>ENA-ORXT01001373-ORXT01001373.1-marine-metagenome-genome-assembly--contig:-NODE-1373-length-33167-cov-7.652372_pt1 | contig 33167 bp, 34 predicted proteins | sample MGYA00237868_ERZ511482 | MGnify/ENA metagenome assembly ERZ511482 | reverse complement strand
GCGCGCGCCGCCGACGGGGCGGGTGTGGTGGCGACCGCCCCCGCCGCCGAGCAGGCGGGGGTGGCCCTCCACCGGGACATTGTGGCCTTTCTCCGCGCCGCCGGCGGGGCGGCGCCGTCGGCGGCGCTCGTCGCCCACTTTCGGGCGGCGGTTGGGGACTCGGTCGAGGCCATGAGCGTCTTTAAGGCGTCGCTCAAGGCGGTGGCGGTGTTGCGCAAGCCCCCCGGGGGGGTGCCCGTGTGGCGCCTGTTGACCCGCTACGAGGGCGACTGAGGGCGGCGGCGCGGGGGGGGACTTGGCGCGCCCCGTGTGCCCAGCGTGACCGATGGGGGGAGGGCGGCTGTGGCTGGTCAGGGCTGATTTTTGCTGCACGTGGCGCCGTCGGCCGACAGCCGTGCCGCATCCCATCGACGGGCTGCACCGCGCTGCCGCAGGGGGGCGGTGAGGCACCGGGAACACTCGTGTGGTAGGGGAGGCGGGTGGGGGGTTGATGACACCGTGGGGCGTTGCCGCCGTGCAGCACGCCTCCATTCGGCAGAAGAAAGCACCAGCAATGGCATCCGTCGAAAAAAGTAAAAAAGAAACGGCAGTGTGGACGGCTTTGGGTGTCAGTCGTCGGCGGCACGAGCGCCACCGGTGGCCATCGGGGGGAAGCCCCCGGGGGCTCTGAAGATTTCCCCCGGGGGCCTGCCACGTGCGCCTTGGCATGGCCGAACAGCTCTTTACTATGCGCGTGGGGTGCTGGGCGAGCAGTGACAGTCGCGGCAGCTGCAGCGTAGCTGCTCCGGTCGCCGTGCGGTGTGTGGAGTGCGCGGCGCCTCAAGTCCCGCCCGCGCCGGCACGCGGTGAATCGGGAGGCGCGTGATCGCGGTCGCGGTCCGGGCGGCGGGGGCGTGCGTTTGCATGGGCCTTGCAGGCGCCAAGTTGGAGGGGGGATGACTTGAGCCGCGCGGCGTCCGCCCTGGCGTCGTCGTGGCACCTACGGTGTTCTCTGTGTCACCCCCGCCCTGGTAGAAGTCGGCACTTGCGCTGGTCGTCCTTGCAGCCTGTGGTACCGTCGCTGCACCGCCGTCTGGTGGACGCGGTCGCCGATGCCTCCTTTTCGCCACCCTCCCCTGGCGGAGGATGACGTGCATTCCAGAGGCGCGCCGGGGTGCACGGCGGCACGGGCGGGCGCTTCCAGTCGCGGGGGGGAGGGCGTGGTGGCCGCGGGTCTGCCCTCAATTCGTCACCGATGGTACTGCTGGAGGTAGAGGAGGGGGGGGGAGGGGCGTGACGACAAAGGCGGGCGATGTCTCAGTTGCGGCGGCGCGTGTCCTACGCCTCCGTGTGGCGGTTGGTGGCGACTGTTTTGTGTATGGGTGTCTTGCCTTGTGAGAACCACTGCGGTTTGTTATCTTGACACACACCCCCTCGGTGCCCTGAGGTTGCATCGACTTGACCGCCTCTGCTGCTGTTGCCGCCACCGCATCAGCTGCTTTACTCTCCGCGCAACACTGTGCTGGCACCGCCAGATACTGGCCCAAGGTGCAAGCGCTCCTTGTCGACTTCCCCGCTTGCCGCCATCGCTCCGCCTGTGCGACGAACCAGCGAAGCGCGGTTCGTCACTTGCCCTTCCCCCTGCAACGCGACAAACAACGACTGGTGCCGCCTTCCCCCCCCCGCTCACCAGCGTTGCCTCTGACCGGCCACGGCAACCGCGGCCGCGGGCCGTTGCCACCATGCCCGTGGTCGGCGGCGACGGCCCCTTGTCCCCTGCGGGGTATCTTGGGGAGGAGTGGACATCCCCCGCGGACGCCAACGGCGTCGGCTTCCCGATGGGCGCCACCGATGGGCCGCCGCTTGGGGACGCGTCCGAGTCCGTGGATCTACTTCAACTCGATCGGGCGCCGCACCGACCAGCACGTGACAGGAACACCAGTGCCGCTGACACGCCTGACAAGGTCGTTGACGCTATTACATGTGCTTCCGCCTCCTCCGCTACCGCTGCCGTCAGAAGACAACTATCGATGGACGACCTCCTCCCCCGCGCTAGTGACACGGTCGTCGTCTTCCTCTCCCCCCGCGCGGGCTGGGGTGTTACCCCTCTCGCCGCGCTGCCGCCGTCGGGGCTGTCGCGGGAGGACGCAGACTCGGACGGGGGCGCCGGTCGGACAGGCGTCGAGCGGGGGCGCCTCATTTCCCCGTCTCGACTCATGTCGCCCGTGTTTGCCGGTCGCTTTTCCTCATTTTCGGGGCTCCTCACGCTCGCCTCCCCGTCGAGCAAGGCGTGGACGACTAATGCGGAGGCGTCGATGGCGGCACCCGCCGCACCACCCGCCGCCGAAGCTCCAAGAAGACTCAGCGCAACGGCGGCTGGCGACGGTGGCGGCGACGACGAAGGGCTCGCGCTGAGCCGGGTGCCCGCCTTCCCCACCAGCAGGGGCGTCACGTGGCCTCTCCTGGCGGTCATCCTGGCTGGCGACACGGTCGCCACAGCGCTGTCTGCTGTCCCCCGGGCGGTGGCGAGCCTCGGCTTGTTCGTCACGGCCTTGTTGCTGGTCTTCATGGCCGCCATTGCCGTCGGAGTGGGCTACCTCCTTGCGGCACTCCTCCGCGCCCACCCGGCCGCCCGTTCCCTCCCGGCGCTCCTGCGGTCGGCGCTCGGCCGGCGAGCGGGGGTGGCGGCGGCGGTTGTTGTCGCAACCGCCCTCGTCGCGTCAGTCGCGGGGGGGCTCGTCGACCAGGCGGCAGCGTGGCAGGTACTCGTCGCCGGCGTCCCCGCGTCGGCATGCGGGGGGATGGTGGCACTGGCGGCGGCGGCAGCTGTAGCTGTTGTCATCGCCGCGCTGGGCACGTCTTTTTCGGGTTGCGTCATTCTTTCGACGGTGGTAGTTGCCACCACTGTTGGCCTGCTGCCCGTGGTTTGGATGGCGCTTGACGCCACCGCCCCGTCGACATGGCTCGGGCCACTTGCGCTCGAAGACCCGGGCGGACCGTCCCTTTTCAGCGCTCCCATGGACCGGGCAATCGCAGCCGCTGCCGCACTTGCAAGCCTCTTCACCCCGCATCTGGCCAGCGTGCAGCTTGGCGCCATTGCGCGCAGCCCAGCTTCCTGGTTCCGCGCCCTTGTCGCCTCCCAGGCCGTGGTGTTGGCAATTGGGTTGGCGCACGCCGCCGGATCGTCAGTGGCGCTGCCGCCTTGGGTGCCGGGGGCGGTGGTCGACGGCAGCCACACGCCGCTGGCGGGGCTCCTCGCGCCACTGATGGTCGACCACCGGGGCGCGCGAGTGGCCGTGGGGCTAGCGGCGGTGGTAGCGGCGGCGGCGGGCTCGACGCTCCGAATGCTTCTGTTGGGGCGGCTGCTGTGGCAAGCAGTCTTTTCGGTGGTGGGACTGATACGACAGCAGCCAAAGGGGTTGCTAGCGGCGGACATCGTTGATACGGCGCCGTTCTCTGCCGCGCGGCGGCGCGTGCCAGTTCCCGAATCCTGCGCGACGCCACCCGCTCCGCAAATGGCACTATTCGTGTCTGTCCCCACTCCGCCACCGAAGGTGGCCAACTTTCATGTCGGGGGCGACCGGGCGACCGACCCGTCGACTCCACCTGCCGATCCCAGTCCCCGCCGACGGGGCCTCGAGTTTGGGGACAACACTGTCCCTGTGCTGCCCGGTAGCACATGTGGTCTGCGATTCGACAAGTGGGATAGCATCGGCGACGGCGACAGCCGCTGCGAGATTTTGGACGGCTGTTGGGCGGTGGACAGCGACGGCGACGAGTACGACGCTCGTCCGCATGGGTCGACATCTGCAAGTGGGGGTGCGTCGGGCGACCGGATTGGCGCCGCCTGCGCCGCCCGCAGGCGACAAGGACAAGGCACGCGCCGAGGCAGTGGCACACCTCGACTGCCGGTGCGCATCGGCTGCCTGGCAGGCGCGGTGGCGCCGCTCGCCGCCGTTGCGGCCGCCGCCTTTGCGCCCGCTGCCGCCTCCCCAGCGGTCCTCTCGGCCGCCGCCATTGGCGCATTTGCCTTTGTGACAGCCGTGCTGCCGTTGGCTGCCGACGAGTCCGGCTGGCTGGGCTGCAGCCGTGGCATCAGCAGAGCGCCGACCTGTGGCGGCGGGTGGCGGCGGGTGACCGTGACGATCGGTGCGGCGCTGGTGGTGGCGGTGGGGGTGGCAATGGCGGTGGCGGCTGCGCTTGCTGGGCTGCGGGCAACTGCGGCGGTTGTTCCGGCGCTGGGCACGTGCTTGCGTTGATGACAGCCGAGGGGGGCTCCACGGAGGGCAGAGTGTGCCTCTTTGTCACGGGAGTGCCCCATCCTGGGCGGTGTACAGAAAGGAGCATACCCATTCTTTGCGCAGAGGACCATGCAACCCCTACCCCCAATGCCGCTACGGCGCCGCCACGTCGGAAAGTGTCGCACCCACAGCATGCATTCCGGGGTTGCGGCCTCTGTGCCCGCCGCGCGGGTGTTGACGCGAAGGAGGATGATGTAGACAGCGCCGTCACGCCGCGGACGGGCATCTCAACCGTGGGGACGCGGGCGCCCAGCCGATGCGGCGGGTGCCGGCGGCTGGCGACCGCTGTCCCTGCCACTTCCTGCGTTCCGCCACCACTTCAGCCGGCGTTTGCTTGAGCGAGCCGCCGAAAGAGAGATCGTCAGCTTTGACTCGAATCACCACCCGGACCCATTTTTCGATGACACCCGATGACTACCTAAAGACCTCATCCTTCGGGCATCTCGACGGGACTGCGATGACCATGTTTCCTCGATGATGTTTCGACGCTCGATGAGCTTTTCTTCATTAAGGCAGGGACCAGAACACTAAGCGCAGTCACGGGACTATCTTCGAGCATGTAGAGACCACCCAATAGAACGCTCGTTCTTCATAATGCATTCACCCAATGAGGTGACACGGGAAAGGAGAACAATGTGCCGACAAAACCTGCACGCTAGAGCGGCTCTGGGAGGCCTTCTCTTTTCCTCTCCACGGCACTGCCTAGTGCTTTTCTCACGTCACTCGTTGCTGTTCCTTGATGAGTGCATCACGGGACACACAATGGCGCACAGAACAAATCGAAACAAGGTCGCACAGATGCAACCAGGGGCAGTTCAAGTCGACTGTGACAAAGCCGCTAACAACTACTCTGTCAGGCGCTGCGGGTTGTCCACATAACCGGGACGTTCGGACGTAACCCCTACCCCAGCGCGTTGTCCCCGAGCTCCTCCTCCCCCAGCCCCTCGTAACCGTCGACGTCGGAGCCATCCGCAACTCTGCCGCGGCCGTCACCCCCCTGCTCACGCTCCCTATCTTCCCCCAAGCCCCTGCCCCGCTCGTACCCATCATCCTCCTCGTTCTCTCCGAGGCCACGTCGGGCGGCAGCAGCGTCACGACGATGTTGGGCACCAGGGCTCACACGCCGACCGCCTCCCGTCCCCCCCGTCATCCCCACCCCGCAACGGCCATCATCTTGGTCGCTCTGCACACCCTCCTTTGCGGCTGTGGAGACAGTGTCGTCAGTAGAAAGATCCGTGGCTCCGAAATCGGCCCCTTCGCTGGCGCCCCTACCCGGCGCGCCACCTCCATTTCCGGCCACTGCGCCGCCGCCGCCTTCTGCAGCGGCACGAAGGGCGGACGTAGGTCCAGCAGGACCATCGAAGTCCGTCGCGCCGACCGCCATTTGCGACGGGTGGGCGTCACCGATGTCGGCCAGGTCGGCCGCGGGCATGCCGGCGGCCCGGTCATAGAAGTAATACCGGGACGCGGCGGCGTCGATAAGACACATGACATTGGCGACACGCGCATCCGTGGGTAGCCACGCCCGTAACGGGCTCACCTCCACGACTCACCGCCGAAACGAGCTGGCGTTCACATTCTGCTTGCGCTTATGCCGGCATGCGTAGCCTATCAGCTCGTGCCGAGCCATACTGGCAAAGAGGATGTAGTGTCCGACCGTGACGACAACGTACTCGCCACAACCTGGTCCCTGCTGCTTGACAATGAGGTAAAGCGCCTCAATGGACTCAAAAACGGCCTGGGCCATATAAAGGATGGTCTTTGGCCCCTTGTCAGACGCTTCTAACTCGTTTCCGAGAAGCCACAAATGGTCGTCACCTTGTCAATAACGGGGGACGAGCTCCAAAGGAGCCCGAAACGGGGGAAGGTACCACAGCTTATACATGCTTGTAGGGTGGGGGATGATCAGGTCCAGTGGCACGGTGACCTTCTTGGGCTTGGCCTTGCAGCTTGAATTGCTGTCGACCTTGGACGTGGGGAGCAGGCGTTTGCTGTGCCCGTACGTCTCTACCGCGGCCGCATTGCGCCGCGCATGCGCTGAGACGTCTCGTATCAAACCTTCATGGCCCGAGTAGGGTGTGCGAGCACCTCCGAGGTGATTTTTGTGTGCGCTGCCAATGTCAAGTGCGCCTCCTGCGCCTCGACCCTTACAAGGTCCATCCCCGAGTTGTTCTTAGCCGTGACTGTCAGCTTCTCTGCTACGGAGCGCATAGACAATGGCACCTTCACCTCCGTCTTGACGACCCTCTCGTCATGGGCGTACTCTTGGCGGTGGGCGGGTTTTTGCCACTCGCAGCCGTATTCCGGACTGCCGCTGCGTCAGCAGTTGGCGGTGTCGCACGTGCGGCGAGCATAGCCGCCGCCGTCACAACCTCAGTAGCGACAGCCGCACTACAGGCCTTGGCCTTCTTCGGAAGCGGCGCTTTCTTGGTGGCCTCCCCCGAGCGTTTACGCGCCGCCGAGCGCAATAACGCACTATGTGTTCTCGGAAGGAGGCCTGGGCGCCGTGGTGGTGGGACAATACCCGGTGCCCGACGAGCCGGCCGGGCGCCGCGGGGGCAGAGACCTCGCGGCCAGGGACGGAGTTTGCGAGCCGGCATGCCCCACTGGCACCGCCGACAGGGCGACACACGATTATGGCGACAAGAGATGTGGTCGAAGCTCTGCAGCAGATACGGCTCGCGTCGGGCCTGCAGTAGCTACAGCGCCAGAGAGAGAGTCCGTTGGCGATGCCACTGGTTTTAGGTACTTGACGGGCGGGGGAGACACAGGTGGCCATAAAAAACCTCTTCGAGTAGCGCGCGTGCTCCGGCCGGGGGACGACCATGCGTCCACGAGAGTTGAACCGCCGAGACGCAACAGCGGGCGCGAGCAGATTGGTCTCTTTGTTATCTGCTGTAGCACCTCAGATGGGAGGGAAACCTCAAGAGGAGGGACGTAGCGGCCGTCTGGGCTGCTCGCGCGACACCCGCAATGGGACTCGAGGTCCGGGAAGTCGGGCCGATCGAAACGCCAAGACATGAAGACACGGTTTACTTGCCGGCGACGACGGTGCCCACCGTCGTGGCCCTTTGTTCTAACAGGGCGGAACCCGTTGCCCGAACTCAACTCCTCAAATGAGATTGACCTGGACCGTCACCAACCAATACAGATAATTCCCTCCATGCATACTAAGTCCCCTGAGGCGAATATTTCAGACGAGGGGGAGGAACCGCTCCACGCGTAACGCGCTGCACCCGCCGCCAGCCGCGTGGCACCCGGTCGGCTGTCGCCTGCCGCGCCCTCTCGGGCGCGGCAGCCCAGCCCCCCCCGGGGGCCCGCGTGTCGCGGTGTAATGGTCGGGTACACCGCTCCGGTGGATCGGGCCGGTTCGCGGACGGGCCTGTCGTCCCTGTTCCCGCGTCGCCATCCCGCTTGCGACTCCCGCCGCTGTCGTCGCCCTCCCCCAGCGCCTGTCGCGCTTCCGGTGCCCCTGCCGATAACGCGTCGGCCCCCTCATCTCATTTAGGGCCCCGTAGTACTATAGCTGCCAAGTACGTCCCAGTTCGGGGCTTGAGGCTGCTCTGGAAGTTGGTCAGGGCCTGCGACTTGGGAGTCATGTGGGCCACGGGCTCCGCTGCATTGTCGGCCGGAGAGGGCGCTGAGAAGCCGTCACCGGCCACCTTACCGTCGGCGGTGCCATTGTCAGCCACACGATCAAACGCCTGCTGGGACGTCCCCAAAAACGACGCACACGCGTCTCGGCCGCGCGTGCCCAGGGCATCGGGCGCCGACGCCGTTGCAAGAGATGAAGCACCCATGACGGGCGCGCGCCACGGCTGAGTGGGCGCCGTAGCTACAGTCAGCGAGACCGGCTTGCCGACGCCACGCCAGGCAACGACAGGTAGACTCTCACGCCACGAGCTCGCCCGCCCTCCGTCTTGCGCGGTCGAAGGACAGGAGGTCTGCCACGGCTCTAACACGCCAGCAGCCGGCGGGCCACTCTCGGGAACGTCGTCATCCACATCAATGGAAGGGACTAGAGCAACCGGCGACTGGGGTAGCGGCGGTGAAACCGGCGCCGTCACTCTGGATCCAGCCGCTTACCTCGGGCATACTGTCAGCTGAGCGGCAGCAGCAGCGAATCTTGCGGCCTGCTTTCACGCCTCCATATCTGCCGCGGCTGCTGTTGCTCGCTCTGCAGACAGCATCTGCATCCGTGCTGCGCCACGGTCGTTACGCTCAGCACTGCTGGAAGCCCCACGGCTTCGCCGCGAGCTACCGCCCATGATAAACAGTCCAAGGGAGAGAACAAAAAGTGTCCGACAGCGACTCGAGAGAAAGTAGAGCGGAGAGGGGGGTGTAAGAGTGAGCAAGATAAGTCCCTGCGGGCAACCTATGAGTCGAGAGGGGTGGCAGCTAGGTGGAGGCCCGCGTCGCGGCCGCCAGGTGGCGGGAGGCCTGCGGTTGCGGCACTCGCTGCCGCCGCTCTCTCTCTCTCGTCGTTGATAAAGGGGCCCGACGCACTATCGCCAGCAGCTCAGGGCGGCCGCGCGGAGAGAGCCCTTGTCCAGGTGCCGCGCTGGGGCGATGCGCGGCCGTTGGGCCAGCGCGCTGGCCTGTGTAGGGACAGGGTGGAAAATAGAGCCGGCACCAAAAAATGGCGGGCACCGTTTACAAGGGGCTCCGAGCAGGGTTGGCAAACGGAACCCTCATGAACCGACAGCGAGTGCAATGGCGCCAAAAGAGGGGTAAGGGTGAAAAGAGCGCGAGCGTGTCAGTCCCTTTGACATGGCGATGCCGCGGGGCCATTCCCACACACTTGACCCAAAGCATGCTCTGACATAGGAGCACCGAGGTCATATGAACCAACAGACGCGGCCTGATGTGACTCCAGCCGACCACGGGCGACTCGGAAGCAGCTGCTCGTTGGTTTCTCGCCAGCGCATCCAGATACACAGCTTCCTTCCCCGCGTTGACGGCAATCACCTCCGAAAATGGACGATGAATAGCGCGCGTTTCCACCCTCGCTCCAGCACCGGGACAAGAACGCCGAAAACAGGCGAAGTTGCAGCTGGCAGAAAGGCTGGTTGACAGTCAAGCGCCGCCGCAGGCAGAATCGCCTACCTGCCGCCAGAGATCGGAATTCAACGCCGATTGAGTGCACTCAAACTGAGCGAATAGCAAATTCGTGCCTCAATTGATACTCCTGTGGATAAAATCGGGGAACAAGACAGGCTCGAAAACGTAAGAGCAAAAGCGGTGACGCAGCACTCCCACAAGCAACACTCCGACCAGGGGTGTTGCTCATAGAAGCGCTGCGTCGTACCGGAGGCTGCGCCACCGCCTGCTAGCCGGTGCCGCCCACTGCTTTCATACCCTCAAGCAGTGTCTGCACAAGCCCCACCCCCCCGCTCGTAGGCGTCCCCAGAGGGGTCAGAGGGCCTTCGACAGGCACCCAACAGGCTGACAACAGCGAGGTACGCGTCCACACCCCCCGGCTGCCAGCAACAATGCAAAGGCCCAGCGCGCTAGGGGCTACCGGGGCCCTCCGGCGCCCCTACGTAGGCGCCGGGTCAAACACCAAGACGAGGACGGGTCCTCCCCAAGCGGGTCGGCCCGTCCAATCAGGCAGGAACCGCAACGTCGCGCCGCCCGGCCCACCACCCGGCGGCGCGCAACCCAGCCAATCAGACGCCGAGGGCGGTTCCACCACACCGCCACGGCCCGTCATTGGCCACCGCCAAGAGCCTTCATCACGCCGTGCGCGAGGTTGACGCCACGGCTGACAGTGGCAAGAATCGGAGATTCACAATACCACCACCCCCCAAACCGAGCGCACGGCTCACAGCCGACCACCGCGTGCGCACGGGCAGCCCCGCCCCCAGCCCTACACACGGACAGCACCGCCCGGCCCACACACACGGGCGGCCCGACCGGCCGGCAGCAGCGGCCGGGGAAGAAGACGGGCAGGTCCACCCCAGGGCGGACAGCCAGTGAGACGGCCGCCGCCGCAAAGCGCAGAGGTCCAACCCCCGCAGTGAAGCCGCGCACACAACCACGGCAACGGGGCACGGTCCCGATTGGTACGCCCGGGGCACCAGGACACGAACAGGGATGGGGAAAGCTCCCGAAGGAGAAAATGAGGCGCAACAGCTCAGGGGGGGAAAGGATGGTACGGTCCCGGATAGTATGTTGAGTAGCTACTGTGGATGAATTCAGGGAACACGACAGGCTCGAAAACGTAAGAGCAAAAGCAGTGACGCAGCACTCCCACAAGCAACACCCCGACCAGGGGTGGTGCTCATAGAAGCGCTGCGTCGTACCGGAGGCTGCGCCACCGCCTGCTAGCCGGTGCCGCCCACTGCTTTCATACCCTCAAGCGGTGTCTGTACAAGCCCCACCCCCCCGCTCGTGGGCGTCCCCAGAGTTGGGAGGAGGCCTTCGATACGAGATCCGATGGGACGCGGCGCACGGCCGCACGGTAGACATCTGCTTTGTGTTTGCCGGCCGCAAGCGCCGTCGCACCATCGACGTCTCTTCGTGCCTCGATGGCCAGCCTTCTTCTGGAGGGGCGCCGGTCATCTGCAGTTGTGCTGGAAACATTGCTGCTGGCGACACAGAAACCCTCAAGGACCCGACTTTGGTATTAATGAAGCTTGCTCAATGACTTATGTATTGAAGCCGTTGAGGTCAAAGGACGATGGCACCCGTTTGGGCTATCGCGGAATCGTGCCGGTCCGAGCGGGTGTAACCGCCCCGGCGGCGCGAGCCGCGAAGGGGCGCCGATCCGACCCCGTCGGGGTTGGCGGTTGGTCGGTGTCGCCCGCGACTGTCAAGCGGCACACACGCGTGCATGTGTGGTCTGTAGCTCACGCGGTGGGCTCTGTCGGGGCTTGCGCTCGAGCGTGCCCGCGCAAACGGTCCGACGCGTGTGTGTGCTTGGGTGTGGCCGAGCGTGGACGGATAAAAATCGGGTTCGCGGCGGCGGTTCGGCCAGCGCGTGCTCGGCCATTGTCGTCGTCGTCACATGGTGCCATCTTCGTGGGGGTTTTTCTACCCCTGAAAACCGACGAAAGCCGTGACGTGGTCCGTGGGTGGCGAGGGGGGGGTGTGCACTCCGCGGCCGGTTTACACCGTGCCGAGCGCGGGCAGATGGCGGCCGAGCTAGCGGCGCGGAGCCTCCCCGCGTCATTGTGCACGTGCAAACGTTGCTGCCTAACGGCCCTGCTCGATCCGGGGGCGCGACCGCGAGGCGGGTAGCCTCTGAGTTGAGCTGCGAAGCCGCGGGCAGCGTCGGCGGCACGGGCGGCGTCGGCGGCACAATCGGCGTCGGCGGCACGGCGAGAGCGGGGCACCCGGCAAGGGCTGCAAGATCGGCGGCAAGGGCGACTCGCTCGGCGAGGGCAACACGCAGCGAGGTGGGTGATCACGTGGCTTACGCCGCCGATGTCGGGGCGGCAAAAGTGAATCGCTCCACGGATCCGGAGATTCTGCTTCAGTTTCAGCCTCGCGGCTATTACTGCGTGCACGTGGAACCCGTGACAGTAGTGAATGGCAACCAGATGATCACCGACGAAAGCCTTGATGACGTTTGCGTCCGCAACCGCGCTCGCGCACGCACGCATCGTGCGCACGAGCGATACGGGGAAAAATCAGGTTTTGTCGACGTGTTGTCGGAACTTCAGTCGCCGAACCACGTTGGCGACCGCGTTGCCGAGGTCCATGGGTACCGCTTCTTCGGTAATCAAGAGCCCGAGCGCCTAATCTACCAGGTCATGTCGTTGTGCAACGAAGTCTTGCGCTACCACGTGTCCTTGCACCCGTTCCATCAGTTGGTTTGCACCAACGCCCTGTTTTTTGCTTGTGCGAGGGACAGAGACGTTCAAGGCGGAGCCACTAATTTAGCTGCTGGCTGCGCAATTGGCCGAAGGCTGTCCTCGTCGCGCGTTTGTTGGCACCGGACCTTGCGGTACCGTGTGGGCACGACGCCTGGTTGAAAAAATTCGTTCATCGCGTCTCGCTGGTGGCGGGCAAGGAGAACGACGCCGTCGATGTCGATCGCCGCCCTCGCATGAGCGAGGTACCGAACCCCTTTCGGCTGGAACTGTTTCCGTCCGACCACCGTCGTGCTGCCGACTCCCGCATCTACCGCAGTTGCGAGCTACTCCCTACCGTGTGGGCGGCTGGATTTCTCCGTGCGCCACGGACGCTCGACCGTCCCGTTGGCGTCCGCCAATCCCGCAGTGGGAGCCTGTCACAGGGCTTCGGGTGGCGACCCCGGTGCTGGTGTCTTACCTTGCGGAACCGTTGCGTAACGAGTACAGGTCGGTCTGGCAGTTGGCGTACAGGCAGTACTACTGCAACTTCGTTGCTGCCTGGGTACGCACCCTGCAGGTGGACAAGATCTCTTTCCGTTTGGACGAGAAGGTCCTCCGTCACTTCGACCTGCTGGAAAATTCCATGTTGCAGGACGCGCCCGACGGTGAGGCAGCGTATGCCGTATGTTGCAAGATGAACCGGCCGTGGAGGTGTTTCTTTTCAGGGTGGTCATCAAGGACATTATCAAACGTGACGCTGGCTCTTCTGAGGCGCGGCAAGTGCGCGCTTTCTTCAACGCGACCAGAGAGTGTAGTTTCTGCCTACGGCACGCGAACGCGGCTTCCATCAAAATCCAACTCAAGGACGACAAGCCCCACCACGCGCGCACCAGCAAGTTTCCGGCCTGCTTCACAAGGCAATTTGTCCGCCACGCGCAAGGCTCCCGGTCCGTCACGCGTATCAACGACAAGGCTGACGCCAAGTGCGTCACGGCCTCTCAGGAGCTCATGACGGAGCGCGCTCGCAAAGCCGTCGGCCGCATCCCCGCAGACTAGATGTGCACGGCGACGGAAGCAGAGAATACCGCATGCGCTCGTGGTGGGGGCGGCGCCCCAGCTCCCGCTGTATCGACCGGCGGCGCTACAGCTCCAGCGAGATCGACCGCCCGTGTGGCGGTGACTGAGCGGTCTATTGCGCCAGTGGTGATGCCATGCGCCGCCGCCGGCTGCGCTGATGTGCACGGGGGACACACAAGTCCCCCGACCGACAGGTCGAACGCCCCGGTCAGTGGGCCAACGCTACCGATGAGCCGGGATGGGGGACGAGGGGGGCACACGCCACTGAGCTCTGCTGCACGAGCCTCAACAGGACTCCTTACCATCGCGACAACGCACGCGTGTCGGACCTTGCTCGACGGCCGGGGCTTTCTGACGTGGCAGCCGTGCTCAAGATGAAGGACAACGACCTTATCCGCGATACGCAGAGCTTGGACTTCAAGGGCTCCTTGTTGTGTGGTATCGAGGTGTCACAGAGGGTGCGGGCGACCATGGACGACCGCGGATCGCCATGGATGGAACACACGTCCTTTCATCTTCCCGGGCAGCTGGCTGTCCGCCGCGTGGGTCGCGTGCGCGCAGTCGGAAAGCGCAGCGATGGGAATCACGCACTCCTTGCCAGATGCAGCCGACGGCGGTTGACAGGGACTGTTCTTTGCAGGCTCGCGGCTGCACGCGTCTCCAATGGCAAGTTACCGAGTACGCTACCGAGACAACGTTTTTCTCAGTGCCCATCTCGAGCGAGAACCAGATGGTACACGTAGTGCAGGACTTTGCCACGCTTGCTGTAAGAAGCGGTATGGACCAACCACCTGCTAGCCTGCTTGCCGACGTGGATGAGCAGCTTTCTATGCGCTACTTCCTCAAAGTGTTTTGTGCGTTGGACGATTGACTTGATGCCCACGGTGTCTCTCTCTGTTGCTGGGTTTGGGCCACTTCACGTGTACTGATGTGCGGGGGCAACAATGGCAGGATGACAATTCTTGTTCGACTTGCTGATACAACCGTGCGGCGACACAAGTCGTCCAGCTTCTCCCCACGCGTCTCCAGTTGTCTCAGTAGACCATGGGACTAAATGTGACACAAGACGAGAACAGCGCACCTTTTCTTTGCACCACAATCGCAACAGGTCGGCGCGCGGAACCCACCCGACTCGTCGACCCACCCTAATCTGTTCGTGTACGACCCAGCTGCCAAGGGCCGCCCGCAAGTTCTGCTTGCCCTCTATCTCCTCGTAGAATACCACTAGGTCCTGGGCCATGTCGTCTGGGTCCACCCACAACAAGACACATGAGCAGACGAGGTGAAGCTTTAGGGCCTCACTCGAACGCTCCAGAAAGCACGAATCGTTTGAAGCGATGGGATAATGATGGCAGAGGATGTCAATCAGCGCGTCAGTGATGTCACACACCCGCACCCTGCAGTCAGGACACCTGCGGAACTCCATAACTTGGTATACGCAAGGGAGGGGATAGTTAGACGACAGGGACCCCGAGATTGGGATGGTGGCGGTGGGGCCCCACCGCAAGAGGGGAAATCGTAGGCTTGACGAGTCAAGGCTAGCCTTGACGGATAGATCTGATTGGTCCACGCACATCGGACCGGACGCCGGGTCTCTCCCACGAGGGGAGCAGCACGCCAGCCCCCCCTGGCCCAGTTGGGACGCCATCAGCCCCCACAGGTCTGCTACCCTATCCTATCCTATAGAACCATCTGCGCGCCATCACGGACGGCATGACCCTCGCCGGCGGCGGGGTCGCACGATCCCCGTGGCGATTGCCACGGCCGTACCTGGCCCCGGTGACGCGTGGTCGTACGGCGCTGCCCGCCAGTGCGGCCCCCTCGTACGGGCGGCCGTCGACCAATGCTGCCCCCCGCCCCCCCCCACCTCTTCGGGCCCGAGCCACCGGCTGGGTCGATCCTCTGCAGTCGTCCCCCCCCGTCCTGACTGCTGGTAGCCGCCTGCCCCGGGGCACCGCCACTGGCCGCCCTCCCCGGGGAGCCGCCGCGGGCCGGCCGCCTCGCCACCTCGGCGCCCGGTGCTGCGCCCCCCTTCCCGTTCTGGTGGGGTCTATCACCGCATCATTAGTTGCTGTGCAGTGACGGCCTTCGTGGCGCGCCTCTGATACCTCCTCACCCAGACCTTGGACCCGGCTGCCTACCTGCCGCGCAGGTGGCGGCACCGCACCGCTGCGCCGCAGCTTGACACCACCGCCGCCGCCCGTGCCCCGTGCTGCTCCTGCTGGCGGTCGCCTGGCGCTTCCTCAATTTTGGCTGCTGCCCGACGGCTCGCCTGGGTGCCTATCGGTACGTTTTGCTGGTCTTTCGCCGTTCGTTTGATGGCATCGTGAGGGGGACAGCTTGGATACAGCCATTCGCAGGCAGTGTGACAAAGGTCATGGCCACCTCTGTCACCCTCCGACCACTAACCACAGGTGCCATGATTGCCGCATCGCACCGTTATCTGTGACCAGCGACGGCCCTCTCCTGCATGACCCCCACGCCTACCCGTCACCCCCCCCCTCCGCCACCTCCTCCGCTGCACGACCCACATCCGCACGGTCTACCGCGATGCTCTGCCATGGGACACCACTTGCATTTATCCACCGCTATCTGGTTGGCATCCACTGTGCGCCCCCCACACTCCACCTTCACGGCATCTCTCCGTTCCTCTTTTTTTTTGTATGCTGTTTTCTTGTCGCGCAGGGGCAACCTGGCGCCATGGTTCTGTTCCTGCGCGCGCTGGGCGACCTCGTGCGTAACGGCGTCGCCTCGGAGGCGAAAGCGCTGCCACCTCCCCCCCTGCCTGGCATCAGCCGTCAAGAACTCAACTCTGTCAATGAGCCAACTGCGCGCCGCCCTCTTCGTTGCCGGTGCAGATGGATGCTCGCTTCCAGCCCCCCGCGCCGCGGCTCCAAGTCGCCCCGGATCCGCAACCAACACCAGATGTACACGTGCTCTTTAGAGGAGCGCAGTACGCAGGCGGCATCCGTGCTGCGCGTGCCATTGACGGTCTCTGCTGACGCTGCTCTGCACGGCGTTGGTCACACCCATCGAACCGAGGAGGATTGGCGTTGCTTTGTCGCGACCTCGTCCGACCCCGTCATGCACCACGCCGTGCTTTCCCTTACAAGCGTCGATGGGCACGAGGTGCGAGCCGACGCAACTCGAGAGGTGATGGAAATGGGGGAAGGCAATGGCAGCGATGAGGTGACGGTGGATGGGGACGCCGACGGGAGCGGGTACCGCTTTCCGGACCTCAGCCAACCGCGCCCGGGGACGCGGCACGCTTTCGGTGGCAGGACGGTCGGTACTGGCCGCAATACGCGCGCCAATCTGCTGCAGGGGTACCTGCTGGCGATTGCGACGACGATCACAAAGATCGGTGTTGAGAAGTGGCTAGAGGAATTTGGCGTAGCCGACGACGACCGCGGCGGCGCAGCGGCTCTCCGCTCCTTCCTTGAGCGCACCCTCACGACGCCCTACCGCGGTCAGGTTTGGCCATTGGAGTCAGTTTTTGGCGCCATGGCGCGGATTTCTGACACCGACCAGCACCTGTACAAGGAGCAGGAGCTAATGACGTGCTGGGTGGCGCCCCGCGGGGACATTCAGTGCACGTGCTGCGGCAGCACAGCAAAGGAGGCCACCCTCGACGTGGAAGTACCGACAGTGGGCGACGATGGGTGCTACCACGCCAAGCTCTTTGGCGACGCTCTGGCAAGTGTCGGTGTCCTGCTCGGTGACCAGGACGGACAGAAGACCCGGCGCTTCGTGTCACGTGTGGCGGGAGCCGATGTACCAGCTGACGCGGCTGTCGTCAACACGACACGGACGGGGGGGACGGTGGGCGCTTCCGGCGCTCGCCGTGCTTCTCGAGCGGCCCGTGGTCGCGGTGGGCGTGTTTCCACCAGGTCTGGAAACACTCGGGCACCATCCCAGGTCAATGACGTTGCGGAGGATGCTGAGGTAGAAGTTTTCCACACCGGTGGTCTCCCTATTGCGGTCGTCGTCGCGGGAGAGGGCCGCAGGAGGGTGCCCGCACCAGTCAAGTGCGCGCGAAAGACCACCTCGTGCTGCTACTGCGACACAAGTCGCAAGAAGAGCTGCGTGCATGTGCTGCACACGAGGCACCTTCGCCAAGGTGACACAGCGGGCTCCGCTACCGTGCTCGACAGCGCCACCCCGACGATCGTCAAGGCCATCTCCCACCTCGAATTGTCGGCGTTTAACTGCGACCAGAGCGTGAAGGTGGACATGGACCTGCTCTACGCAGCACGCGACGGCAAAACGTACTTTGTTCCTGCGCCTGAGAAGTGCCCCACGTGCGCCACGCCCCGTGGCAGCGCGGCCGCCGACCCGTCCAAGGGCACGGTACTGTCAGAGATTTGTGTCGGGGAGATGGAGCTAGACGCATACACCTGCAGTAACAAGGAGTGCGGTAAGTGGGTGTGTGCGGAGGGGCGCAAGGAGGGGCTGGTCATCCTTTCCCCGTGCACGGCTGCGTCGGTGACGCTAGTGCGGCACTTTGCGTCGCAGGTGGCGGTAGAGGGCAACCCGTTTTCTCAAACGTTCCGCACGTGGTGGACGTCGGCTCTGGAGCGGCGTCGAGCCGGCGTGTGGTCGTCGGCGACCCCTGGACGTGGCCGCCGCACAGTGTCTCGCCTCCTTTCGGTCGGCCTACGATTGATGGGCAAGGACGCCCCGTTCTGGCCGTTTTTTTGCGATACCTGCTGCGACGGCGACGAGATTGACGTCGTCACTGCCGATGGGATCTGGCTCGGCTACCTCCGTCGTCTCCTCTTCAACTACTACGCCACGTACTCGGAGAAGTGCGACTCCAATCCTACCCTGATCCACGCCGCGAGTCTAATCGGCAGCGAGTGGGTCCGCCGCTACATTCGGCTTGCCCTCACCGAGCCCGGCGCCACGATTGCGGTTTCCACCGAGCAGAGGAAGACGGCCGCACTTGCACTGGCTGTGCTCCTACCCGGCGTCATGCCGCAGTCCTTTCTCAACACCTTTTCGGCCGACCAGAAGGCCTCCGCTGATGCCCTTCACTCCCTACTCTCCGTAATTTGGGATCTTGATTTGGCCTGCGTGCAGCTGGTGAAAGGGGTGCACAGCGCCATGACCAAGTTTATCGCCGCGTCCGAGACGAACAACCGCCCGTTGCCTGACAACGCCGTTGAGCGCGACGTGGCTGTTAAGCTGAGCGCATGGCTCGCGGCGCGTCCTGTCGGTGCTGGACGTGCGGCTGTGGCGGGACCGCCAGTGGCGGCGGCGGCTGCGGCAGCGGCGGGCGCAGCGGCGGCGGCTGCGGTCGCGGCTGCGGCTGATGCCGCGGCTGCGGCTGCGGCGGCTGGAAACGCCAACATAGCAGAGCTGGAAGGCGCACCAGCACAAGATCCGGCGGCTGCAGCAGCTGCGGCGGCAGCTGCCGCGGGAGGCCGCCGCCCGTCACCAACCACGGCCTTTGAAGTACTGGCCCCAGGGGTCCGGTCGCTTGGGGCAACCGTTGCGCACGACCTGGTTGCGTTTTGTGTGGCGGTGGCGTCAGATCCGGTGGTCTCGGCGTTCAACCTGGAGCACGCGTCGGGGCTGCGGGGGCTGGCCGCCCTGCTCCGGTCGTCGACTCTGGCCGCGGACCTGCCCGTAGTTCTCAACGAAGCCGTCAAAGTTGGGCCCGTTGGCGCCGCGTTTCCGGTGCATCTGTCGTCGGACATGGTCGTCCTGCTCAAGGAGCTGCGGATGGGGGTGGCATTCCTGAACGCGTTGAAGCAGCTGGCGGTCTTGCGCGACGACGTGGCCGTCGCCACGGCGGGCTGCCTTGACAAAATGGCTGACGCCCTCACCGCATATCACGCGGAGCAGCCCCTTGTAGCCGACTCGGCAGCGCTCTTTGGAGCCAATTGGTGCGGGGACGGTATGAGCAGGGAGGAAATGCGCGCTAAGTTTCTGTCTGTTTTTCCCGACGCCAGCGATGACCCGCTCGTGACGGGGATGTACTTCCCTGGACGGCCGCAGTGCCGAGCCTCGGCCTTCCAACGGACGGAGAAGCCGGACTTGGGCGTGTGCTCAAAAAACTACCAGGACGCGCGCAAGTCGTCCTCGCCCGGGGCGTTCATCATCTGCTGTGCCTGCAGCCACCCAAAGGTTCTTGGATTCGTCGTGTTGGACAAGCGAGAGGGCCCCCCGGCGTTGCTGGATGCCATCATCACGCGCTTCTCGTACCTTCCTCGGTTTATCGTCTACGACTTTGGCTGTGGCGCAGTGCGGTCGGCCTTGGGTAAGCTGCCGTGGCTGCTGGCGGTCTCTACGGTGGTCAGTGACGCTTTCCACATCATCAATCATGTGTGTAGCAAGTTCTTTGCGCCCGCCTCCTTCACCATCCTTAAGCACATGAATACGGTGGCACACGAGCAGCGTAACCGGGCCATCAAGGCGCTCAAGCGCGTACTCGCGGCTTGCGGTCCGGTCGAGTACACAAGCATCCTCTCCTACCACATGCTGGTGCAGAATATTCGTGCCGCCGCGAGGGACTCGTGTACCACCAGCCTCCCGGAGTCTTTTGATTTTTCCTCTTTCTATTTTTCTCGTGTGAAGTGTGCATGCGGTTGCGGTCACGGGGAGAGCGATGAGGAGTAAAAGGAAGGGCAACTATGTCATCTTAGCACGGCAAGACACTACGGTGGCCCCGATGAGACCGGCCCCGAGTGACTGTAGCGTTATCTCTGCCATTGCCATTTGCCCCATGTACCTACACGGCAGCCAAGCAACTGTCATGACTGCCGCTGGCCGCCTCTTCCCGCACCAGCTGCATTGCCACCAGCGCAGCCCGACCGCACCCAATGGCACCAATGACCAGAACCGCTCTCCTATCCTCCAATGCACGGCCACCTTTGTCGCGGCACACTGCCCATGGCCATGACTGCCGCGGCCAATCTGTCACAGCTGCCTGACCGCAAGCACTCTTTCAGCCAGCCACGCCCCCCATGTACGCCGCTGCTCCCACGACGCCGCTGCTCCCACGACGCCCCCGCCGCCACACAACCGCCTGCAGAAAAGGTGATCGTTCCCTTCCTTCCACAAAGGAAAGATGCAGGCGTGTACGACATGTCACCTCAAGCCACCTTTCTGGTCTCTGCCAGTTCGAAAAGGACCCTCTGAGAGCGATAAAGACGCTGGTGCCACTGGACAAACCCACAAACGATTCCCTCACACCACTCTCCGCATCTCAAGCGCTCCACATCGTTGTGAGAGAGCATTCCGCTTCTTCCGCACCACGGGAGCACCAGGATTGCTACAGCTGCCCAGAGCACGACCAGAACACCTGACACCACTACTGAAAAATCAGCACGCGGCGGAGTGAGAGTGGGGAATCTGAGTGGGAGTAACCTTTGGGGGGCTGCCGCGGCTCGCGTCAACTGATACACAGGGCCTGCGGGAGAAATGAAGGGGGGAATCCATGTCCGACAGATGCGATGTCGGCCAGGAGTGCTAGTTGGAGGGGGTCTGGCGGTGGCTGCAGCGGCGCCTGGTCGCCCGGTAGCCGCCGCACGGGCGCGAAGCATACGCACTGGATGGCTGTTTGCTGCGACCGCCAATGGCGCACTGCAGGACGCACCGCCCGGTGGCGGGGATGCCCACTACCCCATACATTCGAGAAACGAGTTTTGGCCCGCAGCGGGGCAGGGGATGGATGGGGAAGAGGGTGGGTGCAGGGAGGCAGGCGCGCACACAAGAGGAAACAGCTCTGTACGTGCTCTCGGGAGGATGCCCTGGTGACCCCCCAGACATCGATTTCGGCGACCGGCCGATCCACCTCTGTGGAAGGGGGCAGCGGTCAGACCCGTCCAGAGGGTCCAATGACGGTGGTATTTAGATACGCTTCTGATGAATTCCGTGTGTGAGCGATTCGGTACCTCAAATTCCTCGTCGCACGGACGTCGCCTAGACCGGCTTTCAGCCCCACTGAGCCCTCCTTGCAGAGCCACTTTGTCGGTCTTTCTTGCACACGTCGAGCGAGTGAGCTGTGCCTTGCTCCCCAGGCCCTCCCTGTTGGCGTGCGTCCTGTGCTTTTGCGTTATGACCGACCCCTCCCCGTCCCTCGATGCCTCGCAGCTTCAGGTCGCTCGGTACGTGCTCGGCGGGCGCAATGTGGCCGCAGTGGGAGCCGCTGGGTGCGGTAAGAGCACCTTGCTGGCACTCATTGTGAGCGTCGCGCGGCAGCGGTGGGGGCCGGACGCTGTCGTCGTGCTCGCTTGGGCGGGCTCGGCCGCCCAACTCGTCGGTGGCCAAACCGTAGCATCTCTTTTGCACGTGTCGGTTGGGGACGTAAGCAAAGAACGCATACTTTCCCGCATCCTGGCCAACCCCCAGGCCCGCGGCACTATTGCAGCCGCTCGGCTTGTGGTCATTGACGAGGCCCCAACCATTCCGGGTAGGTGGTTCGATCGCCTGGAATATGTGTTTCGTCGGGTCGCGGCTCCAGCCATGCAATGCAGGCCGTTTGGCGGACGCGTCGTCTTTGGTATGTTGGTGTGTTTGTCCTTTTTCTTTGAAGCCGGCGCGAGCTGTGTCTCGGTGCGGGCGAATGGGGGGGGTGGAGGATACTTGTAGGGGAGCAGACGAGCCGCAGTGGCCTGACTCGAATCGTGTCTTTCTGAGATGCTTCATTTTTTGTGAGCAGCTGCTGGTGACCCTTTGCAGCTCCCCGCCTTCAAAGTGACGGACACCTCGACGCCGAAGGGGGCTTACATGGAGAGAGCGTGGGACGATACGTTCTTTTCCACGCACGGTGTCGTTGTCGAGCTGGTGGGACAGCATCGGCAAGCCGAAGGAGACCCTTTGCTGTCAATCCTCGCACGGCTGCGTCTCGGCGTTTGTTCTGACGAGGACGTCGCCTTACTGAACTCCACATGGACGGATGAGGTGGAGGAGTGGTCGGACTACCAGCACCTCCGCTCCAGGGGTTGCGACGCCCAAGATTACAACCAAAAGCGGCTGGCAGCTCTGGACGGCGCCACCGGCACGTTTTCCTGCCGGGACGAGGTTCCACAGCCGGAGCAGACGCTGCCAGTGGGCCCGCACACCTGCAGTGTGCCAGATCTGCACCTCGCCGCAGCCAGCCTCGTCACGGTGAAGGTGGGCGCCCGCGTCGTCTGCACGATGTCCTTTGGTGCTGTTAAGACGGGAGCTCACGGCCTGGTTGTCTCGTTTGTGGATGGGGTATCCGTATGTTGCAAGTTTGACGGCGTGCAGGAGCCAGTTGACATGCCCTTTGTCAAGTTCTCAGTAATGGATGATGACGAGCGGGAGCTGGGGTGTCGTTGGCAGGTGCCTGTTCTGCTCTCTTGGGCTGTGACTGTGTCCCGTGCGCAGGGTATGACTATCCGCAAAGTGGCTGTGGACTTCTCTTGCACGACGTGGACGTTGGACGGTTTGGTGTATGCTGCTTTATCGAGAGCTGTATCCCTTTCCTGTCTGCGTGTCCGCGGGCTGACTAAGGAGCACGTGAAGGTGAGCCAAAACGCGCTGGCGTGGTATGAGAGAGCTCGGTCGGAGCTGGTTTTTCGGGGGCTGTAGGGCATCTAGTGAAGGCGTTAATCATTTTGGAGAACGAACGAAGCATCAAACCTCTAGCAATCGACACTGCCTACTCGGAAAGGTAACGGTAGTCCCACAGCACTGACTGACGCATGGTATCATGGTCGTCACTGCTACTTCCGACCCCATCCATGTGTGAAGGCGGTGTCTGGCGGCCAAAGTGCACGGTCTTGTACCGCTCATACAAAACCGACTGGTAGAGCAACGCAGCAAAAGGGTACCGCTCCCGATAGCAGCCTTCCTCCACGCGCACTGCCAATATCTCGACCACGGGTACATCCATCTGGACGCGAGCAGCGTACTCGCCGAGCGCACAGGGTACCGCCCACCTCCAGATGATCGCAGTCCCGAGGAGGCGCCCTCTCTGCGTGGAGTTGGTTGGCCTGTCCCACAGCCGTACTCGCGGGCTGCAGCACACAACATCCAAGAGCGAAGCAAACTCGAGGGAATGGTCTCGTCAGTCGTCCATCGAGCCGTTGACGAAGCATGACAAAGGAGATGCCCCCCCCTACGCAGCCCACCCTTCTCAGCGTAGACACCCACACATACCCGACAGAAGCGGCCTTCCATAGAAGATCACAGCCACGAAGAGCAGCAGCACCGAGCGTCAAAGGCACCTCTGGGGGACCGCCATCTTCCACCACCTCGTGAGCGCCTGCAGCCAGCTCCACATCCCCTTCAGACGAAACTGGAAGTACGCCGGCAGCCACCGCCAAGTCATATGCCTTCTCTGTGTGCTCTTCCAGCACATCCACCTGGCAAACGACGAATAGATGCTTGGAAACGGGCATGCTACCCATGTGCGACCGCACGGGCAACAACACCCCTGAGCCCACGACGACGCCATCCAACAGAAGCGACCACCGCTGCGGGTGCGGCGGCAGCGAAGACAGCGACCCGCCGCGTCGATGGTTCTCCTGCAATTCCAGCTGCGCGGCCGCCGTCGCAGCAGGAGATGGCGCTGATCCTCCTCCAAAACCGGCGGCAGTGGCCACTGTGGCGCCACTGGGGGAGGCCGCCGCCGCGTCGCTGCCGTTCGCCGCGTTGACTCTGGCTGCAGCCACGTTGCCTGAAGCTGCCACCGACACACCGAAGCCAGCCGCCGCAGGGCTGGCAGCCAGAAGGTCGCGACCGGTAGCCCCCGCGTCGGTCGCTGTGGCACGAACGCTGGCTGCTGCGACGCTAGCAGCCGGCACGTTGCCACCGGCAGCTGCCATGCTGGCCGACGCAGCATTGACGTCTGCTAAAGAGGCGCGGGCAGGTGGTGGAGCATCACCAGCACCCGCGGCGCCGCCGGCCACTGCGCCACTTCCCACCGGCGCACCGCCGCCGGCAGCCTCGCCGACATTTTGTGCGGCAGCGCCACCTTCCCCTGCGCCGCCAGTAGTCGCCTCGTCGTTGGCAACCGCCGCGGCTGCCACGGCACCGGCAGCTGCCGCGGCTGCGGCGGCACTCGCAGTGGCGGACCGCTTGGCCTTGCAGGTAGGCGGCACCTGCGCACCGCTGCAAATCTCCTCCACCAACCACATGTATGCGGCGTCCTTGATGTGCACCATGAAGCATATCAGGCCGAGGAACCTGACAGGGTCGACGTCCCCGGTGTTTGTCAGCGACGGGGCGGCAACAGTCTGGATGACGTCCTCATAGTTGTATTCAATCGCCACCTTGGTCACTGCGACGGGCGTCATTGGCAGGTACTTACTCGCCTGCGTCGAGGTGCGACTCCGAGAGGGCAGCCGCGACAAAAAGTCGTTTGCGGCGAGGCGGATGAGCTGCAGGAAGTGCTTGGAGAGCGCCCGGTCGGTGGAAAAACGCTCGCGTAGCCGCCCCAGCAGGGAGAAGCACAGCTGGTCTGGCACGACGACTGTGTTCTCCTCGGTGACCACGAAAGCCTCGCTGCTGTCCACAAACTTTGGCCCCACCATGGGAGCAAAGGAGAGCAGGTCGGGGAAGCGCGCCAGCGGCCGGGTGGGCATCACGACAGCAGGTGGAGCACGCCGTGGTCGTTGAGTGCGAGCACCCCGGCGAGTCGCCCCCGACGCAGTTGGGCGCGGTTGGCCGCCCGCCCGTGGGCGTAGGTGCAAATCACCAGGTGGCGTTGCCGGGGTTGACGGGGAAGAACGCCCGAGTTCCTGGGAGCTGCTGCTGCTGGGGGAAGAGAGAGGGCGAGCACGGACGGGGGGGGGGTCCGCCGACCTGCGCGACGGCCTCGCCCCGTCTTGAACACGCAGCGGCGCGGCGTTGCGTAAGCTCCCCATGATGAGCCGCATCCCCGTGGCAATGTTGTTCTGCTCCGCGCTGCTGCATTGCTGGGCGTGATCCCCCCCGTACAGCACCACGGCGCTCTGCCCATTGGCGGGAGCGGCCATGAGGAACAAGACGAGATCCCCTTGCGTGGTCTGTGACACCCGCTCACATGCATGCACCGCCATCTCGGCGGCACAGCACGCCGCCGTTTCGCGGCCGTAGCTCAACGCCGAGAGTGCGTGGCCAACCGATCCCAAGTCCTCCAGCGACGCCATGTGTACCGCAACCACCACTACAAACAACAGCGTAGCGGCGGGGGAGGTGGGGAAGGTGGGGGGGATGGCGGAGAGCCGAGACGGAAGATCAATGGGGCGGCCGAGTACGGGAGAGGCAAGGGAGGTGGGGGGCGATGAAGACCGGTCTGATGAGGGGGGTGGGGGGAAGGGACGGTGTAGACCGATGAGGCGAGGAAGGGGGGGAACAAGAGGAGCGGGGAGGAAACGCGGAGCAGACGGCTGCAACAAAGCCGTCGGGCCCAGCGGCGGGGAGCGCCGCGCACTTACGTGAGCACGACTGAGGACGCTCGGGGAGATGCGCTGAGCACTTGGCCATTGACCGCGGCGCGCACCTCCCGCTCGGGGTGCTGACTTGGCAGTGGGTATGGCGGAAGTATCGTGACGTCACAGGCAGGCGTCGGCCGTCCCATCGCATAGGAACAGCCAAACGAGGGGGCGCAAGGCACCCCATTGCCCCCCCCAACGATCCAGATCCGATACCCCCCCACCCCCCCCCCTCAAGATTCCGAATCTCCTCCCCCCTACCTTGACGCCTTGACGGAGCCTTGACGAGTTCCTTGCAACCCGTCAAACCTACGAATACCACCATTCCCCACCGCCACCGGGAGGGCCGGGTCCAATGATCGTGCTGTCGGTGGGGTCGAGAGCAAGCCGTCGCGGCTAAGTCAAGCGCTGACCGACAAGGCTTACTCGCCATCATCACAGTAAGCCGAGGCTCGGATCACAGAAACCACGCTGCACGGACTATATCATGTACGTGGCCCAATGAAGCAGCGCAAGATCCTAGTAGCATAGCCACGAGTGCGCAAGAGCAGAGCACCAGACCACTGTCCGTATACTGCAAAATCTTCATCCACAGATGTCCTCCGATGACTGCTCGAAACAGTCATCCAAACCCTCAGCCAGAGCAATCCTCGATGATCCGATGAGCCCCGATGAGGGTTCGAAGACTTTCGACCCAATGCTGATGATGGCGCCGTATCGGCCCCGACGATCGCCCGCCCGCATCATCATCGCAGGTGCCGTTTCGATCTCCATGCCATAGGGGCCAATCACAGGGCGTTTACGCACACCGTCTTGCTTGCATGCACAATTCAATGTGAGCGAGCGAATCTGGCGCTTGTTTTGGGCGCTTGTGGTGGTGAGTCCCTGCGTGGTTGCAGGCACGGTGGCGGATCAAAAAAGGTCGGGGGCTCAACGGCAATCTGGACGGAGGGGGTGGGTGCTCGGACGGTTCCTCGGGCGGGGCTGCGTCTGACAGCGCGCGCGCGGGCCCACTGGCCGCCCCCAGAGTCAGTGGATGGAGGCGCAGCGGCGTGGATGGCCCTTGGGATGGATCATGATGGTCGATGGTTGACGGACGCGTCGATCGTCGCCGAGTCTGGGATGGCGCCTCTGCCGCCCCCGCGGCAGGCGCCGCGCGACGTGCAAACACGGGGCTCTCTGGGGAGGTGCTGCGGGCGCAGGAGCGCGGGGGCAGGTCGAGCCGCGGGCGTCGCCCGGGCCCCGCCCTCATACCTTGAGGCGCGTTGCCGGGGGGCGCCGTGAGCGCCCGCGGCTGGGACCCGCGCCGCCTGTCGCAGGCGCGCTGCCGCTCCCCGGCCCCGCCGCCACCCCGAGCCGCCGGTGCGCGCCCGGTACCGGCGCCGAGCGGGCACCGGCGAGCCGCTATTTAGCCGTGCCGGTGCGTCTGGCGGTGGGGCGGGGCCGGCAGAGACACACGGGGACCCTTTGCCGTCGCGGCGGTGCAAGGTGTGCGCGCTGCGCACCGCGCAGCGGCCGGCGGACAGGTCCTTCCCCCCGTCGCACCGACTCCCCCCCCCTATCCTCCGCCTCCCGTCTGGTTGCTTGGCGGCCACGGCGGTTGCCCCTCTGCGGTCCCTCTTCCTGCTCTTCTGCCTCCCACCGCCCCCCTCCCCTCGCCGACCATGAAGCGGCCCGGCGCCAAGACGGCGACCTACTGGCGCACCAAGGAGGAGGTGGAAGCAGAGTATGGGGAGTGGTACAAGGAGCCCCGCTACGACCCCGAGTCGGACGCGTACGACGCGGCCGCCTACGAGGCGCTCGTCAAGGAGATTGTCGACAAGGCCGGCCTGACGCAACCCGAGGTTGGCGTGTCGTGGCGGGACCTCACCGCCCGCGTCAACGTCGCGTCGGGCCCCGTGCGGGACACTGTCGGCACGCAGGCGCTCGGGGTGTGGAAGGGCCTCTACCAAACCGCCGTCCGGTCCGTGCGGTGGGGCAAGGCGACGCGCCTCCCCGAGGCGGAGCGCCACCACACCATCCTGTCGTCCGTGTCGGGCTACGCCCGCCCCGGGGAAATGGTGTTGGTGTTGGCGCCGCCGGGCGGCGGCGCGTCGACGCTCCTCAACCTCCTCGCGCTGCGGCGGGCGGGGCTCTCCTCCACGGCGGGGCAGGTGCTGTACAATGGGGAGGAGATCCCGTGCGCGGACCGGGTGGCCGTCAACCACGTGCTCCGCTTTGTCGGCCAAAGGGACGAACACTTTGCGCAGCTGTCCGTGCGGCACACGCTCGCCTACGCGGCCGAGTTTAAGCTCCCCGACTTTTACCCCTACGCGCCGGTGCTGCGCCGCCACCGGGTGCTCCTCGTGGCCCGCACCCTCGGCATTGTCAACACCCTGGATACGCCCGTCGGGGATGCCATCCTCCGCGGCGTGAGCGGCGGGGAGAAGAAGCGCGTGACCGTTGGGGAGATGGCGGTGGCGGGCATTGCGGGGTCGGTTGTGGCCATGGACAACTGGTCCAAGGGCCTCGACTCGGCGACGACGCTGGACATTGTGCGGGCCATCCGGGGGTTCACCCGGCGGAGCCAGTCGGTGGTCATCAGCAGCATGCAGCAGCCACCCGAGGAGGTTTTCAATGAGTTTGACAAGGTACGGCGCGCGTCCTTTTGGCAGTCGGGTGGGGTGCAGGGGGTTTCACTGTGGACCGTTGGGGGTGCCCTCAGACGTGCGCGTTTGTGTGGATGCCCGGTTGCCGTGCCCATTGCTCCCAGACGACGTGCTAACCACCATTCTGTCCTTGCCCTCGTTTGCATTGTACTTGCGTTTGTGGGTTGCTGTGTTGTGCTGGCTCCGCCGCATCGCCTCTGTGTTGGCCTGTTTGACCCCACAGCTGTGCGTACTAGACGCGGGCCGCTGCCTCTACTTTGGGCCGACCGACAGGGCGCTTGACTACTTTACGGGCCTCGGCTTTACCAAGCCAACCACCCGCTCCGTCCCCGAACTCATCACGACCGTCAGCGACCCGGCCTTCCAGGGCGACCTCGTGACCCCCGGCTGTGAGGACACCGCCCCACGCACCGTCGGCGACTTTGTCGATGCCTTTGCAAAGTCACCCTTTGCCCGAGATGTGACGGCGGCGCTCGACGAGGGCGTCAAGGGCACGCCCCGCCCCGACCTCACCCCCGACCTGCAACGCAAGGTGCGCCGGCAGTCGCTGCAGAGCCCCTTTCGCCAATTCATCATCCTCCTCCGCCGGTCGGTGCAGCTCATTGTGTCCCAGCCCGTCACCTTTATCGTGACGGTCCTCGCCAATGTGGTGTTTGGGCTCGTCCTCGGCAGCATCTTCTTCAACGTCGACATGACCGAGTCGGGCGCCTTTAGCCGCGGTGGGCTGCTCTTCCTCGGCATGCTCTTCCTCGCGTTTGGGGAATTGGGCGGGGTCCCGACCAAGTTTGCGGAACGGACAGTGTTTGCAAAGCAGAGCAGCGGGGCGGGCTTTTACAGTGTCATGCCGTTTGTTGTGTCTGCCTCGTTGGTGGACGCCCTCACCGTCTTTGTCAAGACCGTGTGCTACTCAACGTCCATCTACTTTCTGGCGGGGCTCAACCTCGGCACCTTTGGCGAGCGGTTTGCCTACTACATTGCCGTCCTCTTCTTTCTGTCCCTCTTTGTCTCCACCTATGCGCGGCTGCTGTCGTCCATGGGGAACAAGGATTTGGCCAACGCGCTGGGCGGGGTCGGGCTGATCGTAATGGTCATGTTTTCGGGCTTCCTCGTCCCGTACGACAGCATCCCCAACTTCCTCATCTGGCTGTACTGGGCCTCGCCCGTGCAGTGGGCGTATCACGCACTGCTCATCAATGAGTACACGGGCCTTGACTTTACTTGCTCGCCAGAGGGGTTGGTGCCTTTCAACACGGCCATCCCCGACGCCCTCAAGGTGTGCCCCCCGTCGTTGTCGTCGGGCACCGCGTACGTGGCCGCCAACTTTCAAGCCCGCCTCGGCGGCATGTGGCGGCTGTGGGACATCCTCGTGCTCTTTGGCTTTTACGTGCTTTGCCTCGGCCTGACCATATTCCAGATGTCTCGCCTCAAGCCGCAGGGCTACGCCTACCGCGCGCCTGCCGACGCCATCGACCCGGACGAGCGGTCGGCACCGCGCATGTCCCTCGACGCGCACTTTAGCCGCAACTCGACGACGAGCCTCACCGGCGCGACGGCGGTGACCATTGGGGCGCTGCGGGACAAGTATGGGAGCGGGGCGGGCGGGGCGAGCAAGTCGATCAAGGCCAGCGCGTCGGGCGGCGACGTGGCGATGGCGGCGACCACGTCTTCGAGCTCCTCCCACTCGTCGACGGGGGACCCTGTGGGAGCGGGCAAGCAGTCGACGACGGGCGGTCACGGGGCCGTGCTGACATGGCACAACCTCAACTACACGGTCGATGCCAACGGGGAGCCTAAGCAGCTGTTGAACAACGTGATGGGCTTTGCCGAGCATGGCCGCATGCTGGCGCTCATGGGGAGCTCGGGTGCCGGCAAGACGACGCTGCTTGACGTACTCGCCCAGCGCAAGACGGGGGGTGATGTGGCTGGGGACGTGCTCGTCAACGGGGTCGAGCTGGCGCCGCTGTCCTTTGCCAAGATCTCGGGGTACGTCGAGCAGGCGGACCTCCACGTGCAGGAGGCGACGGTGCGCGAGGCGCTCCAGTTTTCGGCCGCTCTCCGCGGCGGCCGCGACGTCTCCGAGGCCGACCAGGCCGCCCGCGTGGAGGACGCGATGGACAAGCTGCAGCTGCGGTCGGTGCAAGACCAGCTCATCCTGTCGCTCGCGCCCTCCCACCTAAAGAAGCTGACGATTGGCTGCGAGCTGGTCGGCATTGGCAGCGACGCCATCCTCTTCCTCGACGAGCCAACGTCGGGGCTGGACGCCCGCGACGCCCTGTCGGTCATTGCGGGCCTGCGGCTCATTGCCGCCGACCGCGTGGCGGTTGTGTGCACCATCCACCAGCCGTCGCAGGAGCTGTTTGCGTCGTTTGATCGGCTGCTGCTGCTCTCCCGTGGCGGTAACATGGTCTACATGGGGGACCTCAACGCGGCAGAGGGGGAGCCGCTCGAGGGTGTTGCGGGCGGCAAGCTGATGGCCTACTTTCAAGACCACGGGGCAGCGCCGCTGCCGCAAGGCCGCAATCCGGCTGAGCACATGGTGCGTTTGGGGCGCCTGGCGGGCGGGGGGCGAGAGGGAGTGGGAGTGTGCGCGCCGCCGTCGTGGACTGGTCGCGCGTGGGCGGGGATGTGCGGCGGCTATGGCACATGTATTGCGTCGTGACCGCGTGAGCACTCCCATTGACTCGTCTTGCTAACCGCCCGCACGCTCCATATCTCCCGTTTGCTCCCTATGCTTGCATTGTTTCCTTTTCTGGGCGTATCCTCTTCCTCTCTCGCAGTTGACGGTTATTGGCGCGGGGACGAGCGGTAGCTCGGAAATCGACTGGAACCGGGTGTGGCTTGACTCGGACGAGCGCAAGGCCATTGAGGGGCGCATCGACGGCTCGGACGGCAAGCCACCGCTGGTGTCGGAGCAGCTGCACGGCCGCGTCCCCGAGGGCGGCAAGCGCGCCGCCAGCCGCCGCCAGCAGCTGCGCTACTGCATTGTGCGCATGTACCGCCGCTTTTGGCGGCTGCCCGCCTACAACTTTACGCGCCTCATGACGATGCTCTTTTTGGCGTGCCTCCTCGGGTTGGCGCTGTTGCAGATTGCGAGCTTTTCCAACGACGACAACACGCAGGAGGCGGCGGGCCTCATCCCTGGCGCGGCCTTCCTCTCCATTCTTCCGGGCATCCTCTCCACCAACAACGCCGTGTCGCCGGCGATTTCCACTCGCGCGGCCATGTATCGCGAGCTGGCCGCGGGGGAGTACGGTGTGTGGGCGTTTTACGTCGCACAAGGGGCGGCCGAGGTGCCCTACGCGGTGCTGACGACCGTTGCGTTTTTGGTTCCGTACAACGCGCTCGTCGGCCTGCCCTGGTCCGCCTTCCCCTTTTACCTGCTCGCGGCCGTGCTCTTCTACACCTTTGCCATCTTCATCGGGCAGGCGATTGCGGCCGTGTCGCCGACCGAGGAGATTGCGCTGACTCTTGCGCCGCTCGTCAACACAATCCTGAATGTCCTCTCTGGCTTCCTCATCAAGCGCGCGGATATCCCATCCTACTGGTACGTGTCGTGTTGCTCACGTGGTTGCCTGGGCTCGCTCTTGGGGGCGTGCTTCGATTATCGCTGTGTGCTCGTCCAGTCTGTATTGCCTGGGCAGCTCTCTGACTCGGCGCTCTCGCTTGTGTCTCCCTGCCATGCATTGTCTGTCTGCTTATACCCTCGCATCTACCGCCCCTTGCGCCACTGTCGCCCACTTTTCTTCTCCAACTCACACGCGCCTCCCCCGTTCCCCACTGCAGGATATGGCTGTACTGGGCCAACCCGTATGCGTATTTCAATGCTGCGGTACTCCGCAACCTCCTCTCCGACATGACATTCACGTGCCCGCCCGAGGAGCGCCTGATCATCCCGCGCCCAGCCGAGTTTTCGACCTGCACCGCCATCCCCGACGGCGCCAGCTACGTCGACGTGACGCGGCCTTCGGGGGCGCCCGCCTGTGCGGCGTGCCCCATCAACTCGGGGAGCCAAGTGCTGGAGCGCTTCACCGTGATGGACGTGGACAAGTGGATTGGGATTGTCGCGCTGGTCGGCTTCATCGTGCTCGCGCGGGTGGCGACGGCCCTCGCCCTCAAGTTCACCCGCCACATGACGCGGTGAGGGTCACGCGCGGGCCGCCGCAGGCCCAGCGGCGTGTTGCGTTTTTCGGGCAACACCCGGGCCCCTTTTCCTTTCCTCCTGCTTGGTGACTATTTTTTTTTGTCTTGCTTGCACTGTGTTTGCTTCTTATGTGGTGATAACTGTCTTTCTGTGTGGCATTTGGTCCGTCCATGGCAGTGGGCTGCGCCAGAGTACCCACGCGACGCCTCGGCTCGCCGTTCTTGGACGGCGTCCGCAGCCGCTCACGGCTGTCCCCGGTATGAGCCCCGCTTCCCAGTTCAGGCCCATTTACAGCGGACACGGTGTTTGATTGTTCCAGTCTCCTGGCGGACAGCCACCCAGCTGGCGACGCCTCGGACCCGCGCGCTGCAGGGGCCCGCGACCACCCGGGTGGTGGTACCCCAGGCCCACCCTCACCCGTGAGTGTGGCGACCGCGGCCGCGGCCGCGGCGGTCAGAGTCAGAGGCGTCCCCGGCCTGGCGGCGGACGCGGCCGGGGGGGGGGGGCCCCACCGGGGCAGCCGCTGTGGCGGTTGCCGCCCCCGGCACGGGTCGGCGGCTGGTCGGGGTTTGCCGCCGCCCCCCCCGCGCGGGCACCGTGGTGGGGGCAAGCCCGGCGGGGGTGACGCGCGACCGCGTGGGTGGGGGTCGGCGCGGCGGGCGGCAGCGGGAGGCACTGTCGCAGCGGCCTGGGGCCCGCCCACGTGCGCGGCGCTGGGGCTGCTTCTGGACCCTTGTCGCGCGCCTCGACGCTGCCTGCCGGCCGCGCCCGCACGCGCCGCGGGGGGGCGACACCGCCCGCCACGCCGCCGCCCCCCGTGTCCACGCAGC
>ENA-ORXT01001371-ORXT01001371.1-marine-metagenome-genome-assembly--contig:-NODE-1371-length-33176-cov-4.088945_pt1 | contig 33176 bp, 21 predicted proteins | sample MGYA00237868_ERZ511482 | MGnify/ENA metagenome assembly ERZ511482 | reverse complement strand
GGTGAAGACGAACAATGGACGCGCCCTGGCGATCCTGCGCCTTTCCGATGAGCCAGCATCGCTCACGGTAAAGGCGGCGGGGCTGCCGGATGCGGTGATTGAGTTGGGGGAGGGTAGGTAGTAATGTTGATGTGTATAACCAAGCACGGACGAGCTGATGCTACCTGTCTCAACCCCTTAACCAGCATTCAGCGGACAGCACACAGGCTGTAGTGCACTGAATGCTGTATACTGTCCGCTGAAATTCTTATCGATGAAGGTTCGTCTGCCACTTGGTCCTGCATTTGGTTACACTCCCGCCGACTGAATAAAACAGAATTCTCCCCATTTTTTCCTAGCTTACCTATCTAAAAAGACCCCACCCATGCCCGCCATCATCGAATCCGTCTCCAACTACTGCCATCGCTGGTGCGAGCGTTGCCCGTTTACGGATCGCTGCGGCCTGATCGCTCACGAGCGGGAGTTCATGCCGAAGGAAATGCAGCAGGAAATCATCCCGCTGCCTAATGCCTTTCCTGCGATGAGTGGTGTTTTTAGTGATTTTTTGCGACGGCTGGAGGTGCAGCTTCAACAGAACGGTAGCACCCTGGCGGAAATGGGCTATGGAGTGGGGGAGGAGATGCCCCGGCCATCCGGTTTGCACCCTTCCGCTCAGTCTAAGTTGGCGATGGACCTTGCCGTCGGTGCCATGAAAGACCTGCGAGAAACATCGTGGATGCCAGACATCTATAAAGGTGCTGACTTTAGTGATGCCGGCGTGCAGGCAGCTAAGGAATTTAGCTGGTACTCCATCATGATTGGCCCGAAATTTCGCCGCTGTGTACCCGATGAGGACATGACGGTATGGAATGATGTAGCAAACGGTGTTGACCTGGACGCGGCGCGCACCGCGCGCCTCACCCACCTCATTTTTACGCGTACCATCGCTGCCATCACGGTGCTGCTGGAGCAGTATGGCCCGCCCGCCTGGGAAGACCTGCAGCTAACGCTTGAAGGGAGCCTTCGGCTACTGGCTGCTTTGCGTAGCATGCACCCGCTGGTACACGAATTCCGCCGGCCCGGATTCGACGACCCCGCCGAACGAAAAAACCTGGAAGCTTTCTACGACGGTTCCCCTCCCATTGATCCGTTTGTGGATGGTAGCTGGAGCCGGGGTGGCCGGGCTCCGGTGGAATAGGGGTATGGTTTGATGGCGCTTGATTCTTCCTGGGTAGCCCGTCGCACAGCGACTAATAATCCGTGCTTTAATCCGTGGTTAACCATACCGCTGGGTAGCAGCCCAAGAGCCGCCCGCATGCTTTCGTCAACTCGCCACCAGAGGCAGCTTCGACCAGTTACTGCCGAACCACCCGCCGAATAACCGTACCCTTATCCGTAGGTATTGCCAGGAAGTAAGCACCGGCTTTCAGGCTGGACAGCGTTACTTCCGCCCTTGGGCCTGACATTGCCGTTCGCTGAACCAACCGGCCAGCGGCGTCGAAAATCTGTAAAGTCCGCTGCTCAGTGCCGGGTGCCTCAACCGTTACCGTATTGCCCGTAACGGTAGGGTAGACCCTGACGGTAGGATCATCCACCACCGGCCCGTCAATGCTGGTATTTAGCTGCCGTTCGCCATTGGCAAAATAGATGCCCCAGCTACCCTGTTCAATGGCAACTGTTGCACCCCCTTCAGTAGTAATCTTATCATCTCCCATCATGATGGTGGCCAATACACGGGTCTCATCTGCCAACTCCCCGTCGAAGACGATACGGTCGTCTTCGACGCCATAGTTCGGGTAGCCAAGGCGGAGATTATCCCACACAACGGCGGATTCGCCGCGCTCTATATTTGCTGCGACGATGGTATATTCATCATTGTCGTCACTCAGTCGCTCGAAAGCGACGATGTAGGTTGAGTTCTTAGCGAAGGTCGGGTTGCCAATACTCGTTCCTGGCTCCAGGGCGCTGTAGAGCTTGGTGATGTTGCCGTCGGCAAAAGCATTTCGGTCGTTGTCCCAGGCGCGTAAGAGTCCAATGTCCCAGTACTCAATGCCGTCGTCCAGGAAGTTCAGGGCATCGTACATGAGGAATTCTCCACCGGGCTCCCACTCCAGAATGTCCGGGTAACGGACATTGTCGGTGCTCAGGCCACCCTGCGAGGTGGTTGGGTTGGTTAATACCATTTCCTGAAAGGAATTAGATACGATGTCGAGGATGAAAATTTTGTTGTCCTGATCCGTGGTAGTAAGGGCCAGCCGTTGGCCATTCTTGCTTACGGCAATATTTCGCCAGATAGTGGTAGGTGTCTCTTCTACGAAGAGAAGTTCCCGGCTAATAAAGCTGTAAACCCGCAGGCGGTTTTGGTCGTCGACGAAAAAAGCGGCAGAACCATCATCCGTGATACTAGGCCGGCTGAGCAGGTTTGCGGAGGTCAACGGATTCTCAATCAGGGAGCCGTCCTCATCAGCCAGGAACAGCGCACTTTGGCTGGTATTGGTCAGTAGCAGGAAGCGGTCGCCGGTGTTGGCCTCGATGTCTTCTTCCACCTCGGTAGCTTCGCCGCCGATCCCAACGCCGGCAAAAGCATCATTAGCCGCTGCTTCCACCGCTGCGCCAAACAGGTCGTTGGCGGCACGGGCAACGGCAATTCGCAGATCGGCGAACTGGCTGTTCCGCGTCAGGTATTCCGTCAGTGCCCGGTAGTAAACCCTTTCTGCGCGGGCATCTCCCACACCAGCCGATGTACTGAAATTATAAAACGCACGGTTGGTAATGCCGCTGTTGACGTGTACACCGCCGTGGTCGTTGTCGTCGTTGTTGGGTAATACTACAAACTCGTCCATATGCGCCGGTTGCCAGCCACGATCACCCAGCCGGTTTCCTCCGTTATTCGGATCGCGCATATTGCGTAGCGCTCCCGAGCGGTAAATCTGGGTGTTCACTACGTCCTCTCCCAAACGATGATCGTTGGCTTCCCCCTCAATGAGGTAGCCAAATACATCCGCCATCGACTCATTGATGGCACCAGACTGAAGCTCGTATACCAAATCTGCGGTAGAGAGTATTACCCCATGTGTCATCTCGTGTCCGGCAACGTCAAGTGCCCGCGGAAGGCCTTGAAAGCCACGATCACCATTGCCGTAAAACATGGCCCGACCACCCCAGAAGGCGTTGTCCATATTCGTTCCGTCTTCGTTGTTGACGTTGAAAAAGGAGTATACCGTTCCGCCGATACCATCGATGGAGTTTCTTTCGTGCTGGTCAAGAAAATAAGTATAAGCTACTCCGGCATTATCGTGAACGGAGACAGCGGTCTGCGACCAATCACTGTTGTTCGCCGAGGAGGCAATCGTCGGGTCAAATTCATCGTTCAGCGGGCTTTGCCCTCCGGCGTCAAAAGTATGAATGACACCCACGGCCTCTCCGTCAAGGTTGCGAAACATCGGCCGGGAAACGTCGAAAAGGAAAAACTGACCGTCCTGGCTGAATGTATTGAGGGTAACCAGGTCATTATTGAGGTTACGCGCACTGGTAGTTTCCGGAGGCAAAGTGGCGTGCAGGCCCGCGGAGCCACAGATGTGGCTCAATTCATGAATTGTTGCTCCGGTATGTGCGTCAACGTAGCGGGTACGATGGCTCGCCAGGTTGGGGTGCAGCTCCAACTTAAAGGCCAGCTTCGGACTGCCTTCATGGTAGTAAATCACCAGCTCCGCCTGTTCCTGTGGTTCCCCGATCCATGCCAACTGGTTGACGGGAATATCTTTCCACTCCGTACCGAACCCGGCGCGTGCCGCCGCCAGAACCCGGGTCACAGAAAGGGATGGCACTACATCAACCCCCACTGGTGTAGGTTGCAGGCGACCGAGGTATGCGTCAAAGCCAGCATTGTTGCTGGCGTGAATAAAGGCGTCAGCGGGTTCCACCGTAATCCCCCGGTACTGCTGACTTAACCGCAGGTGCGTTTGCCCCAGCTCGTCGGTCTTCAGTTCCGAAAACACAATCTCCTGCTCCGGGTTGTCAAGGCGCAGATCCCTGGCCAGTAGCGCCAGATAATTCCGGGCGTCGGCGGCGTCGGGAACATTTTTCTCTAATGCCGTCGGGCGACCATCCAGGTGAAAGACCTGCCCGCTAAGCTTATCCGCAAAGACCTTCACACCCGCCGTATGAGGCAGCGGTGCCACGTTCAGGCGCGAAGGGTCAAATTGGACCTTCGCCAACCGCCCGGAAGCAACTGACGCTCGTGGCGGCAGCATCTTCAGCAACTCAGGGTTGATGTCCAATTTGCTTACATCAACGCTGCTCCCGCTGCGGTCAGGCGTGGGAAGCGTCTTAAAGCTCCCTTGTCCGCTCAACGGTAGTAGGAATAATAAAGAAAAAGCGAGGTAGTAGAAACGGTTTTTCATAGGAAAGGAATAGTATACTGCTTAAAAAGGCTTGGGAATTTTAAACATACATGAAGTATCATGCAGCCTTACCGCTGCGGGTGAGGCAATCCCAAACTGCTTTTGTTTGGGTGCTGATCAATTATCGGTTTTACGCAGCCTCCTTACGGCCGTCATCAGGGAGGTGTAACAATTTTTCAACTCACTGGTCGGAGCTCCTCCCGGTTGTTTCCAGCTGATTTTTTCCGTGAGCCCGTCGTGATGATAGGTCAGAGAAGTATTGTAGTTGCCCGGGGAGGCGTCGTTTTTGGGGAAAGTAATGCCGGCCAACTCAGCGCCCACTTCCGCCAGCTCAGCCTTGGTGAGTTTACCTACCTTCTCCAACTTACCGCTGTATTCATCATCAAAGAGGAGCCTGCCGTTATTAAGCAAAAGAACGTATTGCCGACCGCCGCCCGTGATGCCTCCCTTACTGCCAAAGCGTACGTGATCAGCGGGGAGATTATCCGGGGTGTATTGTTTACAGCCAGCGGCAAGTAGTGCCGCAAGGAGTAGATAAAAGATCGCTCTCAATGGATGTGGTTTAAAGATTTTTCGACGCCAGATAGGTAACGAAGATAAGTCGTTCGTGGCTTTGTTTGGTTAAGGAGGGTTTAAAAGCTTAGTAAGGCTGGTCTTTATCCTGTTTAATCCTAATTCATTTACCCATCACAACACCTGCGATGACGGCTCCTCCCTCCGCCCCTGCTGAAACAAAACCGCCAGACCTACCGTCAGCATACACCCGATCAGGTTCAGCCACAGGTAAGCCAGGTCAATGTAACCCATGGAGGTAGCAATGAAAGTACCCGCCACAAAGACTTCGGCGATGATGGCAGCGATGAGCACCGCTCTGCCGCCAACGTGTTTGACGAAAAAGGCGACGGCAAATACCCCGAGGATGACACCATAGAAGAGGGAGCCGATGATGTTGACGGCCTGGATAAGATTATCAAATAAATTGGCAACAGCAGCGAAAGCCAGTGCCACACATCCCCAGCCGATCGTCAGCCATTTACTGGCGGTGAAGTAATGAGTATCTTCTTTATTTTTGACGACGCTGCGCCGGTAAATATCCACCATACTCGTTGTAGCCAGTGCGTTAAGCTCCGAACTGGTGCTGGACATGGCGGCCGAGAAAATGACGGCAAGGAGTAGCCCCACCAGACCGATGGGCAGATAATTGATGATGAAGGTGATGAAGACGTAATCCCGGTCTTCCACAATGGCCTCCGGGTCTACGGCAGTGATGAGCTCATCCACCCGTCCGGCAATCTCATTTCGGGCATCGAGTGCGGAGGCCAGGTTCGTTTTAGTGGAGGCGATGGCGGCCTCATTGTCGCCCTGCATGGCCTTGACCATGGCGCTTGAGGCGGCTTCAGCCGTCAGGTTAATGGTGGCGTATTCTTCTTCGAGGGCATCGAGATCAGCAGCATATTCGGACGTTCTAACTTTGTCCAGGTTTGCTTTGTTGAAGTGAATTGGAGGTGCCTGGAAGAGGAAAAAGACGAAAACCATGATGCCCACGAAGAGCACGAGGAATTGCATCGGCACCTTGAAAATACCGTTAAAGAGCAGGCCAAGCCGGCTCTCCGTCAGGCTTTTACCGGACAGGTAACGTTGTACCTGACTCTGGTCTGTACCGAAATAACTCAGGAAAAGGAAGGTGCCACCTAAGAGTGCTGACCAGATGTTGTAGCGGTCGTTGAGGTCGAATTTGAAGTCAAGGACTTCCAGTTTGCCGAGTTTTCCGGCTACGTTAAGAGCGTCCCCAAAACTAACATCGGCGGGCATCTTCAACACCACTACGATACCAGCGGCTACCATTCCGCAGAGAATAACGATCATCTGTTGTTTCTGGGTGACGGAAACGGCCTTGGTGCCTCCCACCACGGTATAAAAAATGACGACTACACCGATTAGAAGTATTGTCAGCCCTAATGACCACCCCAGAATTGAAGATAGGATAATGGCGGGCGCATAAATGGTGATGCCCGCTGCCAAACCCCGTTGAATGAGGAATAAAACGGCAGTCAGGGTCCTCACCCGTACATCAAACCGTCCCTCCAGGTATTCATAGGCGGTATATACGTTCAGCCGGTAGTAAATCGGCAGCACGAAGACACAAAGAATGACCATCGCGATGGGCAAACCGAAGTAAAATTGCGCAAAACCAAGGCCGCTGTTGTAAGCCTGCCCGGGAGTACTCAGAAAAGTAATGGCACTGGCCTGGGTGGCCATCACGGACAGGCCGATGGTGTACCATTTCAGGTCCCGGTCTCCGAGTAAGTAGCTTTTTATGTTGTCAACCTTGCGGGTCATGTATACGCCGTAAGAGACGATCGCGGCCAGCGTGCCGGTCATCACCAGCCAGTCAATAGTACTCATGCGTATGCGTTGCTGAAAAGGTAAAACAAGACGATCAGGATCACGTGCAACACAAGCACGGCGGTGTACATTCTCGGCCAACTCCCTAAAATCGGGGGCTGCTCTGCCGGGCTTTGGTTGGGGTCTTTGAAGGACATGGCTGCAAGGTATGTGTTTGCGGCGGTATTTTGTACTACGTTTGTCGTAGAGTTTGTTAATGAGGCGCAAACGCTTCGGCAGGCTCAGCGGGACCGCAGGTGCAATGAGCGTCCTGGCCGATGCCGCCTCCGGCGGCGGGCATCGCCGTTCGGTGGCTGCCGGAGCCAGCACTTGCTACTCGTCGTCGGAGGCAACTTCGTTCAGAGCAGCTTACGCCAACAAATAATCCAGCTCCTTTTTATCGAAATCCAGGCCGCCACCGGAGCCAATGATGTCTTCCGCTAATTGCTTCTTCCGCTGTTGGAGTTTATTGATCTTCTCCTCGATGGTGTCCTTGGTAAGGAACTTGCGGGCGAAGACGTTGCCCGTCCGCCCAATGCGATGCGCCCGGGCGATGGCCTGGTCTTCGATGCTGGGGTTCCACCAGGGATCAAGGATGAAGACGTAGTCGGCAGCCGTCAGGTTGAGGCCCGTTCCTCCGGCCTTGATGGAGATGAAGAAGGTCTGTACCGAAGGGTCTTCCTGAAAACGTTTGACTTCGTTGGCCCGGGTTTTGGCTTTGACCTGACCGGTAATCCAGGCGTGGGGCTCGTTGGCTGCGAGTAATTTCTCCCGAAAAAGTTCCAGGTGTTTCACCATGCTGGAGAAGATGAGAACTTTGTGGCCCGCCCGGCGCACGGTGTTCCACTGCTCCATTACCTCGCCGAATTTGCCGGAGTCCTTCTCGTAGTCGCTTTCCATCAAGACCGGATGGTTGGCCAGCTGCCGCAGGCGGGTAAGCGTTTGCACGACGCGGAGTTTATACTGCCCGTCGTTGGGGGCGAAGTTGCCGAGCAGGGCATTGCGGGCGGCGGATTTCTCAGCTTCGTAGAGCTTGCGCTGTGCGCTGCTCATCTCACAGTAATAGTGTTGTACGTCAAGCTCGGGCAGGTCGGGGGCTACTTCCTCTTTTGTCCGTCGCAGGAGGTGCGGGCTCACCAGTTTTCTTAGTTGCTCTTTCTTCTTCTCATCGTCGCGCTGCTCAATGGGGTTGATGAAAGCTTTTTTGAAAAAGGCATAATGACGCAGAAGGCCCGGGTTGATGAACTGCATCTGGCTCCAGAGGTCGGAGAGGGAATTCTCGATCGGCGTACCCGAAAGGCTGATGCGGTGTATAGCGTTGAGCTCATTGAGGGCCTTGAAGACTTTGCTTTGGCGGTTTTTAATCTGCTGGCTCTCGTCCAGGATGATGTAACTGAAGTCGATTTCCTGAAGGATGTCGATGTCGCGCAGGGCCGTTTGGTAGGTCGTGAGCAGGATGTCAAAGCGGCGCAGTACGCGGGGGGCTTTGTTGCGTTGTTGCCCGGTGTGGGTTTGTACAGTGAGCGAAGGGGCGAAGCGCTCCAGCTCGTTGCGCCAGTTGAACACCAGGGAGGCGGGTAGGACGATGAGGGCGCGGAGGGGTTGGAGGAATACCTCGTCTTCGGCGGGTTGGGCGAAGAGGTCTAGTTGAAATTCTCGATTCTCGATTCTTGATTCTTGATTCTTGATTTGGCTCCGCCCGCGGGAGAAAGTACTTTCGGAGGAGGGAGCATTGCTCGTTTGACTTTCCCTTGCACCTGCGTCAGCGGCCCCTGCGGAGTCTGCCGAATTACCCATCCGATCCTTGGCGTACAGCAGCACCGCAATGGTCTGCAGGGTTTTACCCAGACCCATATCATCGGCCAGGCAGGCACCGAGCTGCTCGTGGTGGTGGCGGACCAGCCAACGGGCACCTTCGAGCTGATAGGGGCGAAGCGTTGCTTTGAGCTTGGAGCTGGGCGTGAAGGCTTCGGCCATCCGTTCCGCCTGTTCTCCTTGCCCGGTATCGAGGCCCATCGGCGCCAGCAGCGGTGCCTGACTGCGCGCCATGCGAACCTTTTTGCCTTCCACTTTGGCGAACTGCAGCCCCGGCCGGTATTTGGCAAACCACTCTTCGGGAATCAGGAAGATGTCTCCGTCCGGCAACTCAAAGCGGCGCTCCTCCCGCTGGATGTAGCGGACGAGCTTGGCGAAGGGAATTTCATGCGGGCCAACGACCACTTTGCCCTTCAGGTCGAGCCAGTCGTTGTCCTGCTCCAGGTCCAGCGAAATAACGCCCACATGGCTGGTAAAACGCTGGCCTTTTTCCTCGGGGGTGATTACCTCAATCCCCCGGGCCATTAGTTCTTTCTCGTGCGCTAAGAGCCACCGAAGGTCGGTGTATATACCCTCCGTCTCCCCGGATCGAAAAGCATTGCTGCCGGGCACCTGCTCAAGACCTGCTTCCGCAAGTCCCGCCAATAATTGTTGCTCCGCGGCTTCATCCCGCAGGATGCGGGTTAGCCGGTAGGGCGCACGAAGGTTGAAGTCCACCACCGGCTTCAGCGGCGAACCGACGGCGAAGACCTTCTTACCGTACACGAATTCCGGATAGAGGTAATACCGTTCTTCAAAAGGGTGGGGGCGTGTGCTGATGCGCAGCTTTTCGGGCTTGGTAATCTGCTCCACCGTGAAACCTTCCGCCACGATCGGGTTTCGCTCCGCAATTTTCACCACGAATTCCCGCCAGTATTGATCGGCTTTTTCCGGGGGAACCTGCACCCCGTCGCGGCTGAGGAAAGGCTTCACCAGGTTGCCGCCGAGCTGCCCCAGCTGAACGAGCTCCTTGTCAATGACCAGCCAGCCGGGCGTCGGGTGGTTGGTCAGAATTTTGACGTCATGAAAGCGGATCGGGCTTGATTTTCCCTTATGATCCACCAGCCGCATCTGGTAGTTGATGCCCGTTTCGTCAATGATAAATTTAAGCTCCGGGCTGGGAACAACTTTCGCAAATGGCGTCAGAAACCCATCGGGTTCTTTGCGTACGTCGAGCCCCACCGTTACGGCCCAACCATGCTTTTGGCAAAGGGTCAGGATTTCCGCCGAGCGATGGTGAAGATAGCGGATGACGTTGTCGCGCTCCTTGCTCTTGTCTCCCAAAAGCCCCGCCAGGGTGGGTACTTTCTTCGCTCCTTTCCGATGGGCTTCCGCGATGTTGTTTTGCCGCAGGGTGTCGACGAGGCTCAGGGCGCGAGCCATCGGCTCGGTCAGTTCGATGTCGTAGATGCCCAGGCTGCCTGCTTTCGCTGCATGGTGAACGTGTACCAGCCGGCCAGCCTCATTGCGGCCCACGACGTAGGCTTTGGGCAGGAAAATACCGGTACGATATTCAGCGAAATTAAAGAGGAGTTCAGCGGCTTGGGGCAAGGTCGAAAAAGGTTGGCGGGGTGGGGTAAGGGGGCTAAGGTAGGATAAAAATTCGTTCATCCGGGAAATCCGTGATTCTGCATCCGTTTTCCTGGTCCGCTTCGAGCGTCCGGACCTGCATTTCACCGCCAGCATCTTCGTTTCGCTCGATGGCCGTCGGCGAAATGATCGAACCGACCGCCTCCGCTCATTCGGAAAAGGCGGAGGCGGTCGGATGGATAAACCTGAAGCGCAGCGCCAGGTTTTCCGTCCGGACGCTCGAACGCCGGTCCCTTACTCCTTTATTCTCCCATTCCCTTATTCCCTACCTTGCCGCCGTGTCCATCTCACAGCACATCCTTTTCATTCTTTTGGGCGTCGTTTTGCCGGCGGTGCTATTCATTACGACCTACCGCCGGCGGAAGGCAGGCGGCGGCCGTCTCCGCTGGACACGCAAGATGAAAGTGGGCCTCTATTACGGAAACGGAGGCTTACTTTGGGGGATGGCCCTGCTGGTGCTGGCCGTATGGTTTTTCTCGGGAAGGCCATTTACGGAAATCGGTTTGGGCTGGGGGACGACGCCCTATGATGCGATGGCGGTACTGACCTTGTCGGCTTTCGTCTTCCTTTATCTGTTTGATCTTTACCTGGAAGCCGGGAATGAAGAAAGCCGTGACGAAACCCGCCGGGAGTTTGCCAAACTCGGTTTTATGCCGACCACGTCGACGGAGTTTTTACACTTCATTTTCCTGGCGGTGGCTGCGGGAGTGGGGGAGGAGATTGTCTACCGCGGTTTCATGGTAACTTATCTGACGGAGCTGTTGGGGCCGGGCACGCTGCCCACCATTGGTGCATTGATTATTCCCGCCATTGCCTTTGGGCTCGGGCACTTTTATCAGGGTGGCAGAGCGGTGCTTAAAATTGTGGCCATGGCCGTTCTCTTTGGTTTCTTCTATCTACGCACGAATACCCTCTGGCCGTTGATGCTACTGCACGCGGCGATCGATGTTTTTGGCGGGTTGATGAGTTGGTATTTACTCGGCAGGAGGTTGGAAGACTGATTGGGCGGAGGAGCTCCAGCTCCGATCTCGAACGGGGCCGAAGGCTCCCGAAGCGAGTTGCTGCGGTAACCCAGTGCAGGTTCAGAGCAGGCACGTGCAAAGCCGCTATGCTCCTTTGCCCGGTTCGGAGCTGGAGCTCCTCCTCCCATAAAACGATGGAGCAGATAAAGCTTCACAAGTGAGCTATCTTTGCCCTGCGGTAGCCAAATCAAATATCGCCAATCAAGAATCAAATATCGCATATCTGCCATGCGCTACTACCTCATCGCCGGTGAGCCTTCGGGCGATCTTCACGGTTCTTACCTAATCCGGGCCATCCGGGCGGAAGACCCGGAGGCGGAGGTTCGTGCCTGGGGCGGAGACCTGATGGCAAAGGCCGGGGCGGAGATTGTGAAACACTACCGGGAGTTGGCCTTTATGGGCGTGGTGGAGGTGGTGAAGAACCTGCCGACTATTCTGAAAAACCAGCGGATATGCCAGGAGGACATTGCGGCCTTTGCGCCGGACCGGCTGGTGTTAATCGATTATTCCGGTTTTAATCTGCGCATTGCGAAGTGGGCGAAGCCGCAGGGGATTGACGTGAGTTATTACATCAGCCCGCAGGTGTGGGCGTCGCGTTCGGGGCGGGTGAAGCAGATTGAGGCCTACGTGGACCGGATGCTGGTCATCCTCCCCTTCGAAGAGAAATGGTATGCGGAACGGGGGGTGAAGGCCACTTTTGTGGGCCATCCTTTGCTGGACGTAGTGAAGGAGGCAGAAGAGGGGCCGCGGACGCAGGATGCAGTGTCCCCCGATTGGCGCAACGCGCCAGCCCCCGAAGGGGGAGTTAAGGGGCAAGGTGAGCTCGCAGAGCTTCGTAGCACAGCCCAGGCTTTAGCCGGAAAAACGATAATCGCCCTCCTCCCCGGCTCCCGCACCCAGGAAATCACCGTCGGCCTCCCCCTCATGCTGGCCGCTGCGGCCCGGCACCCCGGGCACGACTACGTTATCGCCGGAGCGCCGTCCCAAAACCTTGCTTTCTACGAAGGGATCATTGCATCCTGCGCGCCGTCGCCCCCCAACCTACGCATTGTAATGAATGACACCTACGGACTGCTGCAAACCTCCCACGCTGCCATCGTCACCAGCGGGACGGCCACTTTGGAAACGGCGCTCTTTGGCGTGCCCCAGGTCGTCGTTTACAAAGGAAACTGGATCGCCTACCGCGTCGCTAAGTGGATGATCGCCAAGCGGATCAAATACATCAGCCTCGTCAATCTGGTGATGGATGCAGCCGTCGTTACAGAACTCATTCAGCATGATTTTACCCCGGAGATTCTGGCCACTGAGCTGCAAAAAATAATTGCCGGCCCCGAACGGGACCGGCAATTAAACGATTTGCGGCAACTGCGCGAACAGCTGGGCTCGGGAGGGGCGGCAACACGCGCCGCTGCCCTGATTATTGCCGCCCGGAAGTAGCCCGCACGGCCCGTAGGTCCTTCAGGAACCACCTGGCCCAGACAAACGCCAGCAGCGGAAACACCACCACGCTCAGCGGATGGTAGTAGACTGCTTCCGTCAGATCAAAATGAATCAGGTGCATGATGCCGCGGGTGATGCCGCAGCCGTAGCACTCCTGACCCAGGATCAAAACGGACAGGCACTTCGGGCTTCCCGAATCGAAGTACGTAGCCGGTAAAAGCAGCAGTACAATGGGGATGATGACCCAAAGGGCGAGACGGAGGTATCTGATGGATTTCGGCATTCCGTTGGTCATTTAAAGCTCGGGGTCGTAAGCACTGCCGTCAGCGGGGCCAAGATCTCCCATCGCGATGCGAATAACGTCAATCAGCGCCCAGATGCCACAACCACCAAGGGTAAGTAGCTGGATGATGCCGATGGTCGTGTAGCCGAGGTAAAAACGATGGATGCCAAGCCCACCAATTACGAGACCCAACACGAGCGCGATGATTTGGCTCTTCGGCTTACCATCAGCAGGTAGTTTCCCCTTTTCGGCAGCTTTCATCTGTTTCCTGACTTGCTTCTGTGCCATCTTGAGGGCGATGGACTCTTTCAGCTTCAGTTTGCGGCCAGTGGTTTCACGGATTTTCCGTGGTGTAAGGGCCAGGAAATCCTCCGGAGTGAAGGCTTTGTCTGATCCGGTGAAGCTTTCGCTTAGGGCGGGGTCTACGGCAGTACTCGATGCGGGAGCCACTACGGCTGCAGTGGCCACGTTGCCGACAAGGAGGATGGCCAGCAGGAAAAGGTAAAATCGTTTCGTCATGATAAGATAATTATGGGTAAAAATAATGGGAAGTGATGGATGCTGTTCCCGTGGGATGATGCACCAACAGGCTTCAATGATAAATAAAAAGACGCCCCGGCAAAAATGTGCCGGGGCGCCTTAGACAATAATTAACGCGCAAAGGCTAAGCCTTAACACTAATTATTAATTACTTTTCATCACAGCGCAGGGTCGTAAGCGCTTCCGTCTTTAGGACCGAGTTTACCGGTAGCAATACGGATGATGTCAATCAGTACCCAGGCAAGCAGAGCGATACCAGGAACGATCAGGAAGCTGGTAAGGGCCAGGAGGATTTGAGCAATGCCAATCCAGGTGTAGCCCAGGTAGAAACGGTGAATGCCCAGGCCGCCAAGTACGATGGACAGTACGAGTGCTACGATCTGGCTTTTAGAACCCTTAGCGGCGCCGCCGGCTTTGGCTTCCTGCTTGATTTGCTTCTTAACGGCTTTCTGGGCCATCTTGAGGGCAATGGCTTTCTTAAGGCCGATGCGCTCGCCGGTTGCCTGGCGAATCTTGCGGGGGGTGAGTTGGAGGAAATCCTCGGTGGTGATGGTTTTGCCGTCTTCAGCAAACATTTCTGCGAGTGCCGGGTCGACAAGGATGTCAGTAGCTGCGGGTGGTGCTACGAAGGCAGCAGAAGCGGTGCCGGCTACAAAAAGGACGGCCAAGAGGGTGGTGTAAATTCTTCTCATTGAAATTATGGGTTAAATCAAATGCCTACTCTATAAGGTTTTCGGCGTCGCCTCCCTACTCGTTCAGGTAGTGGATTTTCGGGCACTTCCACGTAAGAAATTGCCCCGTAAGACAATTTGATTTATCCGCAAGGTATTTAATATTTTGATAATGCCAAATCTCTTTTACCATACCTCTGATACGTGTCGGTACATTGAAATTGCTTTTACTGGTAAAAGTCAGCTTTATCGATACGGGCCAGGTCGATAAATAGCTGAGCGAATTTTTTTGTCACATCCGTAAAAAAGCGTTTTCCCTTTGCTGCGGTTGCTTTTCGGGGGTCTCCGGTACCGGTGCTTTTGGTAATTTCCGACCAGGGCCGCTCTCGCCAGACCCAGCCTTCCCTGAAGGCTTTGATGCGGGGTTGCCGCTCAGCGCCATCGTCAGCCTGGTCAAGGGGCAGCACGAGGTCCGGGCGCAGGTGAAGCACGAGGCTTGTTTCCAGTTCGCAGGCGTGGTCACCGCCTTCTTCCACGTAGTCGTAGCGGTTGAAAGTCTTGAACCAGTTGGTTTCTACCAGTAGCATGTCGGGGAATTCAACACCCAGCTCCCGCAGCATGGTCCGGAAACTGTTGCCTCCGTGGCTGTTGAAAACGACCAGCTTTTTGATGCCTTGTCGGTCAAGCACCGTAATCAGGTCCCGTAGAATGGCCAGCTGGGTGCTGGGCATCAGGTTCATGTCCAGGGTGATGTCCGTTTGCCCGGTATTCACCCCGAAGGGGATGCAGGGGAGGATGATCACTTTCTCGCCCGCTTCCCAGGCGATACGACCGGCTTCGGCGGCGATGGCTTCGCCCTCGATGATGTCCGTCGCGTAGGGCAGGTGGTAATTATGGGCTTCGGTCGCGGCCCAGGGTAGCACGGCGACTTCGTAGTTGGTGGCTTTAACGGCTTTCCAGTTGGTTTCGGCTAGGAGGTAGGGGCGCATGATTGGTATTTTAGTTCGTTGGTCATTTGGGCTGCCGCTGTTACAGGGAATAGAGTTCTGACTTTTCATTGCTGCCTGTCGCTCGCGGCAGCCCAAAATACCAACGAACCAACGAACCAAAATACTATCCTACCAAACCTGATGCACCCCCGCCTTAATCATCTCCTCATAAATGGCGTTCATGCCATCGAGTTGTTCTTTCGTCAAGGGTGGAAGTTCCGGAGCGGAAAGGTTCGAGTAAAGATGTTCTACTCTGGAGGCACCGGGGATGATGCAGCTGACTTCCGGAAAGCGAAGGATCCACTGCAGCGCACGTGGCGCGAGATTTTTCTCACCGGGGAACAAGTCTTTCATTCGTTCCATGGCTTGCAGGCCGAGGGCATAGTTGACACCGCTAAAGGTTTCTCCCTTGTCAAAGCCCGCGCCATCGCGGTTGAAGTGGCGGTGGTCTTCTTTGCCGAAAGTGGAATCGGCGGAGAACTTGCCCGTCAGCAGGCCGGAGGCCAGCGGTACGCGGACAATGATGCCAACGTTGCGCTCTTTTGCTTCCCGGAACAGTAGCTCCGAAGGCCGCTGCCGGAAAACGTTGAAGATGATCTGTACCGTCGTAACGTTGTCATATTGGATACCCTTCAGGGCTTGTTCTACTTTCTCGACGCTGATGCCGAGGTGGCCAATCTTGCCTTCTTCTTTCAGCTGATCAAAAAGGCCGAAGATCTCCGGCCGGTAATACACCTCCGTTGGCGGGCAGTGCAGCTGGATGAGGTCGAGCCGTTCCAGTCCGGTGCGTCGCAGACTATCTTCTACGTAACCACGCAATGCTTTTTCGGTGTATCCTGCATTGAGGTGAGGCGAGATTTGCCGGCCACACTTAGTAGCAACGTACACCTGCTCAGAGCGACTCTTCACCACCCGGCCAACGGCTTCTTCACTAAGACCTGCGGAGTAAACATCGGCCGTGTCGATAAAATTCACCCCTGCGTCGATGGCGGCGTGAAGAATGGCTTCCGCAATTTTATCGCTGAAGGGATCTCCCCACTTGCCGCCTACCTGCCAGGTGCCGAGGGAGAGTTCGGAGATGGAAAAATTGGTTTTGCCGAGGGTGCGGTAATTCATTGCGATGTAGATTGATAGATGTTATAGACTGCTGATAGAGCGAATCTGGAACTAAACTATAAATTTAGATAAGTTAAGCTTGATGGTAACGGCCCCTCGGCTACGCTCGGGGACCGTCTATCTAGATAACTCTCCGTTTCGCCATAGGCGAAACGGCTTGCTTGATTAAAATCGATCCCCGAGCGTAGTCGAGGGGTTGTTTTTACTTGGTAATTACATCTTTCCAGTACCTGTTCAGCACTAACAATCTAAAACCGCCCCACATAAGTCTCCGGCCGAATCAGCTTCAACTCCGCCTTGATGGCATCGCTAACGGCTAAGCCGTCGATGAATTCGTGGAGGATTTGTTCGTTGAAAACCGTTCTGCCGCGCGTAAGTTCCTTCAGTGCCTCGTAGGGCTTGGGATAGCCCTCCCGGCGGAGGATGTTCTGGATGGCTTCGGCGCAGACGATCCAGTTAGCTTCCAGATCGGAAGCGAGCTTTTCGGGGTTCAGCAGTAGCTTGCTGAAGCCCTTGTCGATGGCTTTGAAGGCGATGAGGATGTGGGCGACGGGGAGGCCGACGTTGCGCAGTACGGTGCTGTCCGTGAGGTCCCGTTGCAGGCGGCTGATGGGGAGCTTGTCGGCCAGGTGCGTGAGCAGGGCCCGGGCGATGCCGAGGTTGCCTTCGGCGTTTTCGAAGTCGATGGGATTGACTTTATGCGGCATAGCGGAGCTGCCGATTTCGCCGGCGATGGTCTTCTGGCGGAAGTACTCCATCGAGATGTACTGCCATACGTCGCGGCACAGATCAATGAGGATGGTGCTGATGCGGTTCAGGGCGTGGAATACGGCGCCAAGGTTATCGTAGTGCTCAATCTGAGTCGTTGGGTAGCTACGTTTCAGGCCGAGGTTATCGCTGACGAACTGGCTGGCGAAAGCGTGCCAGTCGTAGTCCGGGAAAGTGACGTAGTGGGCGTTCATGTTGCCGGTGGCACCGCCGAATTTGGCGGGCATCGGGATGTCTTGTAGCTGGCGGAGTTGCTCCCGCAGGCGGTGCGTCCAGACGCTGAATTCCTTACCCAACAGAGTAGGGGATGCGGGTTGGCCGTGGGTCTTGGCCAGCATCGGTACTTCTGCCCATTCCATTGCGTGCCGATCTACCATACTGATCAGGCTTTCCAGACCGGGGCTGATGACTTCGGCTAGCGCATCTTTGATGGTGAGCGGGATGGCCGTATTATTGATGTCCTGGCTCGTAAGACCGAAGTGGACGAACTCGAGGATGTCTTCCATGCCGGCTATGGTGAGCCGGTCTTTGACGAAATACTCCACGGCCTTCACGTCGTGATTGGTCGTCCGTTCGGTCGTTTTTATTTCTTCGGCGTCGGCCTCGCTGAAGCTGTGGATAATTTGATTGAGATCATCCATCTGAGTCGTGCTAAAGTGTTGTAACTGCGGCAGACCAAGCTGGTGCAGCGCCTGGAGATAGCGGATTTCTACCAGGACGCGATAACGGATCAGGGCGTATTCACTGAAGTATTCGCTAAGTTCACTGGTTTTGCTGGCGTAGCGGCCGTCGATGGGGCCAATGGCGCGGAGTGCGGACATTTCTAGTAGGATAGTATGATTGTAAGATAGTCTGATAGTGCTACCGCAATCGGTAGGGAGCGCGAAGATACAAAAGGGATTTGGGCGACGGAGCCCTTCGGCAGGGCAATCGCTTTTAGTGTTTATGCCCCTCAGTGCGGACCCCACTGAGCTTGCCGAATGGGCACCTCGGCTTCGCCCGGTGCTTACTCGGGGACCAAAACGGTTATTGTGGGACCGTCTCGGCGCAGCCGAGACGGAAAATTTCCGGTAGCCCGGTGCCTGAGTAAGCCCTGAGCGGAGCTTTAGCGAAGCCGAAGGGCGCACCGAAGGCCCATTTTATCTAAAAGCGATTGCCCTGGGGGTCCGCGCCGAAGGGCTATTTTCGTTCTTCATTTGCGTTAGTGAACGTAGCCATATAGTCCCTCCAACACTTCGCCTCCTCCAACGTGCGGTAGCCCCAAAAGACCAAAAGACCAACGAACCAAAAGACCAAAAAACCAATAAACCAATGACCTTCAAACCCGACCTAGTCCAAAAAGCCTGGCTCCTCGCCGCAACCTACCACGAAGGTCAACGCTACTACACGGCCGTGGAGGGGGAATCCCTGCCCTATCTCACGCACCTCGGGGCTGTGCTCAACGAAGCGCAAAATGCGCTTCACTACGACAAGAGCCTGAGCCCCAAGCTTATGCTACTCTGCGCCATCCTTCACGATACGTTGGAAGACACAAAACTCACGGCCGAGACACTCAAAACAGCTGTCGGAAACAAAGTCCTGGCCGGCGTTCAGGCTCTGACTAAAGACGAAACGTTGCCCACTAAGTGCGAGCAGATGGAGGACAGCATTAACCGCATCCTCGAACAACCCCGGGAGATTGCTGCGGTGAAGCTTTGCGACCGGATCTGCAATATCTCTTCCGCACCGCCCAGCTACTGGACTAAAGAGAAGAAAGATGCTTATCGGGAGGAGGCACGGTATATCTTGGAGCGGCTTGGGCCTGCTTGTGGTTACTTGAGAAAGCGATTGGCGGAGAAGATTGAGGAGTATTAATGGCCTCTACGGTTGAAGAACGATGACCCGAATGGGCTAGGGTTTACCTACATCTTTACAAGCATCTTTTCCGGTTTAAACCCCCTCCCAACCCTCCCCACAGGGGAGGGTTTCTGGAAAATGCAACGCATTTTTTGTCCCGGAAAGCCGTAAATCATGAGTTTATCCTCAAAAGCTAGAGTTTAAGGGCTTTATCCACAAAACGCGTTGCGGTTTTCCTAGTCCCTCCCCTGTGGGGAGGGGTTGGGGAGGGGGTTTCATACGATTGAGTTGCCAACAGAAAGATGTAGGTAAACCTTAGTCCAGGACCACTCAGGTAGAGGGAAAATGATGAGCTATAATTATTCCGGCGGTGTTGGAGTTGAAGCGGCTGGTCCACCCTTTCTGATATTCTTCAAAATCGCATAGGCCGACATCAACGACCAAAAGGAGTTGATGACAATAAAGGGATGTGCCTCATTAGCGGTTGCATTTACGATCAACAACACGGAGCAGGTCAAATTGATGACGTGATAGGGGGTGCCGAGGTTGTCCAGCCTATCGAGCGAAGAAGCCACGAAGGCGAACAAAAGACCCAGGGCTCCGACCCAGCCTGCAATGGCAATCCACATAGTTTGTCTGTTTTAAGATCGGTAAGGTAAGGCTGAAATGAATGCCCACCTTTGCCGGAAAATAAGAACTATGTTTATCCGAATTTCCTCCCTTTGCCTATTGCTCTCTTTGTTTGGTTGCGGTGAGGCCGGTTCAGACGGACCTACCGCCGAAGCTGCAGCGGAGAAACTGGCCAAGCAGGGTATTGTAGACTTTAACCCGAATAACGATGTCCGACCGCTCGATTCTCTCCTTCGGTTAGATTCTCCGGCACCCGGTGCAAAGCTATCCTCTCCCTTTACGGTCAGCGGAGAAGCATCGACTTCGTTTTTCTTCGAAGCAGCCATGCCCTACCAAATCACCGATGAGCAGGAAAAAGTGATTGGCGAAGGCTTCGTGAAGCCGCAGAAATTTTGGATGAACAAAGGTGTCGTGACCTTCAACGACAAGATCAGCTACGAAGCACCGGCGGGAACCAAAGGTTTTCTGAGATTGAAAAATAACGACACCAGCCGGGTGGATAAGTTTGAGCGGGCGATGACGATTCCAGTCGTACTGTAGCTGCCCGTCATTCCGGCTCCTCCAACTCCTCCGCCGCATAGAGGTCGAACAACAGTGCCAATTTGTAAGCAGACTCCGTGGCCCAGGAATAGCGCCCGGAGCCGCCTCCATGACCGGCACTCAGGTTCGTCTTTAAGAATAAAAAATTGTCATTCGTTTTCGTTGCGCGTAGTTTGGCGACCATCTTGGCGGGTTCCCAGTAGCCGACCCGGGTATCGTTGAGGCCCGTGAAAAAGAACATATGCGGATAGGCTTGGGCTACTACGTTATCGTAAGGGCTGTAGGACTTCATGTATTTATAGTACTTCTTCTTATGTGGGTTGCCCCATTCTTCATACTCGCCGGTGGTGAGGGGGAGCTTATCGTCTAGCATCGTATTAATGACGTCAACGAAGGGGACGTCGAGAATGACAGCCTTGAAGAGGTCGGGGCGCATGTTGGCGATGGCTCCCATCAGCAAACCGCCGGCACTGCCTCCCTGAGCGGTAATGCTACCTGGCTGAGCGTAGCCTTCTTTAATGAGGAACTCTGCGCAATTGATGAAGTCCGTAAAGGTGTTTTTCTTCTTCAGCATCCGCCCGTCATGATACCACTGCATACCCATATCATCTCCACCCCGAACGTGCGCAATGGCGTACACAAAGCCTCTCCGCAATAACATATTCACGAAGTGGCTGTAGCCCGGTCCGGAGCCGCTGCCGTAGGCACCGTAGGAGGTCAGGTACACCCGTTTATGTTCAGACTTTTTACCGCGTGACATCCACTTTGAATAGGCCAGCGTGATTGGGATTTGGGTGCCGTCATCAGCCGTAGCCCATATTCGTTTCACGATGATTTTGGAGGGAGGAAAGCCTCTTTTTTCCTTTTTTATAATCTTACTCTCGCGGCTGCGCATATTGTAATCAAGGGTGCGAGGCTCCTGCGTGAAAGAGTTAAAACTGTAGCGTAGAATTTCGCTGTCCGGTTCGGGGTTACTCCCGATACCAATACTGTAGATGTCATCTTTTTCTCGTAAGTAATGGCTCTCCCTGGTTCTCCGGTCTATGACCCGCAGGCGGTCCTGAGCTTCCGCTTTTTCGGATAGCACGAGATAATTGTCAAAGACGAGGTAACTCTGGAGCAAAACATCCTTCCGGTGAGGGATCAGCATGTCCCAGTTTTTGGGGCTAAAGTCTGTAGTGTCCGTTGTGTACAGCGCGTAATTAATACCGCCACGATCAGAGCGAATGAAGAACTTATCCTTATGGTCACTGATGCTATAATGGTGACCTTGTTCCCGGGGTAGCATAACCTTAAAGGAACCTCCGGGATTATCGGTGCGCAGGTACTGCAGCTCACTGGCGTTGTTGCTCCCGCTACTGATGAAGATGAACTCCTTCGACTTTGATTTATAGCAGCTCACGCCAAACAGCGGGTCTTGTTCTTCGTAGATCAGTTCGTCGCTGGATTGAGGCGTACCCAGCCGATGACGCATCACCCGGTAGGACCGCAATGTCTTCGGCTCCAGTGCGGTATACAGGAATAGGGAGTTGTTGATCCAAACCAGTCCGGCCACCTCCGTCAGGGTGTCAGCCAGCATTGTATTCTCTTCCAGGTTTTTAAACCGAACGACGTATTTGTCCGAACCAGTCGTATTCTCTCCGAAAGCGAGCAGGTTGTTATTGGGGCTCAGCGTTAGCCCGGCTACGGTGTAATAGTCGTGTTTTTCCGCTTCAATATTGACGTCGATCAATAGCTCTTTTTTCGTACTGTCCGCGCCCACTGGGGTACGGTAATATACCGGGTGCTCCTGCTCTTCCTGATACTCAATGTGATAGAGATAGCCGTCTTTTTTGGAGGGGAGAGAGCGGTAATTTTTGGCGGTTTGCAGTACGAATTCCTGATAGAGCTCACGCTGTAATCTTCGGAGCGGTGTGAAGTAATTATCGGTGAAGTCATTCTCGGCGCGGAGATATTCCATCACGGGTTTATTGGCCCGGGCGGCTTTGGGGTCTTTGAGCCAGGCGTAGTCGTCGGTTAGCTTCTCCCCGTGAATAATGGTAGTGGTTGGTTCTATTTTAGCCACGGGAGGAAGCAGGTTCGGATCCCGGGTATGCTTGTCGTGGAACTGTTGCTCCAGCGATTTGACCCCTTCCATATCCTGGCGGATATCCTCGCTAATGGCTGCGACGGGGTGTTCCTCGGTGTATTGCTGCCAGAATAGAGAATCGTGCTCCAGGGCATAATCGTAAAGCTGATTCATCTCTACGTTGGCAAAATTTTCGGTCACGGAGATGGGGGCTGCCCGCTCCAGGTCAGCCCCAAGCGCACGAAATTCTGATATAGCCGCGTAGGGCGTAGTGACGTTTTCTACGGTGTCCTTAAAGATGAATTCGTCTTCATGACGGAGGTAATCGATGACATATTTACCTCCCCACTTTTTGTAGCGAACCTTCAGTTTGTAGTCGAAATGCTTGATGGCCATGGTGGTGTAGCCACAGAAAAACGACTTGAGTTCGTTCGGTACGGAACAGTCATAACCCAGTATGGCGTAACTGTCGGGGTCAATAAGAATAGTTCCCTGCAGTAGCTTATGCTTGTTCGCTTTGCGCCATTGCTTATTGCTTTTTTTACTGGGCAGTGCCTCTAATTCTCCTTTTGTCACGGTGGTGCGGAAGCTAAGCGAGTAGACGTATTTTCCGTCCTCGTACTCTACTTCGTCGACCAGGTAGTCGTAGTCGCGGTTAAGGTGAGGCCCCAGGAAACTTTGCTGGTACTTTACCCGGTCGCGGGCGATAAGAGAGAGTGGGCCGCCGACGATGTTAGCGTCCATGTCCCGGCTGCTACCGTTCAGGCTGGCGCGGGAATCGAGAATGCGGACGGCTTCCTTCTTTAGCGTTTGATGGTGAAAATGTACCCGGTGTAAGGATTCGTTGGGATTAAAAAAGGCGGACTGTAGAGTCGTTCCGAAGGCGTACGGGCTGGTGTATTCCTTCCAGCGATACTTCTTTTTCTGGTAGGGCTCGGATCGGTATTCTACGGCGGCATCGGTAAACTTGATGTAGGCACCGTTTTCCTTGAGGGTCTCCCGGTAGTAGCCGGTCAGGGTACTGGCCTGGTCGGGGTAGTTGTCGGGGATGGCCCGAAGGGCACGACGGAGAATCGCTCGTGCGGAAGGCAATTTTTTGGGGGTGACGGTAATTTCGCTCAGCAGGGCGGCCTCGGGTTTCAGGTCGATGCGAAGCTGGCCGTTCTGCGCTTTGGGCCGCAGGGTTTTGACCAATTCCCGGCGCGTTTCGTAACCGAGGTAACTGATGAGCAGGTCGCGCTCATCGTATTTCGCGGGGATGGTGATGCGGAAAGTTCCGTCGGCTTCCGTTACGGTACCCAGGGCAATGCCGTCAACTTTCAGATAGACGAAGGGCAGGGGAGTGTCGGTTGCCTGATCGTATACGATACCAGAGATTGAATTTTGGGCGTAGAGGGAAGTCAGGCAGGAGAAAAGGAAAACAAAGTTGAGTAGGAGGCGTCTGGTCATTGGGGTCATTGTGTGTTGGGAGTGATAACACCACTAAGGTTTAACCGTTCAGTACAGTAGGGCATTTTTCAGCTGATTAAGTTCAACGTGGCGCGGACGCAGGTGCAGGGTTGTGCTACCGCATGGCTCCGGTCGACGCTGCTTCCCGCAGCGAGCGGTGGCGAGCTCCCACCAGGAACGAGTTAGGGACGTATGCCTTTGTCGCCGCGCGACTGATTATTCACGCGGAGGGCTTGCACCCAGGCTTAGCCGTCGGCCCGATCCCCGAGGTACGAGGGTCGGTCCGCCGGCTTGGATTAACGCCCCCCTTAGCCGGCTGACGGCCTCCGCTGCGCTGCGAGCCGGCGGACGGCGGTAAAAACCCCTGCTCCTCCAACCTTGCCCTGCACCTGCGTGCGCGCCTAATGGTTTAGCTACACTCGACGGACGATAGGAAAGGCAACTAAACAACGCCCACAAACATTACCTTTGCCGACCGCAAAGAATAGCCCCATGAAATTTGACGTCACCGCCATCGATCAGAAATGGCAGCAATACTGGAAAGAGCACAAGACCTACCGGACTACGAACGATACTTCCAAGCCGAAGTATTACGTGCTGGACATGTTTCCTTACCCTTCGGGCGCCGGCCTGCACGTTGGCCACCCGCTGGGATACATTGCTTCTGACATCTACAGCCGTTTCAAGCGGCAGCAGGGCTTCAACGTTTTGCACCCGATGGGCTTTGACTCCTTCGGCCTGCCCGCCGAGCAATACGCCATCGACACCGGCGTACATCCCAGCGAGTCTACCGCCGTCAACACCGAACGCTACAAAGAGCAGATGCTGTCTTTGGGCCTGAGCTTCGACTGGGACCGCGCCGTCAATACTTCCGACCCGAAGTATTACAAATGGACGCAGTGGATCATCTCTCAGGTCTTTGAGCATTGGTATGATAAGGCGGCCGATGAGGCCCGGCCCGTCAAGGAACTCCGCTACCACCTCGACCAACACGGAACGGACGGCCTCCACGCCGCACAAACCGAAGAACTAGATCTCTCCGCCGCCGACTGGAAAGCCATGGGCCCGAAGGAACAATCCGACGTGCTGATGAACTACCGTATGGCCTTTCGCGGCGTCAGCTACGTCAACTGGTGTGAAGCCCTCGGCACCGTCCTTGCCAATGACGAAGTCAAAGACGGCCGCAGCGAACGCGGCAATCACCCCGTTGTGCAAAAAGCGATGCGGCAGTGGAGTCTACGCATCACGGCCTACGCCGAACGCTTACTGGCCGGTCTGGATACCGTCGATTACAGCGACGGCCTGAAGGCCCAGCAACGCAACTGGATCGGTAAATCCATCGGAGCCCTCGCTCGTTTCGACGTTGAAGGCCGCGACGAGCCACTGGAAGTGTTCACCACTAGGGCAGACACCATCTTCGGGGTCACCTTCATGGTCATTGCCCCCGAGCATGACCTGATCGGTGAACTCACCACCCCGGAGCAACAAAAAGAAATCGACGACTACCTGACCTACGTCGGTAGCCGCAGCGAAGTAGACCGCCAGAGCGAAACCAAGGTGACCGGTGCTTTCACCGGCGCTTACTGTATCAATCCGCTAAACGGTGCGCGCGTGCCGATCTACATTGCCGAATACGTCCTCAAAGATTACGGTACCGGCGCCATCATGGCCGTACCGAGCGACGACGACCGCGATAAGCGCTTCGCCGAGAAATTTGGCATTGAGATCATCGACGTGATCGACAAGTCGGACTATCCAGGGGCATCGCTGAAGGATAAGGTGGGCAAGCTCATCAACTCCGATTTCCTAAACGATATGGAAGTACCCGATGCCATCAAGGCCGCTACCGCAAAGCTGTCCGAAATGGGCAGGGGAGAGCAGCAGGTGAACTTCCGCATCCGCGACCTCATCTTCAGCCGTCAACGCTACTGGGGAGAGCCCTGGCCGATGATCTACGACGAGAACGAGGTGCCCACCCTGGTGCCGGAAGACCAGTTGCCGGTGACCCTGCCGCCGATGGACGACTTCCGTGCCGTCAGCGGCGTCAGCCCGCTGGAGCGCGCCACCGACTGGAACCAGACGCCCGCCGGCCGCCGCGAGACCGATACCATGCCCGCTACCGCCGGCTCCAACTGGTACTACCTCCGCTACATGGACCCCAACAACGACGATGACTTCGTCGCTAAAGACGTGGTCGATTACTGGCAGGACGTTGACCTCTACGTAGGAGGGGCGGAGCACGCCGTGAGCCACATCCTATACAGTCGCCTCATCCACAAGTTCCTCTTCGACCTCGGCAAAGTGCCCACGCGGGAGCCCTACAAGAAGCTCCTCAACCAGGGCATGATCGGTGCACCGATCACGAGTATCCACCTCGGCATTCTGCTGACGGAGGACGGGCAGCGCCATCCCATCTGGGTCGGTAGCAGCGTTGCCGAAGGCACGCCACTGGAAGTGGAGGGTCTGGGTAAAGGGCACCTGGTTCTGGACGAATCTACGGGCACCCGTAAGGTGCCGCTGCGCATGGTCGAAGAAACCAGTGTAGACAATGAAGCCAGTTTTCGGATTTATAAGTCTGCCATCGACGCAGTCTCTGAAGACAAAGCACAGGATGCCGCCTACTTCCGCACCGTACTTCAGCAGGGTAATGCCTTTGTGTGGGAAACGGACCGGGAAGGCAAACAATTCATGGAACTGAGCTTTCAGATGGGCAAGATGTCTAAGTCTAAGCACAACGTCATCAACCCCGACGACATCAGCAACCGCTACGGTACCGACTGCTTCCGGATGTACGAGATGTTCCTTGGCCCCATCGACCAGGCAAAGCCCTGGAGCGTGAGCGGCATTGACGGCGTTTACCGCTTCCTGCGCCGCTTCTGGAACCTCTTTGTGGGCGAAGGCGACAAGCTCAATGTCTCCGACGAGGAAGCGACTAAGGAGGAAATGAAAGTCCTGCACACCCTCATCAAGAAAGTAACGGCCGACATTGAAGGCCTTAGCTTCAATACCTGCGTCTCCGCCTTCATGGTCGCCACGAACGATATCATCAAGCTTAAGTGTACCAAGCGCGCCGTACTGGAGCCAATGGTTCGCCTCATCGCGCCCTTTGCCCCGCACGTGGCGGATGAGCTGTTCGCTGCCCTGGGCGGAGAAGGAAGCGTTCACCACGCGGCCTGGCCAGAGCTGGACGAGAAGTGGCTCGTGGAAGACAGCTTCACCTATCCCATTGCTTTCAACGGCAAGACCCGGCTTACGCTGGACTTTCCCGCAGATGCTTCCAAGGAGGACATTGAAGCTGAAGCAAAGTCTAATCCCGACGTAGCTAAACATCTGGAAGGTAAGACGATACGTAAGGTGATCGTGGTGCCGAAGCGGATGGTGAATTTTGTGGTGGGGTAAGGTAGTCTTGTTGTCCGGTAGTCTTGTAGGCTGCCGCAGATACCTGGTCGAATCTCCCTCCGGGAGAGAGCGGCTGCGAGCAACCTCCGGTTGCGGGTTGAGGGAGGTGCGCCTTTGTCGCTACGCTTCCAATTTATCCCTCCGACCGCCTCGGCTTCTTACCTTAACCCCCATGTCCCCCAACTTTACCTTCACCGCCCTCGCCGTTCTCCTGGTCTTCGGTCTCATAATCTACTTCATCTTCCGGCCTAAACGACTTCCACCACTGCCTGCTTTTCAAGCTGAGTGGCGCGAACTTTTGCTGCAATACGTTTCCTTCTACGAAAACCTGCAAGCTGAGGATCGAAGCAAATTTGAAGGCCGCATGCAGGCCTTTTTGCAGCAGGTAACCCTGACGGGAATTGAGACCGAGATCACAGAAAAAGACCGGGCCTTCATCGCCGCCAGTGCCATCATTCCCACCTTCGGATTTCCGCGTTGGAACCATTACCCAAAGCTGGAGCAGGTGCTGTTGTATAAAACACACTTCCGCTGGGGAGACTTCGCTACCGAGGGGAAAGACCGACGGGTAGCAGGAATGGTGGGCGGCGGCTTCCTCAACGGAAAGCTCCTGCTCTCACGTCCTTCCCTGCACCGGGGCTTCAAAGTGGAGGGGCCGGATAACACGGGCATCCATGAGTTTGCGCATTTGCTGGACAAAGCCGACGGAGACACGGACGGTATCCCGGACTATTTTCTGAAGAATGATTACCTGATCCCCTGGGTAGAAATGATCCGCAGAGAGTCGATCGCCATTGCTAAGGGGGATTCTAAAATTGACAGTTACGCACTGACCAATCAGGCGGAGTTCTTCGCCGTAGCTGCGGAGTATTTCTTCAATCAACCCTACAAACTTAACCGCGACCATCCTGAACTCTTCTCTTTGCTGGAGCGGGTATTTCAGCAGGACATGAACGAGGATGGCAGGATAGGGTAGGAGGCGCGGCCGCAGGTGCAGAGCTTTCTTGTAGGGCAAGGGAAGCATTAAAGAGCGTTTACCATTGATGCTTTCGTGAAGGAAAAAGGAGACCCTAAGCTTTTTAGCGGACCATTGGTAACAACAAATGGCGAAGAATGTACCACCCAGTATCAATGGTGGTCAAGAAGCAGCTCACGGCGTCTATCTTGGTTTTATCAAATAACCGGCCGTAAACCTACCCATGAAGATCACGCTCCTGTCCATTACGCTGTTTTTCCTTCTTTCTTCCTGTGGGACAACTTTGAAAGCTCCCCGGGTAACCGCTGATTTTAATTTCGGCTGGCAGTTTCAGCGTGGAGAAAAACCCAACGATGAGGCCGACTGGGAAGAGGTTCGCCTTCCCCACGACTGGAGTATCCTGGCCGGTTATCAGCAGGATGGTACTGCTGCCAGCACCGGCTTTGTTCCCGGAGGTATCGGCTTCTACCGCAAAGAATTTACGATTCCTGCATCGGAGCAGGCTAAAGTCGTCCGGGTAGAATTCGACGGCGTATTCTGCAACTCAAAAGTTTGGATCAACGACCACCTGCTTGGTTTTCGCCCCAACGGCTACAGCAGTTTTAGCTATGACCTGACGGAGCACCTCAACTACGGGGGTACGCCCAACCGGATCGTTGTGGAAGTTGACCACAGCGCCTACGCCGATACCCGTTGGTATACCGGATCAGGGATTTACCGCAACGTTCGCCTGGTGACTACCTCTGCGGTGCATATACCCCAGTGGGGAATACGCGTAGCAACGCCGGAAGTAAGCGCCGCAGAAGCCACCGTTGTTGTTCGTAGCGAAGTGCAAAACATAAGCGCTGGTACTGAAGTACGCATTAATATCCTGGATCCTGCCGGGAAAAACGTTGCCTCCCAAACGGTCCCTGCACCCGTACATTCGGCAGGCTCAGTGAACACGTCCGCGCCCACCGAAATACGCTTCAAAATTCCGGACCCTAAACGCTGGGATACCCAAAACGCCCACCTCTATACTGCTCAAACGATCGTTCTTCTTGACGGCAAAGCGGTAGATGAAGTCAGCACCACCTTCGGTATTCGCAGCATCGAATTTGATGCTGACCGGGGCTTTCTTCTTAATGACGAGCCGGTGAAGTTGAAAGGAGTAAACCTGCACCACGACGCCGGGGCCCTGGGTGCCGCAGTGACTAAGCACGTTTGGGAATACCGCCTTCAAAAGCTGAAGGCCATCGGCGTCAATGCCATCCGTATGTCCCATAATCCACACTCTTCCGAACTGATGGACGCATGCGACGAGATGGGGATGCTGGTAATGGACGAGTTCTTTGACGAGTGGCACCGCCCCAAGGACAAAAGCCTCGTCTACCTCGGAGACAATAAAGCGAAAGGAGCCATCGCCGCCGGTTACAGCGATTTTTTTATGGAGTGGGCCGAACGCGACCTGAAGGACCTGATCCGCCGAGATTTTAACCACCCCTCCGTGATCATGTGGAGCATCGGTAATGAAATTGAATGGACCTTCCCCAAGTACTCCGCTGCCTATAACGAAGTGAACCCGGGCATTAAGGGATACGGCGAAACACCAAACTTCGATCCGGCAGCCATTCAACCGGTAGTGGACCGCCTGCTGGGCCCCAACGATTCACTGGCCATTGTGGCAAAGATGCTGAGTGACTGGGTCAAAGAAGAAGACACTACGCGGCCAACGGTTTGCGGTAGCGTCCGGCCGTCCATCTCCATGGTGACGGGTTACGGAACGGCCGTTGACATACTCGGAATGAACTACCGCCAATGGTCTTACGATGCCGCTCATGCCGCTTACCCCGATGTAAAGTTGTTGGGCTCTGAGAACTGGGGGGATTACAGCGAGTGGAAAGCGGTAAAGGACCGCGACTTCGTAGCGGGCATGTTTGCATGGACCGGCTTCGCCTACATGGGCGAAGGTGGCCCCTGGCCGCGCAAAGGTCTCAATATTTCCTTCTTCGACTACGCGGGCTTCAAAACGCCCCGGGGCCACTTCTACGAATGCCTCTGGACGGAGGAGCCCAAGACCTACCTGGTGACCACCCCGGCAGAAAGTTCCGAGTTCTCCTACGATGTGGCCACCGGCTGGTCGTTCACTATGCAGAAAACACCTCCGCCGGTATGGAAAGAGCTTCGCCGTTGGGAATGGTACAATGTAAACGAGCACTGGAAGTACCCTGCCAATGAGCCCATCATTGTACAGGCTTACACCAACTGCGATGAAGCCGAGCTCCTGCTTAACGGGAAAAGTCTCGGCCGGAAATCCCGGGCAGATTTTAGCGACGATAATATTCTGAAGTGGCTCGTACCCTTTGCTGCGGGGGATCTCGTACTCAAGGGCTACCGAAACGGAGTGGAAGTTTCCCAAACCGGCCTGTCGACTACCGGTAAGCCCGCTCAAATTGTCTTGACTAGTGATAAGGCCTTGCTAAAGGCTGATCGCTATGACCTCGCACACGTCACCGTTGAAGTCAAGGATTCGAAGGGGAACGTCATTCGTGATGTTACGGAAAAAGTAACTTTTGAGGTCTCCGGTCAGGGGGAGCTGCTGGCAGTGGATAACGGTTGGGAACGTAACGTAGAAGACCACTATCAAAACAAGGTTACTATACATAACGGACGGGCGCTGGCCATCATTCGTGCTTCGGCACTTCCGGGAGAGGTAACAATAAGCGCTACAGTGGCTGGGCTGAAGAGCGAGCCACTGGTGATAAAGCAACGTTGATAAAATAATCGCCGAATTGTTTCCTCACTAATCCGTAGGTTTGGCACAGCTACCAGAGTCAATTCTCAGATCATGCCACGTCTTCTTCCCATCCTGCTACTTACAATTTTGACCCTTACGGGCTGGACTACGCCAGCAGTAACTCTGCTAGTAACCCAACCCTTAGCCGGGGTAAATAAGGACATTACTGACGGAGTGACACCGGATTTCTCCTTCCTCACGGCAGCGCAAAATGCCTTCGTCCGCCAGGAAGTGGCCCGCTTAAGCCTGAAACAAAAGGCTGGCCAGATGACCCAGCTGGCGATGGACATGTTCTTCAAGGGCAACCTCTATTCCCTTACCGTGCCGTACGAATGGGACGAGCAGAAGCTGAAAGACCGCTTCGATGAATACCAGATTGGCTCCGTACTCAATCACCCAAGCAGCAGCTACCCTTACCCCATGGAATGGTTCGAGCTGATGCAACGCCTGCAGAAGCGCTCTATGCGTAATAACGGAGTTCCTATCCTTTATGGGATTGATGCCATCCACGGCCCTAACTACATCAAAGGTTCCACCCTCTACGCCCAGCCGCTGGGCGTTGCTGCCAGCTTCAATGAGCCGCTGACTGAGCAGTTGGCCGCTATGACGGCCTACGAACTGAAGGCCGCCAGCATCCCCTGGAACTTTAGCCCGGCGATGGACGTAGGGCGTAACCCCGTTTGGTCCCGCACCTGGGAGAGCTTCGGTGAAGACGTCTACCTCAATAAAACCATGGGAGCTGCTATGGTGCGCGGTTACCAGGGAAATGACGTAAGCGCCGACGATAAAGTAATGGCCTGCCTTAAGCATTTTACCGGCTACGGCTTTAATAGGACGGGGCGCGACCGTAACCCCGCCTACATCCCGGAAAGAACCCTGCGTGAATACTACCTGCCGCAGTACCAAAACGCCATCGATCAGGGAGCGCTAAGTATCATGATCAACTCCGGAGAGATCAACGGCATCCCCACCCACGCCAATAAGGAACTGCTGACGGATGTACTGCGCGGGGAACTCGGCTTCGAAGGCCTGTTGGTGTCTGACTGGGAAGACATCGCCTTCCTGAAAGTCCGTCATCGCGTAGCCCCCGACCTGAAGGAAGCTGCCCGTTTGGCCATCGAGGCCGGCATGGATATGTGCATGACGCCCGTAACGCTCGATTTCCCGAAGCACGTCGTTGAACTGGTCGAAGAAGGAAAAATTTCGATGGACCGTGTTGACCTCTCCGTCGCCCGCATCATCGCCGTTAAGGTAAAGCTCGGCCTCTACGAAAAGAACGTCTGGGACCCTACGGACTACCCAAAATTCGGCGGTGATGAATTTAATGCGCTTGCCCTTCAATCCGCCGAAGAGGCCATTGTCCTCCTTAAGAACGATGGCCTGCAGCTACCCATAAAAGCTGATCAGACCATCTTCGTTACCGGCCCGGCCGCCGATACGCGCCGTAGCCTGAATGGTGGATGGACTTACAGCTGGCAGGGCCACGAAGCAGACAAATACCTTGATCGATACAATACCATCGTACAGGCTGTTCAGCAGAAGTTTGATGGCCGTGTGCAGTATGCTCCGGGGGTTGGCTTTAAGGAACAAATGGAGCCGGCCGACCAGGATCGGGCATTAGCACTGGCAAAAAAGTCTGACGTAATCGTTGCTTGTATGGGAGAGTCTTCCTACACAGAAATAGAAGGAAATATCAATAGCCTCCGCCTGCCCTGGGTACAGTATGAATACTTTAATAAGCTGGTCGCTACCGGTAAGCCAATCGTCCTGATCATGGCCGGAGGCCGCCCCCGGATCATCACCCGGATGGTGCATAAGTCGCGGTCCGTTCTTTTTTCTCCCTACCCGGGCCCACATGGGGGAGATGCTATCGCCAATATTCTGGCGGGAGAGACAAACCCCAGCGGACGCTTACCCTTCACTTACCCCCGGGCCGGAAATGCAATCGTGTTCTACGACCACAAAACCACCGAGCGGGTAAAGAACGGACACGTTCCCCTTTTTGCCTTTGGGCATGGCCTGGGCTACGCTACTTTTGATTATTCAGATATCCGACTGAGTAGTAGCGGACTGGCCGCTGGCAGCACCCTTACCGCAACGGTTATCGTAACGAACAAAGGGAACAAAGCCGGTAAGCATTCCGTATTACTTTTCACCAACGACGAATTCGCCAGCATCACCCCCAGTGTTCGCCGTCTGAGAGGCTTCACTAAAGTAGACCTGGCACCGGGTGAAAGCAAGGAGGTCTCCTTCAGGATCAGCCCGAAGGATCTTGCTTTCATCGGCCTTGAGCAAAAGTGGATTACGGAGCCTGGTACTTTCAAGCTGATGATCGGTGATAAGGAAGCAACGATTACCTTCGGTGAAAAGTAAGCAACAAAAATAACTAGTACAGTGTAAACTAAATTTCATCACTATATCTGCGGCGTCTTTTTGCGGCTGCCTGCGTTGCTCAAATCCTC
>ENA-ORXT01001369-ORXT01001369.1-marine-metagenome-genome-assembly--contig:-NODE-1369-length-33190-cov-24.931447_pt1 | contig 33190 bp, 30 predicted proteins | sample MGYA00237868_ERZ511482 | MGnify/ENA metagenome assembly ERZ511482 | reverse complement strand
TATAGTCTTGGTTGGGAGATTATTATTGTTTGCAGGCATCCTGCAGCATATGCTCTGAGTATGTTAGAGAAAGAATGGATATTAACGCCCACAGTATTCGAGAAACAAAGCGATGAGATAAGTCATTTCTATAAAGATAATGAGCAATATGTGCATAGCTACCTTAAGCTAAAAGATAGAAAAAGTAACTTGATAGAAAGTGCCATTCATGCCTGGAATCTACAGTATTGCGTAATTGATTACTATAGGAGGAAGTTTCCAGATTGGACATTCTTGTATCATGAAGATTTGTCTAAAAATCCTCTTTCTGAATTCGCAAAGGTTTTTAGTAATCTTGATCTGGATATGGATGATAACGCCATCAATCAGGTGAAATCCACCACAGAAGGAAGCAACTTAACGGGTCTAAAACGAAATTCCTCTCGAAATGCACAAAAATGGCAATCTATCCTATCTAACGAACAAGTCAAAAGTATCAGACAAGGGACTTCTCGATTATGGCCAGAGTTCTACGGCGAAACAGATTGGGCATATAAATAATTTTATTATATATAGTTTATCTCTATATTTCACTTTGGTATGATCCTGACTAATTAAAGTACTACTTAACTATAGGTAATTTTTTAGTCAGGTCATGTTATAAAAATTATTAAATGAACAACAATCAGAAAGGCTTCTTGACATGGTTTACTATGGGCTTTGCCGTAATATGGGCTGTATTGATTGGCCTTGATTATGGCAATAAGCATCCAGGATACTACTTCTCATTCTCTTATTTCAGATATACTGTCCTTTATCTGGTTATCTCAATAATCGGAATAGGATCATATTTTCTTAAACCCAAGTTAACTTCTAATATTAAGTGGCTTCAGTTAAGAGGTATACATCTATTTGGTTTCATATGTATATTGTTTTTTATAATCATTTTCGCTAACAGGAATTATGGTGAGACACCGAGCACTTTTTCACATCTATTTAGCTTTTGGTCTCGTTCTATTTTTAACTTAAGTATGCTCCTTATTTTCTTTAGCATAATGAGAAGTTTAGGACAGCTAATAGGAGCTAGGCTATTATCAGAATACAGATTCCAATCATTCATTATCGACACGGCGATTGGGACAATGATCTTTACATTGTTACTATTTTTTGTAGGTGCAGCTAATCTATTAAGCGTTACTACAGTATTGCTATTGCTGTTTATTTCTGTTATAGCTAATGTCACGTTTTTTGTGAGTAGTGTAAAGGGTTACTTACTAGCTCCTATCAATATCGATAGGGTCAATTTTATGGGATGGGCTTCTTTTATATTTGTACTATTCTTCTTATCTCTTAATTACTTATCCACTAATATTCCTTATCCTGCTGGATTTGACTCGCGTAATGTCTATGTTAATATATCTAAGTTAATTGCCAGCTCAGGTGGTTTAGCAGAAGGTTTTCAGCCATATAATTGGTCACTATTGATGTCCGTAGGATTTATAATGTTTGATTATGTAGAGTTGGCATTAGGACTATCCTTTTCAGCCATAGTGTTATCTGTCATAGGAGTAAAAGAATTAAGCACAAAGGTTCTAAAGATTGATATAAATAAGACGCTATTTATTACTGCATTATTTGTGGTAACACCAGCCTTAGTTAATCAAATGTTTATTGAGATTAAGGCTGATTTCGGGATGCTATTTGTCCAGTTAGCTTCTTTATTAGTGTTTTTTAAATGGATATCAGAGAAAGATACCCAGGCTGGGGATCATTATAAGTTACTCGTATTACTGGGAATGTTATGTGGATATGGAATGGGTATTAAGTTGATTAATATGTTTCTGGTATTTGTGCTTATAGCGCTTATATGGTGGAATGAAAACAATAAGTACAGTCTTGCAGGGGTTCTTCTAATCAGTGTTGCAATATTAATATTTGCAGGTATAGATGACTTGAGTGGATTGCAGGCTTACCACAAGAGTATTAATCTGACATCCATGTTTTGTGGAGTTTCGGGAATAGGGCTTATTGTTTTTGGATTTATAAAACATAAGGTATCGTCTATAAAAAATATCACCTATAGTATGATCATGGGTGTCTCCATCCTTGTTGCATTTTCTCCTTGGATAGGTAAAAATTTTATAGAATCTAAATCACTTAATCCTAAGACTTTGATATTAGGTAAAGGGTCAGGTCCAGATATTGGAAACTTTAATACCATCAATAGAAATTATAGAAATAGTAAGAAGAAATGATTCAAAAGGTAAAAAGTATATTATCTGTAAGATTAGTTCTGATGGTACTTTTCTTATCACTATCTATCCAGACTGATGTCGTATGCCAAGATAAAAAAGAGAAGTATGAATCTTACGACACTAAGCGGGAAGAGATACAAAGGTATTTTGGATATGAGTTATTGCTCTATCGCTACCTCTCTGTTCCATATGACTTAAGTGTAAATACGACTCAATCAGGAAATTTTGTAGAAATAGGTTTCCTGTTTATCATATTTATTCCGATTCTTTTACTCTTGCTGCTGGTAAAGAAGCCTATATATTATTGGCTGTTTCTCTTATACCTGGCATTCCTATGGGTGATTTCTACATCTAATTCTTTTGTGTTTTCTCATCAGAAAGCTAAAGTAGATACTACCACCGCTGCGCTTGATAGTTACATTGATGAAGTCGCATTCTCTCAAGAACCATTAGATATAATAGTAGGAAAGATCCATATAGCCAGTAGATTAATCTATAGTCCACTTGAGAGAATAGGATATGTGATCTCTGGTGATCAAGATCATATTACATATCCATTTCTATTTATGTGGCTGATCATTCTGTCTTTAGGATTACTGCATTTCACAAAAGGACTTGATAAAGATTTAAGATATTTCATTGCGCTTTCTTGGTTGTATTTTTTCTATTGGGCCACATTCGGAGGTGGGATTATATGGTACGGATATATATTGATACCTCTTTTCTACATTGTTATATTCAAATTGTTAGATGTTGTAAAACGAACAAACTTCACTACGCATAAAATACTATATCCAATTTTTATTGCGCTATCTGTCTTCTGGATTTTTATGGCTTCAGTAGATAGAGTATCTTACATTCAGCCTAATATTACTGCTGAGCACTTGGGTAAGGGCATTTTTAATCCAGTCTTTTTTGATTACGCATGTGGTAAAATTACAGAGAGCGAAGCTATCGATAAAATGTATGCAGGAATTGGCTCAGCTTTAACTCAAATTAATAGTGATAAAGATTCCTATATATGGAGAGTGGGTACAAGTATGACATATTTTATAGACAATAATAGTACAAGGGTAGTAAAAGACAATCAATTAGGTTTATTTCATCCACTTGATTATACTTATCCTGATAAAGAGGAGCTTGTTGACGTAATGAAAACTTCTAATTTTAAGTATCTCATCATTGATCTTCTGACACCTACAATTGATCAAACGCCTAATCTTACCTTAAGTACCAAGTATAATAATCTAATAGATTTCGTAAGTAATAATCCACGAGTGAAGCTGCTTGCTACTGATAGAATTTTATACAGAAATAATAATGGGCGAGAAGAAACCTTCTATGGATTTTCTACTCAAAATGTAAAGTACAATGGCCGTTACGCCATTTTTGAATTTATATAGAATGATACAATCATTTTATTCATATCTAACCAAGAACAGATGGCTGAATAATATAGTAGCTTTAGTCTATTATATCATTGTAGTCACTACACACAAGCAAGTAGGGAGATTTGTTGCTCAGAATTTTGATAGACCCTTAGGGAGAGATAATTATAACCTTGCCGTCACAGAAGACTTGAGTGGATTGCAGGCTTACCACAAGAGTATTAATCTGACATCCTTGTTATCTGGAGTTTCGGGAATAGGTCTTATTGTTTTTGGATTTATGAGACATAAGGTATCGCCTATAGAAATTATCATCTATAGCTTGATTATGGGTATCTCCGTCCTTGCTGTATTTTCTCATTGGGTAAGCAAAAATTCTATAGAATCTAAATCACTTTATCCTAAAACTTTGATATCAGGTACAGGGTCAGGTCTTGACATTGGAAACTCTAATACGATCAATAGAAATTACAGAAATAGTATGTAGAAATGACTCGAAAGTTAAAGTATATATTATCTCTAAGGTTAGTTCTGATGGTACTTTTCATATCATTATCTATCCAGACCAATGTCTTGTGCCAAGATAAAAAAGAGAAGTATGAATCTTACGATACTAAGCGAGAAGAGATACAGAGATACTTCGGTTATGAATTACTTCTCTACAGGTATCTTTCAGTGCCTTATGACTTGAGTGTGAATACAACCATGAGTACTAATTTTGTAGAAGTAGGTTTTCTTTTTATAGTATTTATTCCAATTCTTTTGCTCTTGCTGCTTGTAAAAAAGCCAATATACTATTGGTTGTTTTTCATGTACCTGGCATTCCTATGGGTGATTTCTACGTCTAATTCTTTTGTGTTTTCTCATCAGAAAGCTAAAGTAGATACCACCACCACTGCGCTTGATAGTTACATTGATGAAGTCGCATTCTCTCAAGAACCATTAGATATAATTGTAGCAAAGATCCATATAGCCAGTAGATTTATCTATAGTCCACTTGAGAGAATAGGATATGCGATCTCTGGTGATCAAGATCATATTACATATCCATTTCTATTTATGTGGCTGATTATTCTGTCTTTAGGATTACTGCATTTCACCAAAGGACTTGATAAGAATTTAAGATATTTCTTTGCGCTTTCCTGGCTGTATTTTTTCTATTGGGCCACATTTGGAGGCGGGATTATATGGTACGGATATATATTGATACCTCTCTTCTACGTGGTTATATTTAAGTTGTTTGATGTTGTAAGGCGAACAAACTTTACTACGCATAAAATACTATATCCAATTTTTATTGCGCTATCTGTCTTCTGGATTTTTATGGCTTCAGTAGATAGAGTATCTTACATTCAGCCTAATATTACTGCTGAGCACTTGGGTAAGGGCATTTTTAATCCAGTCTTTTTTGATTACGCATGTGGTAAAATTACAGAGAGTGAAGCTATTGATAAGATGTACCCTGGAATAGGATCTGCATTAGCCAAGTTGAATCAGGATGATGACTCTTATATATGGAGAGTAGGCACGAGTATAACCTACTTTATAGATAACAACAGTAAGAGAGTTGTCATGGACAATCAGTTAGGGCTTTTTCATCCACTTAACTACACATATCCTGACAAGCAAGAGTTAGTAGATGTTATGAAGGCGTCTAAGTTTAAGTATCTCATCATTGATCTCAATACGGCCCAGATAGATCAGACACCTAATAAAACCTTGACGACTAAATATAATAACCTGATAGAATTCGTTACTGATAATCCAAGAGTTAAATTACTTGCAACTGACAGAGTATTGGCTCGTATGAAAAATGGGAAGCAAGAAAATTACCTCGGATTTGACGGAGCACATGTCTACCGTAATGGACGTTACGCAATATTTGAATTTATATAGAATGATACAATCATTATATTCATATCTAACCAAGAACAGATGGCTGAATATTATAGTAGCTATAGTCTATTATATCATCGTAGTCACTACACATAAGCAAGTAGGAAGATTCGTTGCTCAGAATCTTGATAAACCCTTAGGGAGAGATAATTATAATCATGTCGTCACAATAGTTGGGATAATCGCATTACTTGTAGGCACTGCACTGATACAAAAGAGATTTAGGACAGAGCTTAGCACATTAGAAAGACGTAAGATTTCATTTTATTTCGTTAGTCTTTTGGGACTGATATTGATAGCTGTTAATGTTATAATGGTTGTCAATGTAGAGATTATTCATATCGCTCAGTATTGTGTCATGGCCATACTCCTCTATCCTTTATTAAGAAACTTTAATTTAGTGATGGTCATGACAACGCTTCTTGGAGCATTAGATGAAGCATATCAGTATTGGTACTTATTTCCTGAGAAGTCTGATTACTTTGACTTTAATGATGTGATAATTAATTTTTTGGGTGTTCTATTAGGCTTAATTATCCTGAGATCACAAGGAATTAAGCATGCGCCCAATAATAGACCTTGGTATAGAAGCAGTACATTCGTAATTTCGTCTTCCATAATAGCTTTGACATGTATCGGATTAGCTGCTGGTTGGGTATCAATAGCTCCTCCAAAAGGGGGAGAAGTAGCAGTTGTAGAACTTGTCAGAGAATATAAACCAGGGTTCTGGAGAATAATTCCACCTCAAGTTAAATTCCACGTTATCAGGCCATTAGAGTTTGTTATATTAATAGTTTTCCTAATGTGTTCATACAGGAAATTAGGAAATTAACACTATTTCTTCAATATAATCAGTACCTTTGGACTCAATCAAGAGAACAATTTAGTTTATGCACAATCTACACCATGATGCCTTCATAGTCATACCTGCTAAGGATGAAGAAAGATTCATACGTGGACTTATACAAAAGCTTGTTTCTCTTAACTTCCACAATATCGTATTAGTCAATGACAACAGCACAGACAGCACTAAAGCTATTGCTCAAGAGGTGTATCCTGATATAGTCGTTCTTGATCACATAATTAATTTGGGTGCAGGAGGTGCTACGCAGACGGGTATAGATTATGCATTGAGTCGAGGTGCAGATGTGATATGCACGATAGACGCGGATCATCAGCATAATCCGGAAGATCTCGTTCCACTTATAGAATGTCTCTACGAGAAAGAAGTGGACTTAGTAATTGGTAGTCGATTTATGAAAAAGAATGAGATACCAGTGTCAAGGGTCTTCTTTAATTTCATAGGTAATATCATTAATTTTTTCGTGACAGGTTTGGTCATAACAGATAGCCAATCAGGTCTTAAAGTAATGAGTAGAAGATTTGCAGAAAGTCTTACAATTACTTATAACGGCTTTGAGTTCTGTATAGAAATTATTAAAAATGCACAGATTAATAAATCTAAAGTATATGAGCACCCTATAGATGTGAGGTATACTAAAGAGACCATGGATAAAGGACAGAATATCTACTCAGGATTCGAGATGTTAGGGAAGCTATTTAATCCCTTCAGAAGTTAAGAGCTACATTAACTCATTATTTTTTCTCTCCCACAAAGTTGTCTTTCTTAAATTTGAATAAGACATTAAAGCTTGTTAAGCTACCGTAGATTCTTGTTATATATTGTTGTAGGTTCACTTTCTCTTCGTCGGTCATACTGCTGCTATTGATACGTTGCTCCATAACTCTTATTCGATCTCTGACCATAACAATCTTATGGAAGAATGTATCTATAGGCATTTCTTTTGACTTTAGATTGTCATCACCCGGTTTAAGTATTAGCTCGCCATCTACCCACTTATCACCGAGTTCTACAGTATCATTTATAGCGTTATAGGTTCTTAGAATTCTGAGCAGCGACTTTTCAGCTTCGTTAAAACTTACTGCATTACTGTACTCTACAGCATCTATAATTTCCCATTCTTCATAGGCTTTGCCGACCAGCTTTTGACCATAAGTCATAAATACAACTTTGTATGCTGCAACGTCTACATTAATAATAACGCCATCTCCATATGCGGGATGCTTTACTCTTGATCCGACTCCTAAAATTTGGTTTTCGCTCATATCTTAACTAATACTTGTGATGAAACTTTATTTCCATCATCAAATATAAGGTAGTATATGCCTTCTTGGTATGAGCTGAGGTCGATTTTTGTTGTTTGGTTGTAGATATGATTATTATTTACAATTATTTGACCTTGAGCGTTGACAATTTGATACTGTGAGCTTGGTTGATTCTTACTTATATTGACGATGTCAGTAGTTGGGTTAGGGTAGACAGCAACATTATCTTCTACTAACTCATTATCCATGCTTGTGCTGATAGCAATATTAAAGTCCCATATTCCTCTACCGTATGTTCCAAATCTCACAGTGTTTTTATTTTCTAATACTTCTACACTCCAGTAAGTCTGATTAGGCGCTTTGCCTTGGCTTAGGTCATACCATTCATTTTTGCGAGCGATATATACATAAGGTCCTGCCTCGGTTGCCGCATAGATTAGCTCTTCACCTTCGCTGTAATCCATGTCAAAAACTGTAGTATTTGGAAGTCCATTTTGCAGCGTACTAAAGCTTTCACCATTATCGTATGATATGTATACCGGAGCGTTACTATATCCAGAACCAGAGATGATTATCTTATTAGGATCTTTCTCGCTGCATAATATCTTGTGGCCATACAGATAGTGTGCATCTGTGAGACCCATCATTTTTAGGTCAAAAGTTTTGCCACCATTTGAAGATTTGAAAAACATACCATTGGTTGTGCAGATATAGATCTGAGTATTATCTAATGGACTGACAGCAATGGCGCTTATCTCACCACCAAACATAGCGAAGTCAAAATCAAACTGATCTACTTGGAAGAACCCGAAATCTGATATAGATAACTTAATTAAATGTGAGCCTGGATTGTTTTCGCGTATATTACCTCCTGCAAGTAAGATGCCATTGGCTTCTGAAGGGTCAGATATAATTGGTGGTAGCCATACCGATTCTTGCTGAGATCTTATAGTATAACTATGGTCAGGAATATTTCTTGCTTTTGGATTCTCAAAGTAGCTTATAAGCCCGCCAGGATATACAGTCCATAAGCTTTTTCCTTGATTAGTAAATGTAAGATGACCGAAATCTCCACTATACATTTGCTCAAAGTATAGAGCACCGTCCTCAAAATCTATTGATCTCTGCAGCCCTTGATCTTGTGATCCAGCGAATATATATCGATCATCGTTAGGATAGGTCTTTACACTATAATACTGTCCTACATTTAGATTTAAAGTACCTATGTTACCAAAGTTTCTTGCTTGGTCATAAGATGTACTAATCCCTCCATGATTTGCAACAGTGATTATGTTATTGTTGCCAGTATCGTATTCTTCTATGTGCATTATGTCAGCATGTAATTTTGCTGACTGATTGTTATAATACTCACTCCAGTGATTGAATCTCTTCCAGCTTTGGCCACCATTAGTGCTTACGTGAGCATGTACTTCGCATACCATCATAACGTTAGGATTGCTGCGAGATACGAATAACCCTCCATCCCAAATCGAGAAATCAAACTGATGAATAAAATCCCATGTATTGCCATTATTTTTACTCAGCATCAATCGGTTGTTATTATTGATGACGTATAGCCAGTTTTGCCCTGATCTTTTTACTAATTCAATATTGGCTTTACCGCTCTGACCAAAACTTATAGCAGAACTTACATTACGTAGAGTCAGTTGATTAATATTTTTGTTCCACTGAAATAGACGGCTTCTCAATGAGCTTATCTGCTCTATCAGATAGAAATCGTTATTATATAAGTGACCATGTAGAGCAACATTGTTAAGATCACTTGTACTGAATTCCTCTGTTACAGAATAAGTCTTTCCATAATCTGAAGAATAGTATAACCTAATATTTTGACCAGCGCCAGGATCTGCAAGAAAGAATATATCTCTTCCATTATTAATGGCGATTTGATTTTTGTTTTCTAGCCTTTGTACACCTATGAATCCATCTGCTTTTCTCCATCCAGTAAGTGGTTCATAATAGTAGGGTATGCCAGATATACTTGCGAGTAGTCTTGTAGTGTTAGAGGAAGGATGAACGACCTCTAAGAATCTCTTATCGAATTTTAAATCGTCGATAACTACTTCCCATGATAATCCATCTATGCCACCTTTCCATATAGAACCGCCATCAGCTACCGCATACATCTTTTGATTGAGAGAATCATATGCTGTCTCCATTATGCTACCAGCTTGGTTGCGACTTCCTCTCTCTTCCCATTCTGCTAATAATGTTCCATTGTCGATGTCTACGAGACGATTTTTTTCATTGTCTAAATTCGAGCTGTATTGAGTATGCTTTTTAAGGGCATTAGCTTGTTCTATGCTCTTCCAATCGAGTAGAGGATCTGCATTATGCATTTTTTCTATCCAGAGCTTTTTATTAAGATGCTCTTTTCTTTCCTCCATATTCGGCATTACAATAGTTCCGTCTGTAGGAGAGAGTAGAGTAGAAGGGCTCGTTTCAGTATGGCATGCTGCGAATAGTACAGCGGCCAGTATACAAACTATTATGGGCGATATAGATATATATTGCTTAATAACTAAATATTAATGAAGAATTAAAATTATTATCAGATAGGATCGATCTCTGGTATGTAGTCTAAATCATTATGTCATGATAACCAGAAACTGCAAAATTGAACTATAAATTTAGTACTTAATTATTAAGCCAAAGAATAATTTAAGTTAAGATAAATATAAGTTTATGATTCAGATAATGTTGGTTTTCATTAATCATTTTTTTATGATAGCAATACCTGTGAGAATTGATCGTCTATCCAATAAAGTACTATAACGCTTAGTGTTACTTGTACGCTGCTTAATATATGTTAAATGATTATATATGAAATTACTGCATTTAATTATAGATATAATTAATAATCATCGAGGCATATAAATTACCGTACTGAAGGCTACTTACCATAATGATCATCCCAGTTTTTAGGTTTAGGATCATGGAGTTTTCCTTCTGATTTACCTACCAGCATGGCTACTGTGGCATCTCCTGTGACATTAATGACCGTTCTGAGCATGTCAAGTGGTCTATCTACCGCAAATATTAATGCCAGTCCTACTAACAGAATCTCTTGCGGGACTGATAAGGCTTCCAGTATTGCGACAAGCATAACCATTCCTGCTCCAGGAACAGCTGCAGAACCGATAGATGCTAATGTGGCAGTAATGACTATAGAAAGTTGCATAGTTAAAGTCAATTCAAAATTCATAGCCTGGCAGATGAATACTGCGGCTACAGCTTGATATAAGCTGGTTCCATCCATATTGATTGTAGCACCTACAGGACATACAAAGCTTGTAATCTCTTTGTCTACACCTAAGTGTTCTTCTACACGCTCCATAGTGACGGGTAGTGTTGCAGCAGAGGAGCTCGTTGAAAATGCTAATAGCTGAGCTGGACTTATGCCCCTTAGAAAGAATCCAGTAGATTTACCTACGATTATTCTTACAGCGATCAGATATACACCTACCATAGTAAGAAGTCCTAACACAACAGTTGAGGCATACCACGCCAGTGCTACAAAGACATCAGGATTAGATGTCTCTACGATAAGGGATGCAAGTAATGCAAATACAGCATAAGGTGCCGTAAGCATGATTAGGTCTATCATTTTCATGATAACTTCATTAAGGCTATCGAAGAAATCTTTTAGTGGTTTCCGTTTTTTTTCATTGACCATTAGAAGCGATATTCCGAATAGAATCACAAAGAATATCACCTGCAGCATGTTCTTATTATTAGATGCGGCAGAAAATATATTATCGGGCACCATATCTACAATGAACTTAAGCGGTCCAGAAGTTTTTTGAGCTTCCGCAGATGCAATCCTCTTGCTTGCGTCGCTACTATATGCAGCACTTAATTGATCTACAGTTTCTTGGCTTATGCTGCTACCCGGCTCTATGACATTAACGAAGACTAAGCCTATAGTAATAGCGATTACGGTAGTCAGGATATATATGCTTATTGTTTTGAGTCCTATTTTAGAAAGTTTAGCAATGTCCTTAAGGTCTGATATACCTTTGATGAGACTAGCTATGATGAGAGGAATGGCTATAAGCTTAAGTAATTTTATGAAAATTGTACCTATCGGTTTGATCCAATCTACTATAAATATTTTACCGCCAGCAAATTGACTAAATATTAGACCAGCGATTATGCCTAGTAGCATTCCTAATAATATCTGCCAGTGTAATGCTAATTTTTTCATCTATATATATGTTAGTTCCCTTGAGGCTGTAAAATTTAAACACTGGAAAGATAAGGATATTGTCCTTTTCTTAGACTTAAAAATTTCTTTACATAATTTAAAGTTATCATTAGACAGAAAAAGCATCTCAAATGAATATTAGAGATGCTTTTAAAACAAACCGAGGATGGGCTACCGGTTAATCTTTATCAAGAGCCTTTTTTAGAGTCTCTTTTTTACTTTCTAATTCGGACATAGGTGATTTAATAGAATCAGACATATCCTCTTTTAAGTGTTTTTTGTCTTCTGGTAGTATGTTTTCTACGTTTTTATCTTTGTTATCCATATTCACGTTTATGTGTTATTTAATAAAATTATATATTTCTATTATCTGCTTTGTTTTTCTCCAATAGTGATACATCCTTCATGAACCAAGCCATCTCATCATTAGCAGTAGGGCCATATGGCATAAGTAAAGTGCCTTTATTGCCATCTTCAGTTTCTAAGATATAAAGTATGGATAAATCATCAGGGTTACTCATTCCTTCATATCTATACTCTTTAATGATCTTTACCTGATTTGGTTTGAAGAGTTTATCAGACGCAAGATCTTTTAATTTCCCATCACACATCTGATAATTAGAAGTATACCCCTTAGCTATATACTCATCAATCTTAGATTTCTCATGTTTAGTATTATGATTTAGCATAGTTTCAATTTTAGTGATTTGGTGTTCTTGAATTCTACTCGTTATAGTTAAGTAATGTTCGATAGATGATAAGCTATACATGGTTTAATGTTTTTTTATGTAAAAGATTGACAAATCCGTACATAAGTCGTATTTTTATGGTACAAATGACGTATTATGACCTATTCTAATTTAAAGCATAACAGCATTCAGGATTTTCTCAAAGAGCCTTTAGCTATCTATAATTATTCTCCTTCTTTAAGTTTTATTGACTTGCTTAATGATAAGTTTAAGCTTGTAGAGCTTATTCAGGCCGGCATTTCGTTCAGTTTATTTGAGAAGATAAGAGCGATATTTCCTTTTACTATGCAGGATTGGTCGTCATTTCTTGATATATCTCCTAAGTCACTACAGAGATACAGTAATGATAAGAGAGACTTTAAGCCCATACATTCTGAGAAGATCATAGAGCTTGCTGAGGTGATGGTATACGGTATGGAAGTTTTTGAAGACATTGAGAAGCTCAAGCTTTGGATGAGGACACCTTCACTTGCTCTTGGGCATAAGAAGCCTCTTGATTTGATTAAGAATTCTTATGGTAAGGAGCTTGTCATGAGAGAGCTTGTTGCATTAGAGTATGGCATATTTGCATAATAGCTATGCTTGTATACAGACTGACTAAAGAAAAGTATAAAGATTCCTTGTCGGGTAAAGGTGCTGCTATCCGTGGAGGCAGATGGAATAGCCCAGGTATAGAGCTTATCTATACTGCATCTAACAGGGCACTTGCTATGACAGAGGTGGCAGTACATGTAACATTCGAGATGATGCCTAATACCTATTGGATGATAGAGATAGAAATTCCTGATGCCTTGGATATAGAAATATATACATCTCTACCTAAAGAATGGAATGCATTTCCATATAATGATGCGACAAGAAAAATAGGGGATAAGTTCGCCCTTGAGAATAAATCGATAGGTATGAAAGTCCCATCAGCAGTTGTCCAGAAGGAATGGAATATTCTGATCAATCCTTCTCATGTGGATTTTAAGAAGATCAAAATAATAAACACAGAACCATTTCAATTAGATAGAAGATTATTCGCAATCTAAATTTTGACTGCCCTGGTCATTTCTCTTTTCTTATTTGGTCCATTAAGCATTTCAAGTTTGTAGCCCAGTGACTTCAGCATTCGTTTGAAGCTGCCTTTGGCGCAGTAAGTTACAAGTGTACCATAAGGATTAAGAGCATCGTATAGTCGAGTATGAATATCCGCTTCCCATAACTCAGGTTGACAACTTGGTGCAAATGCATCATAATATATGACATCTACAGATTGCTTAAAGTCATAGTCCTGAATAGATATTTTATGTTTCTCGAATGTGAAATATGGACTTAATTCTATCTTTTCTGCCCAGGCAGAAGAGTGCAGAGTTGTGAATGCCTCTGAAGATTTTTCATTTATTTCTTCTGGATAATTAAGTGTATCGGCTTGCGATACAGTTATAGGGTCTGTATCTACAGTGATATAGTTAACCTTGATTTTTAATTTATTTGCGGTAAGCAAAGACAAATAAGCATTAAGCCCAGTACCCAGACCCATCTCAAAAATTTTTATTGACCTCAGTCCTCGTCGGTATTGGTTATATAACCCTGCAGAGATAAATACATGTAGTGACTCTTCTATAGCCCCATATATGGAATGGTAGTGAGCATTGTATTTCTCACTGTATATGGTATGTGAACCATCTTTGGAAAGCAATAGCTCAGAAGGCTCCAATGAAGATATGTTGTTGTAAATTTAGCTTTAGAAAAGGTTGATACTGATCGTCGGTAACACCTTAAAGTTGTTAGGGCAACCTACTCCCTTAGGAGCACAAGAACTAAATATTGTCATAACAATGAGTAAAGTAAATACTTTTGCTATGTTCCTTAAGTGATTTTTTTTCATATTAAATCTCATTTTCATTATATCCAACGGAATGAACTACAAATATATTACCAATAATAATACATTGCTAAAAATTTACATGTGATAAAGACGATAAAAAAGAGATATCACTTGATTGCAATAGGTGGGGCAGTCATGCACAATGTCGCTATTGACCTCAAGGATATGGGGCATATGGTGACTGGTTCAGATGATGAAATATATGAACCTTCTAAGTCAAGACTCAATGGTCACGGTCTTCTGCCATCTTCAATAGGATGGAATCCGGACTTGATAGACGACGCTATAGATGCTATAATCTTAGGGAAGCATGCTCGTTATGATAATCCAGAATTAGCTAAAGCAAAGAACTTAGGTATACCAATATATTCTTTTCCTGAATTTGTAAAAAAGACGACAACTGCTTCTATTAGGGTTTGTGTAGCTGGTAGTCATGGTAAGACGTCTACGACTTCAATGATTATGCATGTCCTTAAGGAATATGGAATTAACTTCGATTATCTCGTAGGAGCTAATATTAAAGGCTTCGATAAGATGGTTAGATTGTCAGGATCGGATATTCTTATAGTAGAAGCGGATGAGTATCCAAGTTCATCTATAGACAATAGAGCTAAGATGTTACATTATGATCCTACAATTTCGATTATAACAGGAATAGCTTGGGATCACGTTAATATTTATAAGACTTACGATGATTACAAGCAGGTATTTAGAGACTATATGAATATTATGGATCAAGATACAATCTGCTTCTTTGATCAGTCAGACGAGGACTTATTTAAGATGATGACTCAAGAGACTTTCAGGACTAAGCGCCGTGGCTACCTCCCATATCCATCAGATAAGAAAGGACGGCTTCTGTATGATGATAAGATATATCCGATTGAGATATTTGGTAGACACAATTTGCTTAACCTACAGGCGGCTCAGTTAGTATGTGCTGAGTTAGGAGTTAGTGAGCATGATTTTCTGAGCGCTATGGAGCACTTTTCAGGAGCCGCCAAAAGGTTAGAATTAATCCATAACACGCAATCGTTAAAGATATATAAGGATTTTGCACATGCTCCGTCTAAGTGCAAAGCGACAGTAAAAGCTATACTCCATAAATATCCTAATAGTAAAATCAGAGCTGTTATGGAGTTGCATACCTTCAGTAGCCTCACTCCAGAGTTTATACAGCATTATAAAGGCGCTATGGATGGGGTAGATCATGCGGCAGTATTCTATGATCCTCATGCTGTAAGTATGAAAAAAATGGAAGCCTTGGACAAAAATTTTGTTCAGAAAGCTTTTGGGACGCAGGGGCTTGAAGTATTTAATGACAAAAAGGAGCTTCAAAAATTTATGTATAATACCCAATCTGACGATGACGATGTAATATTGGTTATGACTTCGGGTAATTTAGGAGGGTTTGACCTCAATCTATTCGTAGAATCAATGAATTAGGCTTATCTTCGCGTAAATTATAACAAAGTAGAAAATGTCAAGAGTAATAACACTAAGAGATGCTTTAAGAGAAGCAATGTCAGAGGAGATGAGAAGAGACGACACAGTCTTTCTCATGGGCGAAGAAGTGGCAGAATATAACGGGGCATATAAGGTCAGTAAAGGTATGCTCGATGAATTTGGAGCTAAAAGAGTAATAGATACGCCCATTGCAGAATTAGGTTTTACTGGAATAGGAGTGGGAGCGGCTATTAATGGCCTAAGACCTATTATAGAATTTATGACTTGGAATTTTGCGGTTTTAGCATTTGATCAGATTGTTAATAATGCAGCAAAGACGCTTTCTCAGTCTGCAGGGATATATAAATGTCCGATAGTATTCAGAGGGCCTACGGGATCAGCAGGTCAGTTAGCACAACAGCATTCTCAGACTTTTGAAAGTTGGATGGCTAATGTGCCAGGACTTAAAGTCGTATCGATCATAGATCCATACGACGCTAAAGGTTTGATGAAATCTGCGATCAGAGATGATGATCCGATTTGCTTTATGGAATCTGAGATGCTATATGGTCATAAGGGGGAAGTGCCCGAAGAAGAATACTTAGTACCTATAGGCAAAGCGAAAGTGAGACGTGAAGGTACAGATGTAACCATTGTCTCTTATAATAAAATGTCCTTAGTAGCACTCAGTGCAGCTGAAGAATTAGCTAAAGAAGGCATATCAGCAGAAGTTATAGATCTAAGAACTATTAGACCTCTCGATCACCATACACTTGTAGAGTCAGTTAAGAAGACTAATAGAATGGTCGTCGTAGATGAGTGCTGGCCATTTGCCGGTGTATCTGCAGAGGTAGCTTATGAGATTCAGAAGTACGCCTTTGATTATCTTGATGCACCTGTAACAAGAGTCAATAGTGCAGATACTTCATTAGCGTATGCACCTACATTCGTGGAAGAATGGTTGCCTAATTCTACTAAAGTTATAAAGGCGGTTAAAGAGGTAATGTATAGAATGGCATAATTACTTGATTATCTAATAAATCAATAATAGTATGAAAACTGCAATTGTACTTAGTGTTTTGTTCTTACTTTTCTCTTTCTTATCTCCGCATGCTGAAGCGCAAACCTCAGAATCGGTTGTCTTAGAATATCCAACTAAAGGAAGTTCAGAAATAAGTATTTCATTAGGTATGAATACCTCTAACTTAGCGGACGGCGGCTTTGGTCCTGCAGATGATACTAACTATTTCAGAAGCTTTGCAGCAGCAATAAGTTATGAGCAATACCTTTCAAAAACTTGGGGTATAAAAGCTCGGTTAAACTATGATCCAAAAGGTTTCAAGACATTTTTCTACGATTTAAAAGCGAGTTACATTACTATCCCCGTTATGGCTAATTGGCATTTTGGTAAAAAGAAAAGATGGTACTTACAATTCGGACCCTATATAGGTGTAAAATTGTCAGATAGTACTAGTCCTACGATACTAAACTTTGAAGAAATTAAACCTACAGATTTTGGTTTTGATATAGGAATAGGTGTGAAAATTCCTATTGGCGGGCAAATGTTTTACATAGAATCTGATGGTCAATCTCCATTTTCACCACAATTTGATAATGATGAGGATAATACGATCTCAAGAAGTATGCTTTCTGTTGGGATAGTATTCTAATCGTAATTATCTTACATATAATTCTCATTCAGCGTCTTCAGATGATGATCATTATGAAACTTTAAGAACATCACAAATTCTCTAAATGTATAGTTGCCAAAGTAAGGATGGGGTATTACATATTTTGATAACGCTTTTTCAGATAGTTTTTCTACTTGCTGATTGATTAATTCCTTTTCTCTTTCGATTTTTTTTAATAATATTTCTTTATCCTTATTAGAGACGTGTCCTGGGGTAACGTTAGTCGGAGCTTCGTATTTATTATTGCTATATTCGGTAGTGTAGATATGGTGTAAAGCTTGGTATGATTGCTCTATGTGTTTTCTGGTGCCGAACTTAAATCTCAATACTAACTTAGGTAATCGCAAGGCCATATTGATACCCTTGTACAACTTGATGATATGCAATAGGTGCTGTCCTGTAGACCATGATTTGGATTCAGGAATATACTCGAATTTATCCTGAGGGTAAGACTCAAACCATTGTTTTAGTTCTGCAGTGCTTTGATTTGTGAGTTTTTGAATGGCTGCTTTGTTCATTATGGTTTCATTTTGACTCCCGCAAGGTATAAAAAAGCATTTACTAATATAATGATCATATCCTTGGCGTATCTAACATGCCATTGAGTCTGTGGTTTTATTATTTATATGGATACCTATATTTTAACATATTGAATCACTTATTGAATGTATCTTTAGAAGTAGCACCCTTAATTTTTCTATTAAAGTATTGTATTATTATAGTCAACTCCGTAGCTATGATGCAGTACTGTGTAGATAGTATAATCTATTTAGGTATGTGAAAAAATGAAATTACACCTGTCCAACAAAAGCTCACTCATTCAGTAAAGCACATTCCCGTAGAGTACTTTGCATGGGGGACGTATCCTGATCATTTTAAAATAGATATGCCGCATAGGCATGAATTTTCTGAGTTATTATTTATTACTGAGGGCAGTGGTATCCACGAGATGGACTATACGGAATATATTATGCAGCCTAATTCTATTCATTATATTCCTAGTGGCGTTGTTCATTTTCTAAAACGTAATTTGGATTCCAAGGGTTTCACTATAGCGTTTGATAGTCGGTATTTAGAGCATAATCAAATTAAACAATTCTCGAGTCCATTAAGCTATGAGGTATCGGAAATGAATCTTGGACCAATCCAATTTCTAAATGTGCTAAGAATTACAGATCTACTTAAGCAACAGATACAAACCCAAGATGGATTCTATCGCGATAAGTGCTTCTTGACATCGCTTGAGTTGTTGTTAGATTCTATTGCCAATATTCAAGGACTTTCGAGTAGGTCCAACGATACGCAAGATCAACTTATAAGAGAATTCAAGTTCTTAGTCCAATCCAATCACAAAGCTTACTATAATATTGCGTGGTACAGTAAAGCATTATGCATGAGTGACAAGACTCTAAGCAGATATGTAATGAAAAACCTTAAAAAATCACCTAAGCAATATATAATAAAAGTCATTCTTAGCTCCCTCAAAAAAGAACTTGTAGATACTGATAGTAATATCAAAGCCATATTACTAAATTATAGTATGTCAGAATCGCAACTTCATAGACTCTTTAAGAAGCATGTAGGCTACACGATGTCAGAATATAGAAGTTATGATAGGTAGAGAAGTGGAGTCAAGACATTATTTTGTCCAGTATTGCCTGTACTTGTCCAGTTATGCGAGTAACTTAACTAAGCTATTGTGTAATATTTGTGATGATAGTGATAGCAGTAGATTAGCTTAGAACATTTATTTTAAATCACAAAATTAAAACTATAACGTATGTGTCGTTTTTCATTTTTGCTTTGTATTGCAATCTCATTATTAAATTTCAATTCTTGTGTATCTCAAGATACATCAAGTTGGAATTTAGATTTTGAAATTTGGGATGATTCTACATTAATTGACAGATCGGTTGAAGTTGATTCGTTCGTTTCAGCATTAGTAACAGATCCATATGCTGGCAGTCCTTTATTTTGGAATGTAACTGGAGCAATCGACAGAACTTCAGACTCATACTCTAATGAATACGCATTAGTGATTTCGAATTTTTACAACTACTCAAGAGGATTCGCTCATTTGGGTGGTTATAATATGCGACATTTAACAGATAGGAATATTTCAAAAATTAGTGGACAATTTAAGTATTTCGGTCAAGATTCACTACTTGCAGATATGTTCTTTATAGGCTTTTATTCAGACCAAAACAATACGGTAATAGACACCATACAATATCAATTTGAAAACTCTGAAGAATATTCTCCATTTGAAATTGAGCCTAACTTACATTACAATTTAGATAGTTTTCAATTATACTTTATTTCACCACTTGGAGGATGTGGTAACAAAAATTATTATTGCAACTTTCTTATTGTTGATGATATTAAGATTGATTTTCAAAATCCAGTAAGTACAAAAGAAATTCTTAAAAAATCTAATATCAATGTTTACCCTAATCCAACAACAGGTTCCCTTTATATCCAAAATATGACTGGTAAAACCCAAGAAATAATATGTTATAACATATCGGGCTCAATAATGATTACGGCTGAAATCAATGCGGGTATTACCAAAGAGATCTATATACCAAAAGAGAGTAATGGAATATTCTTACTTAAAAACAAATTTTCAAATGATTTTTTTAAATTTTTAAAATACTAATTATATGAATAATAATGTAACCTACTTTATTGTCCTAATCTTAATTGTATTAGGATTAACTCCATTAATATCTCAATGTGATTTTCGTAGAGCAGATATTAATTCAACGGATTTTACAGATGACGATAGGGACGATTTAGCTGAATTAATAATCCAATATTTATCTGAAGGTATAGATTTACCTGACCCTAGTCTACAAACAACAGATTTTCCAGTACCAGGTGAACATGAAATTAATTTTGAATATATTCATAATACTGGAACTCCAATTTTTCTTACTTGGCACCGAACTTATATTCAACGTTTAGAAAATTGGCTTCTGTCATTGGGTGAAACTAGATTTGTTCCATTGCCATATTGGAGTCCTTTTGACGATGTCCCTCCGGCATTTTTTGATGGTGATAATGCAGTTTTGCCTTCCCAAAATGGTTTTCCTCCTTTACAACAAGATGATATAAATCTAGCTTCTGGTTTTTACGATAATTTTCTTACACCAGAAGTATGTGATAATTATGCAACTATAGAAGCTTTGACAGGTCCCTTGGAAGGAGCTCATGGTACACCGCATGTCAGAATAGGTGGAACTATGAGGCAAGCGTCCTCCCCAGGTGCTTCTATTTTTTGGTTATGGCATGCATGGATAGACGAAGTTTATTATTGTTATCAAAAAGAATGTGAGCTTTTAGCTTCGGACCTTTATATCCGTGATGATGAATCTGATGATGGTAATGTACCTTCAGACCCTCCTAACTTATGGACAAGTCCTGATATATGGGTAAGAAATTCTAATGATGGTTTTGAGTTTAATAATTCTGAAAACTTATGTTTTAAAGAAAGTGACGATAATAGAATAAAGCCAGTATTTGTTTATGCTAGAGTATGGAATAGAGGAGAAATGCCTAATGCAGCAGGAGATGGATCGATAAAAGCATATTGGGCACAAGGCTCGACAGCACTTGACTGGCCACATCCTTGGGTAACTGGAGATCCTTTATTCTGCGGACAAGAGACAGGCGGATTTATAGGAGCACAACCACTTCGGAGTATAAATAACACATATGTTGATGAATTTGATGCAGATAATGATGGAAATACCACTGAATCAGAGGAAGATTATACGATTTACGAATTTGAATGGGAGCCACCTAATCCTGAGTTATTTGATGATTGTTTAGATGAAGATTGGGAGCATAGACACTTTTGTATTCACATACGTATAGAAGAACCTCACTTACCGTCTACACCATCAGGTGATTATTACGCGGATCTACAGAATGATAATAATCTTGCGATGAGTAATATTACAATCTTAGGAGAAGAAGATGCTGAAGAAAATGAAGAGATAGGAGAAAAATGTGATCCTATAGTATGGAATATAATAGGAGATCCTAATGACCCCGATGGCGTGGCAATTACAGGTCCAGATTATCCCACAGATTGTCTTGTATTTGGTAATTATACAAATACTACTATTATGCACAATGTAGAGCTCGGTATTAAATTCAAATCTCATAGAGATTGGAATTTGATGAAGAATGTTACATTGGAGATGTTCTTTGGTGGTTACAATTGGTCAAGAACAAATTCTGAGAATGGTAATATCACAACGAGGAGCGGGAATTGGGATTGGTCTAAGAAAAGCGTTACTTGGGACTTTACACAAAATCAGGTCATGACTGCATATCCATATGTCAGAGGGTTCACCTTCTATCAGCAAGAGCTTGCCAGATTCTGCCTTCAGTTCAGCGGTAATATGCCTATGCCAGATCCCAATCCTATAACTGGAAGAATAGATCCTGTAGAATTTGATATCATACAGAGAGTGAATGGAGAGATTATAGGGGGCGAAAGATATGCTCTACATATCCCTACAAGAAACTCTGCTTCTACTCAGGTACTACCACGTAGTGTAGAAGCAGGTGAGCTGCTCATTTCTCAAGAGATGATACTATACCCTAATCCAGCACATGATTCATTTACTCTACGCGGAAATGATAATGAGGCTACATATGTTGTGTCTGTCTATAATGCAACAGGTCAGATTATACATGTAGACCCTTCCTTTACAGGAGAGAATACAGTCTCATGTATGGGTTTTGGGACAGGTCTCTTCATAGTAACGATGAAGGATCAGGCGACTGGAAACCTATTAACGAAGAAACTCCTAATAGAATAATTATCTAAATAAAACCTATATTACAGCAGTAGTGATCTGATATCAGATCACTACTGCTTTTCTATTATGAAGAATTATCTGACCATACTTGCCATTTTTATTTCTATCATTCCCATTGTAAGTCAGAACCTTGTGATCAATGGTGATATGGAACAAGATAGCTGTGGTGTTTCATGGCCTTATTGGAGTGGATGGAAACGACAATTGAGCCCTGATTTTATACATGTTGGTTGTCAAGTATGGAGCAACCATGATTATACCGTACCATATGAAGGAAGAGCATGTTATGGCACATCTAATGGAGGTTATGGCTGGCATCCATCCACCGATACATTCCCACATAGGGAATACCTTATAGGTACATTGTCTAACACTTTGGAACAAGGCAAAAATTATTACATTAAGTATATGGTGAAACCGGGGCACCCTTGGGATGGTCCATGGCTGGCAATGACAACTGATCGGATTTCTCTTGCCTTTATTTCTGATCTGGAGCAGATTCCTGTAATAGAAACTAAATGGGATTATATATTAGACTTTGAGCCAGATATTACTAACCCTCATGGAGTTCTTTATGATTACGAAAACTATATTGCGATAGAAGACTGTTACACAGCTCGTGGTGATGAATCATATTTTGTATTAGGTAATTTTCTTCCTTGGGGAGAGGAGACTTTAGATACTCTATGGCATGACCGATCTACCGTACCTGCTTCAGAGCCTAAGGAAGTATACGGACTTGCATATGTACTTATAGATAATGTAGAGGTCTGGGAAGTTCCAGAGTTAGTGATTGCTGATAGAATATTCTGTGATGATATACCTTTTATTATCTACAAAGACAGTTTTGATTTTGAGTCAGTATATCTTGATGATGTAGAGTTGATAGACTCTATCGTAATTACTGAATCAGGCACTTATCACATAAGTGCTCATCTGGGGTATTGTCGTGTAGAAGATAAGTTTGACATAGATTATGTGATATGCAATGATTGTGATTTTTATATACCTAATCTGATATCTACTCAAAGTGGAGATATTGATGATCACTTACTTATAGGTTCTAATTGTGCTTTTGAGATAGAGTCAGCTATCGTATATGATCGATGGGGTAGTATCGTGTATGAGTCCGATACTTCTTTTGATTGGGATGGTAGCTTAGGCAACAAGCCTGCTGAGACCGGTGTATACATCTATGACATAAAGCTTTCCGTCAATCCCGATGTTGATCCTTGGGCAAAGACGCTTAGAGGAACAGTTACCTTATATAGGTGATTTAGAACCGTTATTCATTAGTCCTTACAATCATAGGATTTTTAATCTTCAATTGTACGATCTTCTCTAAACATTAAACCTAAAGTGCATAATATCTCCATCATTTACAACATATTCCTTGCCCTCAACGGATAGCTTACCGACGTCTTTGCATTTTGATTCTGATCCGTATTCTACAAAGTCTTCATATTTGATAACTTCTGCTCTAATGAATCCTTTTTCGAAATCTGTATGTATAACACCTGCAGCTGCTGGAGCTTTAGAACCGACCTTAACAGTCCATGCTCTGACTTCTTTTTCTCCAGCTGTGAAGTAGGTGATTAGGTCAAGTAGTTTGTAGCTTGATAAGATAATTCTATTGACACCTGGTTCTGATAAGCCCATCTCGGTGACGAATTCCATTTTTTCCTCATAGCTTTCGAGCTTGGCTATCTCTTCTTCTATGGCAGCACTGATGAGGATAACTTGTGCATTCTCGTCTTTGACGCATTCCATAAATCGTTTAGTATGGGCATTGCCATCTATGACAGAATTTTCATCTACATTACACACATATAAGATTGGCTTAGCTGTGAGTAGCATTAATTCTTTGAGTAAATCCTTGCCATCATCATCAAGATCAATAGCTCTTGCAGAGATGCCTTGCTCAAGTTTATCGAGAACATTCTGAGCTATCTCTACAAGCTTTACGTCTTGAGGTTTTCCAGTTTTTGCTTGCTTTTTGAGTTTCTCTAATCTTTTCTCTACGGTCTCTATATCTTTAAAGATGAGTTCTGTATCGATGATTTCTTTGTCTCGTACAGGATCAATAGAACCATCGACATGGATCACATTGTCATTGTCAAAACACCTTACAACATGTGCTATAGCATCGACCTCTCTAATATTAGCAAGGAACTGATTGCCTAAGCCTTCACCTTTACTAGCTCCCTTTATCAATCCAGCAATATCAACGATCTCTACAGTTGTAGGCTGTACTTTCTGAGGATTTACAATTTCTGCTAACTTATTAAGACGGTTATCGGGTACAGTAATGACACCTACATTGGGCTCCTTAGTGGCGAATGGATAGTTAGCTGCTAAGGCATTAGCATTAGTTAATGCATTAAATAGTGTTGATTTTCCTACATTTGGTAATCCTACAATTCCACAATACAAAGACATATAGCAATATTATTAGTGTTAGAAATATGCCGCAAATATATTGTTTTATCCTCATGCTGGACTTAATTTATTTATATCTGATTTTTATAGCTTTTTTATCATGAATTATCTCGCCCATTGTTACCTCTCTTGTTCTGATGAAGATCTGATGCTTGGTAACATTATCACAGATTTCATGCGTAAGAAGGAAGAGAAGAATTATTCTGGAAGGGTATTAGAAGGCATACAGCTGCATCGTAAGATAGATTCATATACTGACAAGCATGAAGCTTCTTTGTTGCTTAGAACATTGCTCAGACCACGTCATGGAAAGTATGCCTCTGTAGTCGTTGATTTAGTGTGGGATTATATGTTGTGTAGTCATTGGTCTGATTATTCGGGATCAGAGTTGCACGCATTTGCGACTCCTATCTATGAGATTCTGCTGAGTCGTAAGTCTGAATTGCCTATCGCATTCTCTAATAAGGTCGATGCTATGATAGAAAATGATTTCTTGTTGTCTTATCAGAGCGTAGATAGTATGAGAAGCTCACTTCGGTGGATGGATAGGCGTGTCAATTTTCCTTCAGATTTTGAAGGCGCTATTTTAGATGTAGAAGAGAATCATACGTATATCACAGAATTATTCAAACAATTTTTTCCAGATCTCATTGCCTACGTAGATGCTTACTGCGAATGCTAATTTAGTAAATCAGTTATCCTTCAAAGTGAAATGAAATCGTCAATGCCCTGGAGATTATACTATCTAAAATTCTTGATTCTCCCTTATCTGTATTGTAGACATGTATATTTCCAATGCCTTGTGAGAACTTAATCTCTGGAGAGAATATAAAGAACGGGAAGAACATCTGTATACCTGCACCTACTTCAAACTGAAAGTCATGCGGAGATATGTTGATCAATTTAGCTGAGAGTTCTTGTCGTGCTCTTGCATTACTTGCGACATCGAAGCTATATTTCAATCCTCCTACGACGAATAATCTCTTATCTCTATAAGGTTCTGATTTGAATCTAAGAAGCAAGGGAATTTCAAGGAATACTGATTCTACTTTTTCGAAATCAGTAGTTCCATCAGGTTTGAGAAACTCTAATCGACGTTCTGAAAAAGCAAATCCTGGTATAAACCTGAAATCGAAGTGTTGTCCTATTTTTAGATTAGTGATAATATTAACATTAAGGCCTGGCTTGTCGAGCCCCTTTACTAATCGTAAAGAATCTATCGATTGAAATTGTCTTGACTTGCTAGGTAGGAAGCCTGTACTGTGTACACCTATAGTGAGGCCAAAGTAAAAAGGCTTGCTTCTATACTCCCAGAAGTTGTAGTTACCTTTGTTTTTAGTCTGTGCTTGTAGACCTATGCTTGTAAGCAATAGGAGAAAAATAAATATTATTTGATACCTGTATATATTGTGCATATGCCTAATGTCAATGGAGTCCATACTACTGAACGAAAACCAACTTTTCTTAGTATGTCTGCAAAATTATCATAATCAGGAAATGCTTGTACGGATTCGTACAGATATTTGTAAGCTTTAGGATCTTTAGAGGTCATCTTACCGATATTGGGTAGGATATACTTGAAGTAAAAATTGTATCCCTGCTTAAAAGGAAACATCGTAGGTTTTGAGAATTCTAAAATAACAATCTTCCCTCCATTACGCGTTACCCTATGCATCTCGCTTAAGCCCTTCTCTAAATTTCCAAAATTTCTCGCTCCAAAAGAGACCGTCGTTGCGTCAAAATATCCATCTTCAAATCTCATGTTCTCAGAATCTCCAACCTCAAGAGATATTACAGATGTCATTTCTTTTTTAGCGACTTTTTTATCGCCAAAATTGATCATCTCAGGAGATATATCTAAGCCTATTATTTCCTTAGGGGAAATTTGCTTATTTATTTCTACGGCTATATCAGCAGTGCCAGTTGCTACGTCGAGAATCCGTTGGTGATCAGATGCATTTAATTCGGCTACAGCCTTCTTTCTCCATGACTTATCTATACCTAATGTAAGAACGCCGTTAAGTAGGTCATACTTAGATGCGATATTGTCAAACATTGTCGTGACTTGCTCTTTCTTGGACCCGTCTTCTTGGTATGGTTTAACGATGTTTTCTTGCACTTTTAATGGCTTTTCGTAAAAATTAGATGAGAAATATAGTGACCAGATATTTTATAATCATAAACCTAATGAAATATAAATATAATGGTTCATATAAAGTCTGAATTTGCTCTATTTTAAGGGGTTTTTTAAGTATATTTGTACTCATTTTCTTTACAAGAATTATAATATATAAATGTCAGATAATCAGAGGATTATACCTGTAAATATTGAAGACCAGATGAAGTCGGCATACATAGATTACTCTATGTCTGTCATCGTCTCTCGGGCATTGCCAGATGTCAGAGATGGACTCAAGCCTGTACATAGAAGAATTCTCTATGGAATGGATGACCTTGGGCTCAGAAATAACAAGCCTTACAAAAAGTCTGCAAGAGTTGTAGGAGAGGTCTTAGGTAAATATCATCCACACGGTGATAGCTCTGTATATGACGCTATGATTCGTATGGGGCAAGAATGGTCCATGAGATATCCACTTGCACAGATACAGGGTAACAAAGGGTCCATCGATGGTGATAGCCCCGCAGCAATGAGATATACAGAGAGTCGATTAATGAAGTTAAGTGATGAGCTTCTCGATGATATCAAGAAACAGACTGTTGACTTCAGGCTTAACTTTGATGACTCGTTAGAAGAACCTACAGTTCTTCCAGCTAAGTATCCTAATCTCCTTGTCAATGGAGCTCAAGGTATTGCAGTAGGTATGGCTACGAATATGTTGCCTCATAACCTTACAGAAGTCGTTAATGGTACGATAGCCATGATAGATAATCCTGAAATTGATGTAGATGGATTAATGGAATATATCAAAGCACCAGACTTCCCAACTGGAGGAATAATATACGGTATCGATGGCGTAAAAGAAGCATTCAGAACTGGTCGTGGAAAAGTTGTCGTAAGAGGAAGAGCAACTATCGAATCAAATAAAAATGGTAAAGAATCAATAATTATAACTGAAATCCCTTTCCAAGTTAACAAGGCAAACTTGGTCATGAAAATGGCTGATCTTGTACATCAAGGAAAGATAGAAGGCATCAGCGAGATACGTGATGAGTCTGATAGAAATGGATTAAGAGTTGTCGTAGAAGTTAAGAGAGATGCTATATCTAATGTCGTCTTAAGTAAGTTATACAAGTATACTTCACTGCAGACTTCATATGGAGTTAATAACATTGCCTTAGTCAATGGAAGGCCGCAACAACTTAATATTCAGCAGATTATAACCGAGTTTATTAAGTTCAGACTTGAGGTCATTGTTAGGAGAACACAGTTTGATCTTGAGAAGGCAGAGGCAAGAGCTCATATTCTTGAGGGCCTCATTAAGGCGATAGATAATATTGATGAAGTTATAAAGATCATCAGAAGTTCTAAGACTGTAGATGAAGCCAAGGATAAGCTGATGGCAGCTTTAGACTTATCAGAGATTCAGGCGAAGGCTATTCTTGAGATGAGACTGCAGAAGTTAGTTAATCTTGAGATGACTAAGTTGCGTAAGGAGTATGAAGAACTCATGATAGTCATAGCAGATCTCAAAGATATACTGGCTAATGAAGGCAGAAGAAGAGATATCATTAAAGAAGAATTAAGAGAGGTCATCGATAAGTACGGTGATGATAGAAAAACAGAAATAACCTATTCTGACGGAGAGATTAATATCGAAGATATGATCCCTAACGAAGAAGTGGTTATCACGATATCTAACTTAGGATATATCAAGAGAACAAGCTCAAGCGAATATAAAACTCAGAGTAGAGGAGGCCGTGGATCTAAGGGCAGTAAAACAAGAAATGCTGATTACTTAGAGCATCTATTCGTCGCAACTAATCATAACTACTTGCTCTTCTTTACAGAAAGAGGTCGTTGCTTCTGGTTACGTGCTTATGAGATTCCAGAAGGTTCTAAGACGGGTACAGGAAGAGTTATCCAGAATGTTATTAATCTTCCTAAAGATGACAAGGTCAAAGCCTATATTCTCATAGAAGATCTTACTGATGAAGAATTCTTAAAGAATAACTTCATCGTCTTCGCTACTAAAAATGGAGTCGTTAAGAAAACATCTGTAGAAAGTTATTCTCGTCCAAGAGTTAACGGTATCAATGCCATCACTATTAAGGATGATGATATACTATTAGAAGCTAGATTAACTGATGGCAATACTAATATAATATTAGGTAGTAAGAAGGGTAGAGCGATTAGATTCAGTGAGTCTAAGCTCAGATCTATGGGTAGAACTGCTTCTGGAGTAAGAGGGATGAAAATAGATATAGAGGGTGGCGATGAGATAGTGGGTATGATTATCGATAGCCCAGGATCTACTGATCAGGCTATACTTACAATATCAGAACGAGGTTATGGTAAGCGATCTATTATAGATGATTATACGATTATCAATAGAGGAGGTAAAGGGATGAAGAATATGCAGATAACTGATAAGACACAAGAAGTGGCTTATGTTAAGTCTGTTGAAGAATTCGATGATCTTATGATTACGACTAAGAACGGCATTGTCATACGTATGAAAGTATCAGATATCAGAGTTATGGGTAGAGCTACACAAGGAGTTAAAGTCATCAAGATAGATGATAAAGACTCTATAGCAGATGCAGCTATTATCAAGAAGGATGAGCATGATGCCGACGAAGAGGAATAATTATTGAACTTAACATATGGCAAAGAAAATCTTAACATTTTTTAAAGCTTTTTAATGTCAAATTTGAGTTTACATATTAGTTAGATCAAATAAGTAAATAATTCAAACACAACAATACAGATGAAAAACATTTTATTATTATTCTCTGTGCTTATACTAAGTTACAGTACAGGTATATCTCAAGATCCTTCTAAAGATTTTAAATCGGCAGAGAAGGTATTAAAGAAATTTAATTCAGATCCTTCTTCAGTATCAGCTAATGACCTAAGCAATGCTGTCGCAAGTATGAATACTGCATTAGAGTCAGATGATCTTAAGGGTCAGGCTAAGTACTTCATTAATAAGGCTAAGCTAATGAACAATCTTTCCAATGAAGAATATAAGTTATCAGTACTTGATCCTGAGTATGTTCCTGTCTATGGACAATCTGCAATAGAAGCTTATAAAGCATTGGCTATGGCTCATAAAGTAGATGGAAAGAAAAAAGCTAAAGATATCGCTTATGCAATGGAGGATACTGAAAAACACCTTAATAACGCAGCAATCATCGCATACCAAAACAAAGATTATGGTAATGCATTTGATAACTTTAAGGCGAGTATAGATGCATACAATACTATCAAATCTATGGGTAAGAAGAGTAGATTAGAAGAAGAAGGTCTACTCAAAGATCAGTATTTCTATGGTGCTGTATCTGCTTATTATGGAGAAAAGTATGATGATGCTAAGCCTATGTTACAATATCTTTATGATAATAATGCAGAAGATGCATTTGTCTATGATGCTTTATACAACATTACTAAAGACGAAGATAAAGACGCTGCACTAACTTACCTGGCAAGAGGAAGAGAGTTAAATCCTGACGATACAGGATTATTATTCTCTGAAATAAATCACTACTTAGCTGCAGGAGAATTAGATAAGCTTATTGGAAAATTAGAAACGGCAATCGAAAAAGAACCAGAAAATCTATCTATCTATAATACTTTAGGTTCAGTATATGATCAGTTGCATCAGAAAGCTACTAAGGATAAGGATGAAGCGAAATCTACGGAATATTTTGATAAAGCCCTTAAGTATTACACTGACGTATTGGCTAAAGACGACAGTAATTTTGATGCGAATTACAGCTCAGGAGCTCTGTACTATAATAGAGCAGCTCAATACGTGGAGAAGTTAAATGAGTTATCAAGTGACCTATCATCAGCAGGTATGAAGAAGTATGATAGTACTAAGACACAGATGGATGCAGAGTTTAATAAAGCATTACCTTACTTTCTAAAAGCAGAAGAACTTAATGGTAATGATATGAATACGCTTATCGCATTATCAGAAATATACGCAAGGTTAAATGATCTTGAAAAATCTAAAGCCTACAGAGAAAAAAGAGAAGCTGTAAGCGGTCAGTAGATCGCAAATGTTTATAAAATAATTATAAAAGCATCTGGATTAATTTTCAGATGCTTTTTTTTATAGATCTTTCATTACATCATGGAATCCAAAGATCCCTTTTTTACCGACGATCCATTCGGCAGAAGTCAAAGCACCCATTGCAAATCCTTCTCTGCTATACGCTTCATGTGATAGGCTTATTTTATCAATTTGAGAGGCGTAGTTAATTTCATGATAGCCTTTAACGTCAGCTTCTCTAATAGAATGAATACTAAGAACTTCAGGATTGATATCCTGATTATTTTTCCAGTCACTTTTTCTATCTAAATTATCGATGATTTGTTCGGCTATAGTTATAGCTGTACCACTCGGTGCATCTTTCTTTTCTATGTGATGACTTTCTTTAACATCTACTTCATAGTCTGGAAATCGATTCATTAGTTTAGATAACTTCTTATTAATCATGAATAAGATATTAACACCGATACTAAAATTAGAGGCGTATAAGAATGGTGTATCATTAATCTCGAATTTTTCTTTTATAAGATCATAGGAGTCTAACCATCCAGTGGTTCCACATATAGTTGGGACTTTATTTTCAGCAAGAATAGTGAGGTTGTCTATAGCTGACTCTGGTCTTGAAAACTCTATAGCCACATCCAATGCATTAATATTAGGACCTGATAATTCCAGCGCATTACTTGAGCTAATTCTGAGAATCACTTCATGATTCCGCTGTACAGCCAATTTTTCAATTGTCTTGCCCATTTTTCCGTAGCCTATTAATCCTATATTGAGTTTGCTCATAGTGAATTCATTTAATAATTATCTTTGCTGCAAAGCTCCACAAAAATAATTAGTGAATACACTTACGAACGATTAATTACTCAGAATACTATGAGAAGGATTTAAGGATCTTTTAATAACTGGTATTTTAAAACTGAGTTTACTATTCAACCTGAAGATGTTTTGAGAGTTAAATTTTATATATTATGAATATTCAATTTCTGATAATCAATACTGAGACTGCTGGCTTGCCAAAAGGAGGAGAACAGTTAAAAATCAATAAATGGCCAAGATTAATAAAGTTGAGCTGGATAACTGCTGATAATGATTATACTCAATTATCAAGTAAGTCATTTTTTATTAAACCTGAAATTTTTTCTATTTCAAATGATACAACTTGTTATAATGGAATTACTAACGAAATGCTTTCTGATAACGGTTTGCCAATCAGAGATGTACTGAATTACTTTATCAAAGATTCGCTACAATCTCAATATGTTGTAGGTCATAATTTAAATTTTATATCTAATGTGATTGATTGTGAGTTTGAAAGAATTAAATCTAATTATCGATTAAATTTAGGTTTACACTTTTGTACTATGGCAGGATCTAAGAATTTCTTAGACCTTAATAAGCTTCCTACACTTAATGAATTGTATAATTTATTATTTATGACTAGAATAAATTCTATAATTAATAGACCATATAGTGACACGGAAATGACGTTAAAGTGTTTCAAGAAAGTTCTACACATTTCGAGAAAATAGGGATATGGCTATCCCTTAAACGAATATTAGGGAAACATATCGATAATTATAACCTGTAAAAAGATTACAGTACCCGGAGCCGGGGTCGAACCGGCACGACCGTGAAGTCACAGGACCTGCCTGCCGGCAGGCAGGTTTTAAGTCCTATTGCTAAGAATGGATTTAAGAAATTCCTTACCACTTCCAGCTTTTAATTTTTTTTCTCTGCTACGAGCCAGAGCCCTGGTTTCAAATTCTTCGGTGTAAAAAAGGATATATGGTCGGTATGGTTTTGTTGTCTTGTTGTATCCTTTATTATGGTAATCTATTCGCTGATCGAGATTAGAAGTTAATCCGACATAAACATAATTTCTGGACAGGCTCGAAATAGCGTATACAGTATACATAGAGAGAAAATTGAGTCCTATATAAGAATGTTAAATTTTAGATTACTGATTAGTAATCTGAGTAAATATTGTAGTGCTTTAGACTGTAGATAAAGCCTAAACATACTGATAATTATAACCTGTAAAAAGATTACAGTACCCGGAGCCGGGGTCGAACCGGCACGACCGTGAAGTCACAGGACCT
>ENA-ORXT01001368-ORXT01001368.1-marine-metagenome-genome-assembly--contig:-NODE-1368-length-33194-cov-13.422200_pt1 | contig 33194 bp, 19 predicted proteins | sample MGYA00237868_ERZ511482 | MGnify/ENA metagenome assembly ERZ511482 | reverse complement strand
GCAAAATAAAAAACCCAAAATGAACCGTCTTGCTGAATTTAGTTCAGAAAGACGCAATGGTTTGGGCGTGTGGATTTGGGAGTTGATACTTGACGCTGTGAGCTAAAGTTACCGAATACCGCTCCATACGACCAACCGACAACTCACCGAATCAAAACAAATCGCTCCACGCCATGTAAATGACCATCTACTTGTAAGACACATATATAAGTTCCTCCTGAAAGGTACTCGTCAAGTTGAATATTTATATAGCTTTCATTCGTGGATAATGCTGTGGTGTAGATGACTTTTCCTGTAATATCTTGTATTTGAATATTTGCAGTATTTACAGAAGGTGGAAGTTCGTATTGTAAAGAAATATGACCAGTTGTAGGATTAGGAAAAACACTAAAATAAGCTTTTTTAGGTGATTCAACTTGCTCTACATCAACTAATTGACAGCCTTCTTCAAGGCAACCGTATTCATCCACTTTAATAGCGAAACCTGTTTGTGTAAATATCGGTACTTCTTCTCCAGGGAACAATAATGCTTCACCTACACACATAAAACCATTATCTGACGTTTCAATGATACCAAATATATTATTCCTTGTAAAGTTTCCTGCATTTGGAGGTTTGAATAAATCAGGTCTGACATCTCGTGACCAAATAATATCAGCATTTTGTGTAATTTTGACAATGCTACAGTTATAAACGAGGGCAATATTACCATCTGAAAGCGATATCATTTCGTGGAGATTATAGATTTTATCCGGTTCCCAATACTCCAACTCGTCTGATAGGCTTTTTTCCCATAATTTATTACCTTGTAAGTCTATTTTAGCAAACCGAAGGCTTTTATCTTGATTGATTTGATACGACATATTTCCGGTGCCTGTTTGTACATATGTATCTGTCCAAGCACAAAGAATACCTCCATCGTCAGTGGTCACTGCTACTATATCGTCAGAAGTGTAAGGCATACCTAAGTCGCCGGGATATAGCTGCCATTCCATCACTCCAAGACTATCCGTTTTGATAAGACTGGAAACCTCATGGTCATCTAAACCCGAAAAACCAATATTTCTACTTTCTATGATTATCAGTAGATAACCACCATCTTTTGTAGGAATTATTTGTACTGGATGCAAATAGCAGTATTCTTCTGCACATTGGTAGGGTTGTTCCCATATCAAATCACCTGTGCTATTCATAGCTGTGAATTTGACTGTAACTACGAAGTTATCCTCAAAGCCAACCAAGCTTAAAATCTTATCCGTACCTACCGGGCGCACACAATACGAGTAGGCGTCCTCTGTTGCCGGATAATACCATGTATTATCAACTACTTCATTAATATTTTCATCTAATATTGCGTATTTTGCTGTCAATAATGGAGATGAAATGGAAGAAGCAGTTGTGATAATAATTCGTTTATCCTCCCAAATACTGTATGCAGATTGCTTTCTTATATCTGCAAATGAAGTGTCATTTTCAGGATAGCGCCATTGACTGACTGTACTGCCGTCTTCTTTGCTGATTTTGGTAAAACTCATGTAATTATCCCCGGAGACATAGGGATTTGAGCTACCGTTACCAATAGTGACATAAGCATTTTCTTGTTCCTCCACTGCCCGTGTTCCCCAGTTGTTTTCAAGCATTACAAAGAATCTGTCTTGTGCATCACATAAGATTGAAATGAATACAAAAAAGAGACAAATTAAAAAATAACGCAACATAATATGGAATTTATGATACCGCCTGCCGTGAGGCAGGCGGTGGTTAAAAGTATTATTTTGTAACAGTAAATTTCTGTGAACCGATGACTTTGCCATCGGCATAAATAGTACAAACGTACTGTCCTACAGTATAATCAGTAGTGAGAAATATTAACTCATCTTGTTCATAATTGAGTTGTTCTTGATACACAGTTCTTCCTGTCATATCAGTAATTTGGAGAAATGCCTCTTTGTAATCGTCTAAATTGTAGTTGACTGTAAAGTAGTCATTGGCAGGGTTGGGATATATGAATACATTACTCTCAGCAGTCTCATTCGGCGGTACGGGAATCCCGTCGGCAGCAGCATAGTCATCATACTTATACACCGCATTATTAGCATGAGCCGCATACCAATACTTCTTAGCAGGACTACCATCATCATCATTTGGCATAAAATTGACACACATATCATTAAAATCAGCACCGTTCCAAGTAGGCGGTTTCTTACCGCGAAGGCGTATTCCCAGAATCGCGCACCTCGTATGCCTCTTACCGCGATTCTATCGCTTTTGAAGCGGATTCTTATGTTTACTTTATCGGAATAGGAGCTATTGATATGCCAACAGCCGTTGTCATCTGTCCATGTTCTTTTGACTTTATCACTTGACGGCTAAAAATCGTCAGTACAGCTCCCCCGATACGCCCACAACAACTATCGAAATACCCAACTTTCAGCACCATATTAAAACAGGTAGAGCAAATTCATGAATTTGCTCTACCTGTTTGATGGCGTGCCATATCGCATTAGTCTTCGGCAAAATAAAAAACCCAAAATGAACCGTCTTGCTGAATTTAGTTCAGAAAGACGCAATGGTTTGGGCGTGTGGATTTAGGAGTTGGTGCTCGGTGCTATGAGCTAAAGTTGGCTAATATTGCTCGCTCCATACGACCGACAGGCATGTTCAGTCAGAAACGTTAACAGGACAGAAAGGTTTACCAGTCTTGATAATTACGAATTTCTATCTTCGGCTATTTTCATTCAGATATTCAACCAATTTATAAACTTTTGTAATGGGATTTTGCTTATGATATATCAAATCAGATTGTTCACTGTATAACTTCTTCGCTCTGTTAATAGCGTCTTCCTGCGAGGCTTCTTCGTCTTCAAGAAGTTTTGAATAGATTGTTTCGCAGAAATCGTAAGTTTTTCCAACTTTTTCGTAATTGCAATTCCATTTTTTTCCTAAAGCTGTGTAGTAAAATTTTCTATGGTTTTTCTGCTGAGTGAAATTATAGTGCAAATAGAACCACAATTCAAAACAATCATTTGAGTATGCAACATTATAACGTTTAGCTTTGCCACTTTCAATCGCATTATCAAAATCAGCAAATTCTTTTTCTCCTCGTTTTACATCCATATCAAAGACACACCAAACTGAATCATAGTCTTTATCACTATCTGCAATAATATTTTCGGTAGCTTCTATGAGTTTTAACATGGTTTGACCACCGAGGTCAACTACTTCTACTGTTAAACCAAGAACCGGAAAAGATTCAAAATATAATTTTTCTGTCTGTCCTTCTCCCACAATTAAGATGACTTTATTGAGTTCTTCGGTCTCGACTTTGTAAACGGAGGGCTTGACCTTCTTTAGCCAAGCTTTTTTCCTATCGGTTACTTTTATGGCTTTCGTTCGCTTAGGCATCAGTCTTCAAAGTTTAAGATTTTATCAAAATTACCCAAGAATGGAATTGCTCCATATTTACCTTGAATATAATCCTTTTCAAAAGAAGCAGTGTTTCTAATACCTTTAAATTGAACTAATGAGTATAGATGACTCGCTCCATATTTATCTTTTTCTACAAACTCAACTTGGTCTCTTCTCAAAATACCTGCGGACAGTAAATTAGTATCGTGAGTTGTGAAAATTAATTGAGCTCCTTTATTTTTTTTAGAATTAAATAGTTGTAAAATTTTTTTTGTCAACAAAGGATGAAAACGTGCATCAAACTCATCAATAATGATGACTTTCTGTTCTTTTATAGCTTCGTAAATAAAAGGACTTAATTCAAATAATTTTTGTGTTCCCTCTGATTCATGTAATTGAAAAGAAAATAATGCAGAATCGACTGTATCTAAATTTTCATCAAATTTTTTCCTCAAAGAAATTAATAATTTTTTACTTTCCTGTGCTTCAATATCTTTTTTTACATCATCGTTAAGTTCTTCAGACAAGTCATCATGTGAAATTTCAACAACATTTAAATCATCAATTCCAATATCTCCATATTTGAGAAAATTCAAAATATATTTCTTTTTTTCAGCACTTTCTAATGAATTTCCTGCGTGTGCGTACATACCCCGATGCCCTAAACCACTGATAATAGTAATAGAACTCAAACTTTCAATTAACTGTTTCGACAGTTTCCCAAAACCAAATGATGCAAGAGTAGATAAGAATAACGAATTGTCTCTAAAGATTTCATTATCTTCGGTATCATCGGATAATAATTTTGTTAGTTTGTCACCTTCTTTGAAATTAGTCCTGTCAAGTTCAATTACTTCTTGATTATCTCTGATAAAATAACAAAGCTCTCTTTCTCCGGGCTTGCCGTACAGCCATTCAGAATTAATTACACTATCATTCAATTCAAATCCGTACCTGTACTTCACTTTTTTATACCAAAAAATAATTTGGAAGTAAGTAGGTTCATCTTCTGTCTCGGTTGAGAGTCTGAAAGAATCAATTAAGTTTAGAATTTTCTCATCCTTCACAGATGTTCTTAAAATACGGATAAATGTTACAAAAGCCTTTATTATATTACTCTTACCACTCGCATTAGCACCATAAATAGCTTTTGATTTTAAAAAGGAAATACTCTCAACATTGTTGCCTTTTATGACATTATCAATATCAATGCTTTCTTTTTTTGATTTTATTTTAGCTGTTGATAAATTCAAAGTATTAATATCCTTGAAAGACCTAAAATTACTAAAACTAAACTCCTGCAATTTCATCTTATTCTTTTTTTTACAAAATAATTGCAAATATAAAAATAAGAAATTAAATTTCAAAGTATTACTGTTAGTTTATCTTATAAACATCACAATTAGAAGTTAGTCATTTGTATTAACTCTGTGATTTATCTCCCATTAACAAAAAATTAACCCACCAAAAAAATCAAACATATATATAAATTCTAAAAAAAATACTTATCTTACCAATCAAAGGATAAGCCTACGTCCTTTTTTTAATTTTGAATGAAATAATTTTGAATTTTGAATAACACGAACTATGTTTTATTTGATATTTCAAGATATTCAAAATTCATTCATTCAAAATTCAACATTAACTCACATTCCGCCTACAACGCTATAATTATGGCTACACACACACGCACCTACACATCTTATGCGATGCGCTACGGCATTGCTATCTTACTAATTATCAACATATTAAGCTGCAAAAAAAAGACACAGACCTACATCGTACCCGATGCGGAGTTTAGTGCTTACGTCAACGCCTATACGAGTGGCGAAATCTCCAAAACGGGGGCGGTTATGGTGCGGTTCAATGATGCGGCGGTTAGTAGTAATCGTGTCGGTACGCCTTTGAGCGATGGCGTTTTTCGGATGTCGCCCGGTATCGCGGGTGCGGCGGAGTGGCAGGATGAACGCACCGTAAAATTCACGCCGAGCGATGATTTTAAGTCCGGGCAAAACTACGTCGTCGGGTTGCGATTGGATAAAATATTCGACGAAGTACCCGGCAATTTGAAGGAATTTGAGTTCAATTTTCGGACGCGAGAACAGCATGTCCGCATCAATTTTGAGGGCATTCGTGCGCCCGACCCTGCCGATTTGTCGGAGCAGGAAATCACCGGAACGCTCTACACTGCCGACGTAGCCGAGTCCGAAGCCGTTGAGCAAATCCTCACTGTCAAGCAGAAAAATAACGACAAAATCAACATCGAATGGTCGCACGATGCTGACCAAACTAAGCACACATTTACCGTAAAAAATATCACCCGCACCGACAACGAATCTGCCGTCAAATTTCATTGGGATGCCGAAGCAATCGGCACAAAAGAACGCGGAAATCATAGCGTAAAAGTCCTTTCTTTAAATGATTTTTCAGTGATAGATGTCGTGGCAAATAAAAGCGTGAATCAAGGCGTAGAAGTCACCTTTTCCGACCCGCTTAAATCCGGTCAAAACCTTGATGGTCTGATACTTATCGAAGGTTATAAAGGCAAGTTGCGCTACGTGACAGACGGGAGTACGCTGCGTGTTTTTCCTGAAAGTAAATTGAACGGTGAACAAAAAATCACCATTGTTCCTGCCATCAAAAACTCCAAAGGCAAACGCATGAAAAACCCCGGCGAATGGACGCTCACTTTCGAGCAGGAAAAACCCCAAGTTCGCCTACTCGGACGCGGCGTGATTGTACCGGATTCGGACGGATTGATGTTTCCCTTTGAAACCGTCAGTCTCAATGCGGTGGACGTGGAAATTTTCAAAATATTCTCCAATAACACCTTACAATTTTTACAAAATAATAGAATTTCGGGCGAATATAATTTGCAAACCGTCGGGCGTGTCGTCTATCAGAAAAAAGTCGCTTTGAGCAGCCTCAAAACCGACCCTTCTTTGGGTTCGTGGAATCGTTACGCATTAGATTTAAGCAAATTTATTGACCGCGAACCCGATGCGATTTACCAAGTCCGTTTGGGCTTCAAAAAGGAATATTCGACCTACGATTGCAAAGACGAAAACTCTGACAATGCCACTGCACAACTCACCTCACTCAGCCAAGAAAAAGCCCTCACGGATGATGACGAAATCAAGAGCATAATGCAGTACCGTTACAACTGGAATTACGATGGTTATAAGTGGGAACATCGAAAAAAACCATGCTATCCGCCTTACTATAATCCCGAAAATTTTGTGCAAAGAAATGTTGTGCCATCCAATTTTGGTTTGATAGCCAAGCGTGGTACAAATGGTGATGTTTACGTCATCGTCACCAACTTGCTCACTGCCAAACCCGAAGGCGGCGTAAACGTCGAACTATTTGATTATCAACAACAATCGCTTGGAAAAGTCAACACAAATAACGATGGAATTGTGATGATGAATAGCAAGCGCGACCCCTTTGCAATCATCGTCAATAAGGGCAAAGAACACGGTTATTTGAAGTTGGGCGATGGCATGGCACTGTCGATGAGTCGCTTCGATGTGGCGGGCGATCGCGTGCAAAAAGGACTCAAAGGTTATGTCTATGGCGAGCGTGGCATCTGGCGTCCGGGCGATTCGATTTACCTGTCATTTATCCTCGAAGATAAAGAAAATACATTGCCCTCAAAACACCCCGTCACCTTCGAGTTTTACGATCCGAAAGGGCAACTCCAACAGCGCAATACGACCTCCGAACACACCGGACATATTTACAGTTTTTACACCAAAACCGACCCCGACGCACCCACCGGAAATTGGCGGGCAAAAATACAAGTCGGTGGTGCAACATTCACGAAAACCATAAAAGTCGAAACCATAAAACCGAACCGTTTGAAGATTAATTTGGACTTCGGGAAAGACGAACTTTCGGCAGCAGACGGCAAAGAATTGAAGGGCAAATTGCAGGTCAATTGGCTACATGGCGCAGCCGCCAAAAACCTCAAAGCGGTGGTCGAAGCCGATGTCAAATCTACGAATACGACCTTTCAGAAATTCCCCGAATTTGAGTTTGACGACCCCGCACGTCGCCTTAAATCCGAACCACAAACTATTTTTGAAGATAAACTCGACAAAGACGGTGCGGCGGACATCAGCGCATCCATAGAAAGCAAGGAATCGCCGGGCAAATTGAGGGCAAATTTCAAGACGCGCGCCTTTGAGGAAGGTGGCGATTTTAGTATTGATAATTTTACGGTGGATTACAGTCCCTACCCCTATTACGCAGGCATTCGAATACCGCTAAACCGCTATGGTTCAAAGCGTTTGGATATGAATGAGACGCATAATTTGGATGTCGTTTTATTGGATAAAGACGGTAATCCTGCCACGAATCGTGAACTTTCTGTTGGTTTTTATAAATTAGAATGGCGTTGGTGGTGGAGTCGTTCGCGGGGAAATATTACGTCCTTTAATAGTAGTTCGCATCGCGGCGCACTGTCAATGGATACCATTCAAACGAACCGCGAAGGCACAGCAAGTGTCAAGCTAAAACCGGAGAATTGGGGGCGTTACCTCGTGCGTGTGTGCGATGAGGGCGGGCATTGTACGGGCGACATTTTTTACGCAGGAAATCCGTGGTATGATAATGATGATGAAATGGACGAGGAGGCGCGTCGCGCCGCTTCGATGCTGGCATTTTCGACAGATAAAAAGAAATATGAAGTCGGTGATGAAATAGAAGTCAGGATTCCGACGAGTGAGGACGGACGCATTTTATTGTCGGTAGAAAATGGCTCAAAAGTCCTTGAAACGCACTGGGTGAACACGAAAAAGGGCGAAACGACGTATAAGTTTTATGCCAATGAAAAAATGGTGCCGACTGCCTATCTCAACGTCTCGCACATACAGCCGCACGGACAGGCGAAAAATGATTTGCCGATAAGAATGTACGGCGTGATTCCCGTCAGTGTGGAAGATCCGGCGACTCGTTTGCAGCCTGTTGTGGATATGCCCGAAGTGCTAAAACCGGAGGAAACTTTTACCCTAAAAGTCAGCGAAAAAGACGGTAAAGCAATGGCTTATACGATTGCGATTGTGGACGATGGTTTGTTGGATTTGACCCGTTTCAAAACGCCGGATGCTTGGGGCGCATTTTACGCAAGGGAAGCCCTCGGCGTAGCAACTTGGGATGTTTACGATAATGTTTTGGGGGCATTCGGCGGAGATTTGGAACGCATTTTAAGTATCGGTGGGGACGGTGCAGCCGCCGTGCCGGGCGCACAACGCGCCAATCGTTTCAAACCCGTTGTGCGTCATATAGGTCCGTTTTTTTTAAATAAAAGAAAAACAAATACACACGAAATCGTCATGCCAAACTACGTGGGTTCGGTACGTGCGATGGTGATTGCGGCGAAGGATGGTGCGTATGGAAAAGCGGCTGTGACAACGCCCGTCCGCAAGCCTTTGATGGTGCTGGCGACGCTGCCTCGCGTCCTCAGTCCGATGGAAACGCTGACGTTGCCTGTGAATGTATTTGCAATGGAAAATAAGGTACGCGATGTCAAAATTCGAGTGGAATCCAATGGTTTGCTTGAATTTCCTGACGGCGATACGCAGAATTTGACCTTTGCCAGCCCCGGCGATGAGGTGGTTTATTTTAATGTAAAAGTACCTAAAAGAATCGGCGTTGCGAAGGTGAAAATTATCGCCGAAGGCGGCGGAGAAATCGCTACACAAGAGATTGAATTGGATGTCAGAAATCCGAATCCTTACGTGACAAATGTGTTGGAAGATGTCGTAAATGAGGACGGTAAGTGGGAGGTCGAATTGAAACCCGTTGGGATGTACGGCACCAATTCCGCGATGTTGGAAGTGTCGAATATTCCGCCGATTAATTTGGGTAAACGACTGCGCTACCTCATTCGTTATCCGCATGGATGTATCGAACAAACGACCTCTTCGGTGTTTCCGCAACTGTATGTGAGTCGCCTGATGGACTTGGAAAAAGACCGCGAAGACGAAATTAATAAAAACGTAAAAGCAGGCTTGGAACGACTCAAAAAATTCCAAGTAGCTTCGGGTGGATTTTCGTATTGGCCCGGCAATGGCGAGTCGAGCGATTGGGGCTCAAATTATGCAGGACATTTCATGTTGGAAGCGAAAAATTTGGGTTATTCGCTGCCTGTCGGGATGTTGGATAAATGGAAAAAACACCAAAAACGCGAGGCGCGAAATTGGACGCCTCCGGCACACAAAAAGGGTTTTTCTGACCACGGAAGTTATAATTCTTACGACCTCATGCAAGCGTATCGCCTATACACGCTCGCCCTCGCAGGTGCGCCCGAACTTGGCGCAATGAACCGCATGAGAGAAAGCACAAACCTAACGCCACAGGGCGCATGGCGACTCGCCGCAGCCTACGCCGCCGCCGGAAAACCGGAAGTGGCACAGGCACTTATCGCCGACTTGCCAACGGACATCGCGCCTTACCGCGAACTCTCCTACACCTACGGCAGCAGCCTCCGCGACCAAGCCATGATACTCGAAACGCTGGTGATGATGGACGATAAACCGGCAGCCGCCAATTTGCTAAAAGTGGTGTCTGAGCAGCTCGCCTCGAACAGTTGGCACAGCACCCAAACGACAGCTTACTGCCTACTCGCTATCGGAAAATTGGTGACGAATGCAGGCGGCACCGCCAATCAAATCAAACTGACCTACGACATCGGCAATAAGGGCGCGAAAAACGCAGGTTCGAGCAATCCGGTACTACAAATTCCGATTGATATAGACCGCCTCGACAGCAAATCCCTAACGCTGACGAATGAATCCGACGGCGTCCTGTATGCGCGTGTCCTCATCGACGGTAAGCCCCTACAAGGCGACTCCACCGACGCCGAAAACAACCTAAAAATGAGCATCCAATACCAAACCCTAAAGGGCAAAAAAATCGACCCAACAAGCATCGAACAAGGCACAGATTTCGTCGCACTGGTAACGCTCACAAATCCCGGCAAACGCGGCAATTACGAGGAAATGGCACTCACCCAAGTCTTCCCCGCCGGCTGGGAACTCCGCAATATCCGCCTAGATAATATCGACTATAATCTGACCAACGATAATGCCGAATATCAAGACATTCGCGATGACCGTATTTATACGTATTTCGACATCGGTAGCAGCAGCTCTCGCACGTACAGCATCCTCCTAAATGCCGCCTACGAAGGACGGTATTATCTGCCTTCGGTGTATTGCGAAGCGATGTATGATAATGCGATTAATGCTCGGGAAAGTGGGGGGTGGGTTGAGGTGGTGCGGGGTGGGGAGAGCTGATATTATTTCTCAATCGGTCAATCTATTGTACCCCAACTGCCCTGTATGTTTAATGGTAGTTGGGGTATTTTTTTGCATATTATCTATTCGTAAATTAATAACTTATCTAAAAGTAAATGTGTATTGTTTTGTTTGTTTGATTTATAATTATTATTTTTGCCTTAACGTATATAATTCCTGAGATATAGGCTTCAAAAAATATGTCCTATCTCTCGATTCTTTCTATTTCAAGTTTGTTTTTATAATTTTATTAGTATTACAATAGTAAAATAATGATATACTAGACTTTATTTAGAAAAATTTTGTATGCAGCTAACTTTGTCTTTTTCCGATACTCTTCACCTATTTTTCGCCCCGTACCGTAGGGTATGCGGCTCAAAATGAGGCTCGATTATCGAAAAAATACAAAAGTTCCATGCACACAAAATATTCCTATCTACTATTAAAGAAATATTTTTAAAACTGAGATAAGTATGTGCTAAGATTAATTCTGACTACACAACTTTATCTACTTATGAAAAATCATATCTAATGAAAAAGCTATTACATTTACTCGTTTTTTTATTTGTTTGCTCACAAATAAATCAACTGTCTGCACGAGGAATTGACCTTGCAATTGCAGTCAATGGCTCTGAAAGTATTGATGCTGCCGACTTTGCCTTACAGAAAGACGGTATCAAACAATCCCTTGCGAATCCACTTGTTATTCCCCGAGACGGCAGTTTAGCATTTACTTTAGTACAATATGCTGACGATATAACACAAGTCCACGTTCCATATAACAGTGTGATACAACAAATTCCTTTCACGCCAACTTTTGGGTCTGAAGGAAGTCCGATTGAGTTCTTCATTACTCCGGTGCTTTATAGTCCCGATATAAAAGTGGCTCAAATTGTTTTTGATAATCAAACACTTGTACAGGAAATCGCGAGCGATAATGCACCACAAGTTACTGTTACTTTTCCGAATGGAGGAGAAAGTCTCAATTCAGATATTATTACTTTTGAATGGATAGCCGATGATTTGGACGCAGATGACCTGACATACATTGTGCAGTACAGTATGGATGGCGGCAGTACATTTGAGACATTTGCGATTGACTGGACAGAAACTACATTTGATATACCTTTAACAGAACTTGGAGAAACCTCACAAGGAGTAATTAGAATTATTGCCAGCGATGGCTTTAATTCTTCCTCTGATATTAGCGATAGTTTTTTTATCACATCCAATAACGCGCCCATCTCAAATATCCAAAATCCGGTCAATAACACTACTTACATCGGAGTAGAACCTATCTTTTTCGATGCTAGTGCATTTGACCTCGAAGACGGACAACTTACGGGGTCGAATTTGGTATGGACATCAAGTTTGGACGGCTTTATTGAGAACGGTACGAGTTTTAATCTTATCGGTACGGATTTGCAGGAAGGTAATCATGTAATTACACTCACAGCTACCGATAATAGTGGAGCATCTGTAATCACAAGTGTAAATATTGTAGTATCGTATTTAGCAAACACCGCACCGCTTGTAGAGATAATATCACCAATGGACAGTGCGGTTTTTAACTTGAACGACAGCCTGAATGTAGAGGTGTTCGCAGAAGATATAGATGCCAGCGACACAATTGATTATGTTTTAATTCTTATTGACTCGGATACCGTAGCAACCCTAAATCAAGCACCATACAATTACAGCACTATTCTCACGGATATTGGAAATTTTACACTCACAGCCATTGCCGTTGATTCAAATGGAGCAATGTCAACATCTTCCATTGTTTACAGCGTAATTAATGCTTGCAGCGTAGATGGCGGCACAATATCTACCTCCGACCCCACCACTGTATGTGCCGATGATGGCACAGACGACCTCATCAATGTTACTTTAACGAATAACACAGGCACAAATTCGCAATGGGTCATTACCGATACTACGGGTGTAATCCTTGATTTACTCGCAGCACCTCCCTTCAATTTTGAAAATGCAAACGAGGGTATTTGCCTGATTTGGCACTTATCTTATGAGGATGGCTTAACCGGAGTCGCTGTGGGCAATAGTGCAACTATGGACTTGGTAGGTTGTTACGACTTATCTAATCCGATTGAAGTCATACGCAATGAAGTCAATGGCGGTACGCTTTCTATCGATGGCAATACAGGTGAAATAATGACCTCAATTTGTATAGACGGCATACCCGATTCGATTGATGTGCAAATAAATGGTGCAATAAGTGGTTCAAATTTCGCATGGGTCATTACAGATAGCAGCTTAAATATTTTGGCATTACCTCTTACACCACCGTTTGAGTTAGATGGTACAGGTGTGGGAACTTGCCTGATTTGGTACTTGGCTTACGAAGATGGTTTGACGGGCGCGGTTGTCGGTGAAAATGCAGTGAATCTCAGTGGTTGTTTTGACCTGTCCAATTCGATTACTGTGGTTAGAACTTGCTGCGATGACAGCGGCAACCCTTCCGATTGTGAATCGGACTGCGAGACCTACACCTTAGATTTTGAAGAGTCCGGCAACCACTGGACATATAACAGCACTTCGGGTTCTTTTACCGATAGCGAACAAACTTTTGATATTGATATTGACAATGACGACCATATTCTCGAAAACACTTACGAATCCGGTTCAGGTCTTACCGTAGGTATCGACCCTTACAACGTACATGACGAAGTCGTGATTACTTACAATCTTTCGGAAGTTGCGAGTCGTGTGGTGTTTGATATTGTGGATTTGGATTACAAAACAGGCGGTTCGAGGCAACAAGAGGCGGTCTGTGTTTACGGTTTGCTCGGTAATAGCAATACACAAATCTTACCAACGATTACTTCGCTTGAAGGCAACGTAGCTATTGATGGCAACTGCGCTGAAGCGACTACCAATTCTGCTGTTTCCGGCGAGGATGAAAGTATTTTAGTAGAATTTGACGAGTGTATCGACCAAATTGTTATCGTGTATGGTACAGGTTCTAATTCACCGACCCATTATCCTGATTATTCAAAAATCACGATTGGTGCGGATGGCTTCATTACAGAAGTTTGTGAGGATGAATGTGTCTTTGAAGAAGTTTGCGAAGATTACACCCTTGATTTTGAAGAATATGGTGTGCTTTGGCATCACTACGCTACTTCAGGCAGCTATGATTTGGGCAATGAAACTGTCGATATAGATATAGAAGATAATGACCACATTTTACGCTATACAGGAGAAAATAATTTAGGGGTCAAAATAGCTATCAACCCACGAGATGTACATGATGAAGTCGTGATTACTTACGACCTTTCCGAAGTATCCGGTCATGTAGTGTTCGATATTGCTGATTTGGATTACAAAACAGGTAGTTCGAGACAGCAGGAAGCCGTTTGTGTTTATGGTTTATTGGGCAACGACGATACACAAATACTTCCGACCATCACATCCGCAGAAGGTAGCGTAGCGATTAGCGGCAACTGCGCCGAAGCGACTGCCAATTCATCTATTTCCGGCGAAGATGAAAGTATCCTTGTAGAGTTCACACAATGTATCGACCAAATTGTCATTGTTTATGGTACAGGTTCCAATTCGCCGACTCACAATCCGTCTTATTCCAGCATTACGGTAGGTGAGCGCATTGGTTTTACGGCAGAATTTTGTCCCGATCCATGTGAGGACAATTCCGGTAGCCAGCCGAAAGAAGATTTGTCCAACGCAAATATCAGTATCTTCCCGAATCCTGCGGACAATGCCTCGCTTGTGACGATTTCCATTGAAAGTGAAACCGAAGGCGATGCCGAATTACTGATTACAGACGCGCTCGGTAGATATATTGCTCAAATGCCCATAGAACTCAATGGCAATATCACCAACTATCGTTTTGATACGAATAGGCTAAATTCAGGAATTTATTTAGTACAAATTAGTACTTATAAATGGCAATCAAGGACGCAACGTATGGTAATTATTAATCGCTAATTGAGCTGATTAAAATATAGAAGGTTTTTTAATGATTTACAAAAGGCTGTCTGCGAAAGCAGGCAGCCTTTTCACATAAAACGATTTCACAAATCGCCACGCCATACATACGCAAGAGACGATTTGGAAAATCGTTTTACGTTACATCACTTATCAAGTCCTCGAATGTTCGCAAGGAACAACATTAACATTCATCCAAAAAGGTTTTCATGTCTCTTTTGGGCAATTTGCCTTGTTGCATCAATTTGACCTCTATTAGTGCCGATTTTAGGTCAGCTTTTTGAGCTTCGTAAGCGTCCCACTTCTTGAATCTTGCCTCAATGCGCTGCCAATCTTCATACGAAATCAAGACTTTGGATTTATTGCCCGCTTCATCGGTGACGTATTCTATGCCAATGTTGTTTGTCATATTTTGCGTTGATTTTTTTTCAAAAATACGGAATTAATCGGAGAAATGAAAGATGACTGTAATGACGAGTTCGGTACTCAAGCCGCTTGAATATTCTGCACAAAATATCTTGCTATCTCCTCAAAAAGCTCCCGTAGTTCAGTGGCTATTTCATAAGGCGGATAGCCGAGTAAGCCCTGCGAGACCATTTTTTCCGCTTCACGGTACAGTTCCGCGTTCAAAGCCAGCGACCCCGCACTGCGAAACAAGACCGAACGCGAGGGTTCATTTTCCTCATCTATTGGCACGAGCAAAGCGGCTTGGCTTTCCAATTCATAAGCCTCGCGGAAATAGTGCTTGGCTTGTTCGGCATCGCCTTTTTTCTGCAAAGCATAAGCCTTTTCTGCCAATTCCATGGCTTTATTGTGTAATGGTCTTACGTCTTTCATCTTTTAATCAAAGTAGCTTGCGGTGTACCAAATTCTACAACTACCACATAAACAGGGAGTTGAGTGTAGTCTGATTGTTGAGTTTGTTGCTGTTTTTGCCTAATTTTAGCTTTGTATCTTGAGTTGTTTTTACTAATCTGCCCGCTCACTTCCAATCTTGCAGCGTGCTGAAAAGGCAGTAGCGACATTTGTTCCGACAACCAATAATCAATACCCGTTCCCTTTGCTGCGCGTTCAATTATCTTGTAGGGCGTATATTTTTTTATGAGCAAAACGGCTATACCTTCTGCACCTTTTTCGGTAGCTTCTTGTATATCGCGCCATGTTCTTAGCAATTTGTCGGTCACTTCCTCCGTCCATTCCAAGAATACGTTTTGGGTGTTTACGCCGTTTATCTCAAAAATGACTCCGCTATTGTGTCCATTATAATCTAAACAAACCAAACAGGCATCAAAGCGTTCGTCTCCCCAATTTTGTGTCAGGTCGGGCGCATAGAACCTAATGCCCTCTAATTCAACGGATTTCAAAATATTTTGGTTTTTAAATTCAAAAATATTTGGTGTCATTCAAATTTAAGGCTTTTTTGGCTTTTTTGCTAATTCTATATCAAATAATCTCGGATTGAATACAAATATTTCACAAATCAAATTTTGCAAAACAAATAAATTTGTTTAACTTTACCATTATTTGTTTTAAAAAATTGACCATGAAACAGCACCAAAACAAGCTCGCTTTATTTCAAGAAAAAGAAATCCGTCGTGTGTGGCATGAGGGGGAATGGTGGTTTGCCATTTCGGATATTGTGCAGGCATTGACGGATAGTAAGGATGTTCGCCAATACATCAAGCGTATGCGTAGCCGTGACCAAGAACTTCATCGCAACTGGGGTACAATTTGTACCCCCCTTGAAATGGAAGCCAAAGACGGTAAAAGGCGCAAAATCAATGCTGCCAACACCGAAGCCATCTTCCGCATCATCCAATCCATCCCTTCCCCCAAAGCCGAACCCTTCAAACAATGGCTTGCCAAAGTCGGTTACGAGCGCGTACAAGAGATTGAAAACCCGGAACTTGCGGCGGAGCGAGCGCGACAATATTACCGCGAATTGGGCTACAGCGAAGACTGGATAGCCAAGCGAATGCAGTCCATAGAAATACGCGGCAAGCTCACCGACGAGTGGAAAAACCGCGATGTAAAAGAAGGCAAAGAATACGCAATATTGACGGCCGAAATCTCCCGCGCCACCTTCGGACTCACACCTTCCGAGTACAAAAAACACAAAGACCTCCAACGCGAAAACCTCCGCGACCACATGACGGATTTGGAGTTGATATTCACCATGTTAGGCGAAACCGCTACGCGCAACGAAGCCAAAAAATCAGACGCAAAAGGTTTGAAGGAAAACAAAGACGCAGCCATAGAAGGCGGCACAGCCGCAGGCGACGCCCTCGAAGCCTACGAAAATCGCACAGGCGAGCGCATCGTGACAGACAAGAATTTCAAACACCAAATCTCGGAAGCCAAACGAAAAAAGCGGTTGGATAAATCGTGAAAAAGATATGGGGGAATGATTTACAAAAGGCTGTCTACAAAAGTAACTCCTTTTTCAGATAAACCAATCAGCCCCTACTGTCGAGCAAAAGCAATCGTCACCACGCTCACCTTCGTACCTGGGACAGCAAGGATTTTGAGTGCGCAAGCCTCTATTGTCGCGCCTGTTGTGATGACATCATCTACGAGTAAAATGTGTTTGCCCTTCATAAATTCGGGGTCAGCCACCTCGAAGGCATCCTTTACATTATCAAACCTCGAAATACGGTCTTTTTTCGTTTGCGTTTCCGTCATTTCTGTGCGACGGAGGGCTTCCATCCACGGAATATTCATGCTTTCCGACAAGCCTTGTGCAAAAACTGCGCTTTGATTATAACCACGCATCCGCTTTTTACGCGGATGCAGCGGTACAGGCACTATTATATCTGCTTGCCTGAAAAACAGGGACTTACCTAACACTTTTCCATACAAACCACCTACACGCACACCAATTTCTGGTTTATTATTATACTTTAGATTATGAATAAGTTCTTGTACCCTACCGCCTTTTCCGAAATAAAAAAACGCCGAGCCACAATTGAGTTTCACACGCCCCCAGAAGCGTTCGGTAAACGGATTTTCGCGATATTCATGGAAATCTGTTTTGGGCATTTTAAATTGGCAGGTCAAACATATCGCCTCTTCATGTGCGCGAATATTATTGCCACAGGCAAGGCACACACGAGGATACAGCAAAGAAAATATGTCGTCAAAAATCTGATAGGATGATTTTTTGAGTAAGAATTTCATGGTCAATCATTTGAATGGCAATAAGTTAGGTGCAAGACTTCGTTTAAATTAAACGCCATCTTACACTTTCACTCAATATGGTTTTAGTCACTCATTTTTATTTTCACAAGTGAATTTCGTAAAAAATCATAAAAGTGCGTAATTTTAGGTCATTTTTTATGAAAAATTCTTCCATATATCATATAGCACTTTTTTATCAACTCATATATATTGTTATCAGTGTGCCATTTATCTACCTGACACGCTACACCATTACCACGCCCGATACTTTTAATTATCTCCTGATTGCCGAGCAGCTGTCACAAGGCAAATTCTACGAAGCCATCAGTGGACATTGGAGTATTGGAATCTCAATATTGATTACGCCTTTCATGGCACTTGGCTTCGATGGTATTTTGGTATTTAAAATTATCAACACGCTCATCGGCTTTTTTACGCTGACTTTATTTTTGCGGATAATTATCCGTACCGACGACTTTAGCCGTTGCAGAGTACCGAACCACCCAACGGCTAAAGTCGTCAGTACAATCACATTTATTACAATTGCTGTTACTCTACCTTTCATCCTCTCCATGACCCTCGAACTGACGCCCGATTTATTGCTCACGACTTTACTATTATGGTATCTCAAAATAGTCCTCCAAAGTTGCCTTACATTTTCGAAGTGCAAGACAACTCGCCCAAACTATGGCTGGAAATGTGGACTTATCGCCGGACTCGCGTACTGGGCAAAAGCATACACGCTACCCTTTTTCGTGGTACATTTCGTAGGTTGGAGTACTATTTTATTATTAATAAATTATTATTTTTATAACAAAAAGCAATATAATAATGAACAGCAAAGGATAGAAAGGAATTTAAAAATACCCGTTATCTCCCCTTCTCTTTTAATTAAAAACTTATTGGTAGGCTGCTTTATTTTCGCCCTAATTTGTACACCATACATCCTCGCCCTTAGCACCAAACTTGGTCAATTTAGCATTGGTACATCCGGCACCTACAATTTCGCGCTCATCAGCCCCAACCGTAATCACAACCAACTCACGAAAAACGAACTCATCAACCCCAAAACCAAATTCACGGACTTTTGGGCGTATGAAGAACCCGCTCTTTTTGTAGAACCGTGGAGTCCATTTGCAAGTGTGAGTGATGCGTATTATTATCTACAATTTTTAGCATCGAATGTAGTACGATTTTGCTATTTCGACTATGCACGACACCTTATTTTCTTCTTGATAATCAGTATTTTATTATTATTTTATTATAAAATAAAATTAATGAATGACGAATGGTTATTTATTGGATTAATGGTGTTTACGGCATTCGTATTTACGGGTGGGTACTTCTTAGTATTGGTACGGGAAAGGTATTTTTGGTTAGATAATTTTATTGGATTAATTGTTTTATTTTTTATTGCGGAAATATTTTTACGAACAAACGCTGTCCTCCCCCCACCCCCCTCGAAAGGCGGAGATTTTTCGCTTCGCGAAAAACTTTTTACATCAGATTCTTCCTCTACGGAGGACTTCACGCCTACGTCTCCCCCTTTGGAGGGGGTTTCCCATTCATCTCCCCCTTTGGAAGAGTTTCCCCATTCATCTCCCCCTTTGGAGGGGGTTTCCCATTCATCTCCCCCTTTGGAGGGGGCTGGGGGGTGGATTACGTTTGCGCGAAGATTCATAAAAAAAATATTCCCCTTGATCATCGCCCTTGCCACCACATTACTCATGTACGATTCCATCGAAATGATTCAAATGCAAACCTCTAAACAATCATTTTTCAAAAATCTAAATCAACATTTACCCCAATTAGAAGCCCTACGCGGCAAACGAATTGCAACTAATGACACTAAGTACTCCTATCACCATACCGATGCGGGGGTCTATTTGATGTATGAATTGCGTTATCAATTTTGGGGGCAAATTCGTACAGGACGCTTGCGCCAAGAAGGTTTGAAAGAGGCTTACGAAAACGAAATAGATTATTTTATTTTATGGGAAACACCTAATATAGAACAAAGCGTATTCGAAAATGAACGCCTAATTTTCCAAGATACGCTCTTCCAAATAACGATTTATAAAATTGATGGCACGTAGCCTAATGCGTCTCGCTTGCGACACGTCACGTAGAGAAAACTCATGAATTTTCTCTATGTGGCGAAACTCGCTGCAACGCAAGCCGGAGGCGTTACACTACGTATCAACTTTTCACTATCTTTACACCATGACACGACCTGATTTCACCAAGGTACAACCCGACTTTAGCGCATCTTCTTCCCATGTAAATGGCGAGGTAAGCACGCACACCACACCCGAACAAATTTCCGTAAAATCACACTACACAAAAACCGACATCGAGGGCATGAGACATGTCGATTTTGCTGCCGGATTACCGCCGTATTTGCGTGGTCCGTACTCGACGATGTACGCCATACGCCCGTGGACGATACGCCAATACGCCGGATTTTCGACGGCACAGGATAGCAACGATTTTTACAGAAAAAATCTCGCGGCAGGACAAAAAGGCTTATCCGTAGCATTCGATTTGGCAACGCATCGGGGCTACGATTCTGACCATGAGCGCGTAGTGGGTGATGTGGGCAAAGCCGGCGTAGCCATTGATACTGTAGAAGATATGAAGATTCTGTTCGATCAAATTCCTTTGGATAAAATGTCGGTGTCGATGACCATGAATGGCGCAGTGATTCCGATTATGGCGTTTTATATCGTAGCGGCAGAGGAGCAAGGCGTGAAGCCCGAAGCACTCGCAGGTACGATTCAGAACGATATTTTAAAGGAGTTTATGGTACGAAATACTTACATCTATCCGCCCGCGCCTTCGATGCGAATTATAGGTGATATTTTTGAATATACGGCAGCAAATATGCCGCGTTTTAATTCGATTAGTATTAGTGGTTATCACATTCAGGAGGCTGGTGGTACGGCGGATATTGAGTTGGCATATACACTGGCGGATGGCTTAGAGTACATCCGTACCGGACTCGCATCAGGCTTGAAAATTGATGAATTTGCGCCACGATTATCCTTCTTTTGGGGCATTGGGATGAATCATTTTATGGAAATTGCGAAGCTCCGTGCCGGGCGTTTGTTGTGGGCGAAAATCGTGAAGCAATTTGATCCACAAAATCCGAAATCGCTGGTGTTACGGACACATTCGCAGACTTCGGGGTGGAGCTTGACCGAGCAAGACCCATTCAATAATATCGCCCGAACTTGCGTAGAAGCCATGGCTGCCGTCTTGGGACATACGCAGTCGTTGCACACCAATTCGCTCGATGAAGCGATTGCACTACCGACTGATTTTTCGGCAAAAATAGCGCGTGATACACAGATTTATTTGCAGGAAAAAACGGATATTACAAAGGCAGTCGATCCGTGGGCAGGCTCGTACTATGTGGAGTCGCTGACGCACGATTTGGCGCATCGGGCGTGGGAATTGATACAGGAAGTCGAAGAACTCGGTGGCATGACAAAAGCGATTGAAGAAGGGCTGCCAAAGCTACGTATCGAAGAAGCTGCTGCCCGGAAACAAGCGCGAATTGATAGCGGTCAAGACCAAATCATTGGCGTAAATATTTTCCCACCAAAAGACGAACAAACGATTGATATTCTGGAAGTTGACAATACGGCAGTACGTGTAGGGCAGGTCGAAAGTCTCCGAAAAATACGCACCACACGTGACAGCACAGCCGTACAAAAATCGCTCGAAGCCCTCACCGAAGCCGCCAAAACTGGCAAAGGAAATCTGCTCGCACTCGCAGTAGATGCGGCGCGACTTCGCGCGACTTTAGGCGAAATATCGGATGCAATGGAAGCCTCATTTGGGCGTTTTCAAGCTACGACGCGCTCAGTTTCGGGCGTGTATTCCAACGAAATAAAAATGGACGATAATTTTAAACAAGCACAGGAATTAGCAGATAAATTTGCCGAATTGGAGGGTCGCCGTCCGCGTATTATGGTGGCGAAATTGGGGCAGGATGGTCACGACAGAGGCGCGAAGGTCATCGCCACGAGTTTTGCCGACCTCGGCTTCGATGTGGACATCGGACCGCTCTTCCAAACACCCGCCGAAGCCGCCCGTCAAGCGGCGGAAAATGATGTTCATATACTCGGCATTTCCTCACTCGCCGCAGGGCATAAAACACTCGTTCCGCAGACACTCGAAGCCTTGAAAGCGATTGGGCGTGAGGATATTATGGTTGTGGTGGGTGGCGTGGTGCCGCAACAAGATTATCAGTATTTGTATGATGCTGGCGTGGTCGGCGTTTTTGGTCCGGGTACGGTGATTGCTGTGGCAGCTAAGGAGATTTTGGGGGTTTTGATGAGTTGACGAGTTGTGGAGTTGACGAGTTGACGAACTTTGTGCGCGAGAACGTTTCAAGGCATAAAAAAAGAGGATTCCGAAGAACCCTCTTTTTTTCTTTACTTGGTTACGTTTCAATGAAGAAAGAGGCTTTACCAAGTCTAACAATACAAAATTAACGGAATTTTGTGATATTTGCAAGTATGCGTCAACAATTACGAAATAAATACTTATCAATACCAAGATACAATCGCTACTTGGTGACCGTCTCCAATAATTCTAAACGAGCCAAAAAGCTCTATCGTGCAGACATTAGATTGGCGCAGTCTTTTCATCCTATTTTAACGCAATTTGAAATTGTCTTTAGAAATAGCATAAATGAGCAACTAATTAATCATTTTGGTACTTCTGATTGGATAATACGTGAAAAACGCGGATTCATGAGTGATAATTCACTTCGAAATACTAATTTTTACTTACGCAATCATGTAGAAAAAACAGAGCGACAACTGCGTCGGCTTAGAATTCCTATTAGTAGTCATAAGATAGTTGCCGATCAGACATTTGGATTTTGGACGGCATTCTTTTTACGTCACCACTACTCACTATTACAAGGTCAACCAATCAGAATATTTCCGCACAAACCACGAACAGAAAGCCGTGCAAGTATTTATGCAAAAATCGAAAGTATCAGAAAATTCAGAAATAGAGTCAGTCACTGTGAACCGCTTTGTTTTGCAGGAAATCAGATAGACTGTGCAAATGCCGTTGATGTGAGAAATGCTATTTATGATTTGGTTAGTTGGATTGAACCTGACTTGGTTTCGTTTTTTCAAGATTTAGACAATATTCAAAGTAAAATACAACTGATTGATAATATTTGAACAAGTACGGTGATTGCAGTGGCGGCTAAGGAGATTTTGGGGGTTTTGATGGAGGTGTAAATCTCAATCTCGAAGGGATTACTTACATCTTGCAAAATTGAAAATCGCTTGGTAATAAGTGGGGGAATATTGTCTTTAATATCAGGAAATGAGTTAGTAGGCTACGGTGGTGAAGTTTGCTAATTCTTTTTTATAATTTGATTAATTTCCGTTTTTATTCTTCTTCGAAAATTTCGTCTTCCACTATTCTTATTTCAGTTTCATGCATTCCATTTCCAATGTAATGATAATCTATTTGATATATCATTCCGCATCCTCCTTCACACTCTAGTTTATTTCCTTCTAAAAAATCGCCATAATTATTCGCTGTTCCACACTGTTGACATTTTATATATTCAGAAGCGCAGTAATTACAAGTTCCTATCTGTACTGAATTAATTCCTCTTCGTTCTACTCTTTCGTTTTCTTTCAATTCATCTATTGCTTGAATGTCAAATAATTTCAATTGGTTAGAGTCGTCCCTTTTATTCATTTCATTAACAACCGTAATTGGTTCGCCAAAATAAACTATATTGCTGTCTGAATCGGGGCAACAAACTTCACAACGAACTACATCTTTCCAATACTCTTCCCCTAACTCTTCTTCAATTTTCTGAATTTCTTCATAAGCAATTAAGTCGGCATGGGCTTTATTTATAATTTTGCCTATGTTCATTTCATATTTCATTTGAACTTCATCAAGTAATGGTTTCAATTCGGTATGAACTTCATTTTCATTTTCTGGATTGGCAAAATCTCCTTTGTTATTTGTGACGAATATAGATTCTGGAAAGATAAAGAAATCGTCTTCTCCTTCTTCCCATGGTGATGTTCTACCTGCCTCTTTTAGGTATTTTATCGAACTAAGTAAAATAACTGCATCTGCCATACTATTGCTTTTTTCGCCTTTGAATGGTGCTAATTTTTTTATAGCTCTATCGCTAGCACTTATTTTTACCTCATCATGTATATCAATTTTGGTACTTTTATTAAGTAGTAAATCTTCGACTTCATTTATATGTCTTTCATTGTCTTGAATTACCTTTTTAAGGTTATCGGTATATTTATTAAAAACATCTTGAAGTTTCTGTTTGTCTGATATTTCAAGGTACTTTTTTATATTTTTTATGCTTCCTTTATTTCCTTCTAATGTGTTTTTGTGTTTGTTAATTAATCCTTTCGCATTTTTTTTATTTCTTTTCCATTCATCAATGATGATGTCATTCGTCAGTATAATTATATCACGACTATCTATCAGTTCTTTTAATGACTTAACTAATTTAAAGTGCAAACCGTCTTCATAATTCTTATTTTTCGGATTGTAGCTATTCGCCAAATATATCCAAATATTTGTATCTAATATTAAATAAATCATTTATGTTTTTTTTAGCATGAGAGATTATTAAAAAACACTCACAATATCATACTTTTACCTTCTAATTAAAAATGATATACACATAAAAACAAAACCTTTGGCAGATAAAGAGCCACCAGAGGCATACATTTGTGTTTTTCTTTACTTGGTTACGTTTCAATGAAGAAAGAGGCTTTACCAAGTCTAATGATACAAAATTAAGGATTAATACCCCCTTCAAAACAAAAAAAATCCGAAGCCAAACGGCTTCGGATTTTTTTATTCTTAAGGTTGAAATTGAGACCGAAAAATTACTTCTCCAGCAATTTCGTAGTGGCTGCTTTCTGACCTCTGATAGCGTAGCCGACGCCTACGGAGAAAGACATACCCGGATTATACGACTCATAAACTTGGTCGGTGGCTTGGAAAGATTCAAAGACACGCTGGCGTTTTTGATTGAGGATATTTTGCGCATTGAGGCTCACACGCCAGTTGTTATCTATACCAAAGCTTTTAGACAATCTGGCATTTAGGCTGTGGAATGACTTCTCAAATACATGCGGTACTCGCGCGATACCCACTACACTGAGGCGTTTGCCTTGTACATTGTAACTGGCATTCAAATTCCAGCCATTTTCGGCATAGTTGAGCGTGGTATTGATGATGAAAGGAGATTGTCCTTGCATTTCGCGAAATTGGCTGATGCTCTCGCCTTCTTTGGCTTCTTGGAGTGCTGCTTGGTACTCGGCTTCGTTTCTTTCTACTTCAGATTTGATGTAGGAGAAATTTGTGCCGATATTAAGATTGTTGAGTGCCGGAGCGATGAAGCCGAGGTTTTTACGTGCTTCGAGTTCTATACCTATTACGGTCGCGCTGTTCACGTTGCGTGGTGTGAAATCGTCGGGTGAATTTTCATCATAAGCGACTATTTCGATAGGATCTTTGAAGCCTTTGTAAAAACCGCTCAAGGAGACCATTTCGCCGGGTTGGAAGAAGTATTCCCAACGCAAATCAGCGTTTTGAATGTAGGTCTGTCGGAGGTCGAGATTACCGATAAATCTACGCTCCGTGATAGGGTCAAATATCTCCGCAGCAGATTTTTCTTTAAAGGAGGGACGCGCCAATGTACGGCTGTATGCCATACGAATATTCATATTTTGGGCAGCATTGTAAATCAAACTGGCAGATGGGAGGATGTCTAATTCATCCAATACATTTTCGTAATCGTAAGTCACGCCTTGGCTATATCCATCGTAGAAAATATTAGTTTTTTCCAATCGCGCACCGTAGATGGTTTTTAAGCGCGAGGTCAATGGCAATTCATTCATAACATACAAAGCCGCAACATTGGAGATGGCTTCGTAGCTATTTGATGGCGAAGATTGACCGCTAATAATGACGCCTTGATTTGTAGTGGCATCAAATACGTTTTGGTCTTCAAATATCTGATTTGGGTCGCCGGTGAGGTTTATCGTATTTCCTTTGTCTCTAAAATCATATTGTACCACAGAAAAATCACGGTATTTCGTTGCGGCAGCCAATCCACCTTTGATTCTGGATTCTCTCCCTTGAAATTGGAATTTATACGTTGCATCGGCTTTGATGTTCATGCTGCCTTCCATGAGGCTTCTGAAAATACGAGACACCTTTGCACCATCACCAAACTGAAGGGCATAATCAGTGATTCTGCCATTGCCATCTTCCTCTACAGAAAATGCGGTGAAACGAATGTCCGGCTCTGTATTCATAGAAAGGCTTGGCGATATTTTGGTGTTAAATTCAAATCTGCTGCCAGGGCGATTGATGCGATTTTCGTAAACTGCGCTCGTGATGCTTTTTTGATTATAGTATAAAACATCTTTTTTGAGGATGGTGCCTTCGGCAGAAAAATAGTTGCGAGACATTGTTTCAGATGCTGTTTTGGTCCCGTTTTGAGTATGAAAAAGGCTCAAGGTGTGGCGGGCAAATTTATTTTTAATAGAACCACTGACGAGCGCGCTCCAAAGGGTTTCGTTGGTACTGTATTCGCCCGAACTCAATTCTTTGACTTCGAGTTCGTATTGACTTTCATCGGCTGCTTTGAAATAACTATCAAAAATGGCGTCGCTATAATAATTGTTTGAATTGCGGTAGTTTAATGCAAAAATAAGTCCGCTTGTGCGTCCATTTTTGAGGTTAAATTGATTGCCCCAGCTATAACCAAAATTCATATTGGGCAATGCAGTAGCTCTATCTACTGACATTTCGTCGCTAAAGCTATTGACGATGGGAGCAACGCCCGTCGCGCCTGTGATAGCCACCGGAATATTAAGTTCGCTTGCCGGATTGCGACGCGAAAGTGCGCCCAAGGCAAAGGCATCTCCAACAGAAGATTCGTAAGTTTGGTATTGGTCGTTGAAAGTAGTATTACTATTATAACCTACTGAACCTGAATAAGTTATTATTTTTTCTTCCGGAAATTTTTTGAGCTCAATATCTACCGTACCACCTGTAAAGTCGCCGGAAAGGTCGGGCGTAAAGGTTTTATAAACAAGAATATTATTAAGAACATTCGCAGGAAAAACATCAACTTGTACGGTGTTTCTATCCGGGTCGAGTCCGGGTACTTCCATGCCGTTGAGTACGGTTTTGGTGTATCGGTCGCCGAGTCCTCTGACATATACATTTTTGCCATTTTCTACCGTAACGCCTGTAATGCGCTTGATGGCTGCCCCCGCATCGCTATCGCCCGACTGACTGATGGCTTGTACGGAAATACCATCCAATAGATTGACTGATTTTTTCTGAAGGGTCATGACGGAGTTGGAGGTGTTTCTGGCGGCTTGGGCAGTAACGAGTACAACTTCGAGTTCTTCGGCGGTGCTGCCGAGTATGATGTCTTTCAGCACCGTTATGTCCCCTGGTTTGACGATTATATCGCTTACTTTTGCATCGCCAAAACCCACATAAGAAACACTGAATGAATATGTGCCGGGAGCTAATGAAAGTGAAAAACTGCCTTCGAGGTCGGCGGTTGCTCCGGTAGCTTCGAGTTCGTTGACTTCTACGGTAGCAAAGCTGGCTTCGATACCACCATCGTCGTATATTTTACCGCGAACTGTACCGTTTTGAGCTTGTGCATAAAATGCAAATAAGGACATTAATGCGATGAGTAAAACGGTCGAAAGTAATCTTGTAAATCTCATTTTAACTGATATTTGAATAATAAATTTGGGAGATTTATATATATTTTTATATTTTATAAGATATAAAGAACGCAATAAAGGTAGAAGCATCATTGATGCTTCTACCTTTATATTTTGGCACTACGGCGAAAACTGTGGGTCAGAAAATATTGAGCTTTGATTTCGCTCGAAAATTCGCCTAAACACGTCTAACATTTTGCAAATGGCAGACGAGTTTAGGGAAGACGAAAAAAATAATCTACCTGTCTGAATTGTTCTTTTTCTTATATGTTTCACTAAATCTTCCTTACGTAGCTCGGCTATGCGCGTCAAATTTAGCCAAACATATAAAAAAAATAACTTCTTCATTTCGGGTAGATTATTTTCTTCCTCTTCCCTTAGACAAATTTTCGAGCAGATTTCGAATTACTCACAATTTTTGCCGTAGTGCCTATATTTTTATGAATTTAAATTCATTTTTTCTTACTCAAATACTGATAATGCGCCTTTTGCATCAGCATAAGTCCAGCCTGTGAAGGCACTGAGGTCTGCACCTACGGCAGGGCTTGCAGTGACTGCATTTCCTGCAGATGCCACGAAGATACCATCTATCGTGGCTTCCAAATCGACTACATCAGTTGTGCAAATATCTGCCAATGTTCTTGCGTCATTGAAAGCACATCCTGTGACACTCAAAGCACCTGACTGGAAGTTGGTATTGGCAACAATGCCCAAAATCTTAACGTTCATACCATCAGGAAAACCGAAGAGGTAAAGGTTTTCTACATTGCCCTGTGCATTGGTCTTCAGTTCGGCATAATCATCAGAAAAACCAGTTAAAGAACCTTTGCGAATGGTGAAAGCACCATCAGCATTTTCAGAACCTTCAGGACCGTCAATTTCCAAAGCATTGTCCGAATCATTCAACTCACTACCGATGTAGAGAATGTTTTCCAATTTGCCCGAATACGCCTGGTCAATATCAAAACCATCATCGCCTTGATAAAGTACAGCCACGTTGTTGACATCAACAGTACCTCCAAAAATCTCGATACCATCATCGAAATTAGACACGATTTCGATATTATTAATCACCGTAGCCGAACCTACACCACCAAGCGTAAGCCCGTTGATTTCTTTGTCCGGTGCCAATGCAATACCCGCATGACGGATAGAAACATAGGTAAACCTTCCAGAACTATGCGTATCCTCATCGCCGCCATAAATAGCTTCGTCAACACTTGCTGGAATACCTTCAACCCTTTCAATAGTACCGGATTCGGGAGAAATAGGTGCTAATCCAAGGATAATAACACCGCCCCATAGACCATTATCGGCTTCGCCTAAGTTGCTGCCAACTACCTGCCCTGTCGTAATATTATCTGCAATAGACGTGAAAATGATTGGCGCGGTGGCTGTACCGTTCGCCTGTATTTTGCCGTCTGTCGCAATAATAAGTACAGATGCCTCGTCGTTTGGCTGGTCTTCAGCTTTGACAATCGTACCTGGCTCAATGGTCAATGTAGCACCATCTGTAACAATAACACGACCACTCAAAGTGTAGTCCGTATCAGCAGTCCAAGTAATATCTTCGGTGATATTGCCTGTAATAGTTTGCGCATTTTCGACTATCACTTCATCGTCTTTGCAAGAAGAAAGCGTAAAGGAAGCGACAATAGCCGTTGTAAATAATAAAAGGAAATTCTTCGATTTGAAACTCATAACTGATGGTACTTTTTATTGAAAAAATTAGTTTAGGGAAGACGAAAAAAATAATCTACCCGTCTGAATTGTTTTTTGTTTGTGTTCTAACAATTACAAATGTACAATCGGTAATTAATCTTAATCTTAATCTTATGTTAACTAATTGTTACGCATACCCGAAATACAATTAATTTTGTATAAACAAGTGACAATATAAATGAAATTAACCTTGCCAAATTCACTAATAATCAACACTTTAGGTTGAAAAATATATACATTTAGAAAAATAAAGGTTGATACGTGATGTATCGAAGAAAGTTGTTTTTTTTAGAGTTAAAAGAAGATAAATCAAAGTATTGAGTGAAAGAAAATGAACGTTACATCTTTACGCCGTTATTTTTTCTTTAGACGAACCAAATTTGACGCGAATAACGAGTTATTTAAGGAAAATTTGGTGAAGTATAAAGGAAAAAGAACAAGTCGAGAATATACATTTATTTTGTTCCTGATACTTAGTTTTGCTTTGGAATTGTTTTTGTAAAGAATGTGTAATTCATGTCCCAACTACAAACCATTTATAATATGAAAAATCTGTTGCTGATAGTTTTTGTTGCTGTTTTGAGTTCCTTGGCTACGGTGTTTATCCATGAACGTATGGATGACGACGAGCCGACAAGTATCATTGTTCGTGAGCAAGTGCCTTCGGCTATGCCGCAGTATGCCAATCTTGTCGCACCCATCAATACCGCAGCACCCAAAAAGGCGAATAAAATCAGCACCGCGCCCACCGATTTTATTACGGGGGCATTGAAGGCAACACCCTCAGTGGTACACATCCGCGCCTTGCAAACCGGTGCTACCGGACAGCTTTTTGATGATTTTTGGGGACGTTCGTCCAATGAGATTTCTTCGGGTTCAGGTGTTATTATCTCGCCTGATGGTTATATTGTGACCAACAATCATGTGATAGAAGAAGGTAATGTATTGGAGGTATCGCTTGATGGGCAACGTAGTCTCCAAGCCAAGATTATTGGCACAGACCCTTCTACCGACCTTGCCTTGATTAAGGTGGAAGAAATGAATATGCCATACCTTGATTTTGCGGATTCAGATGGTGCAAAAATCGGCGAATGGGTACTCGCGGTCGGCAATCCGTTCAACCTTACATCTACCGTGACGGCAGGAATTATTAGCGCGAAAGGACGTAATATTAATATTCTCGATGACCAATATTCCATCGAATCATTTATACAAACAGATGCCGCAGTCAATCCCGGAAATAGCGGCGGCGCACTCGTAGATACAAAAGGTGACCTTATTGGTATAAATACTGCAATTATCACACGTTCAGGGCGTTATGAAGGTTATTCTTTTGCAGTGCCTTCCAATTTGGTAAAAAAAGTAGTGGATGACCTCCGTGAATATGGTACAGTACAACGTGGCTTTTTAGGCGTAAATATTCAAGATGTTTCGGAAGAAATCGCTGGTTCGCTCAAACTCAAAACATTAGATGGCGTTTACCTTTCTCGTGTAAATCCGGGTAGTGCTGCCGAAGATGCAGGCTTGCGTTTGGGCGATGTCATCACCTCCGTGAATGGCAATGTGGTAAAAAGGACACCCGAATTGCAAGAGCAAGTCGCGCAGTTTCGACCCGGCGATAGAGTAGATGTCGATTATATCCGCAATGGCAAACGAGGTTCCGCAGGTATTATTCTCAAAAATAGAAATAACAACCCCACATTAATGTCGAAAAATGACCTCTTGCTTTCGAGCAGCCTGGGTTTTGATTTGCGTGATTTGAATAAAGATGAAATTCGCAAACTCGGTATGGACGGCGTGCGTGTGACCAGTATTATTCGCGGTAGTACGATTGATTCCACGAACATGCAGCCGGATTTTATCGTTACCAAAGTAAATGATGCGCGAGTAAAAGATCTCACAGCGTTTATGAAAGTTTTAGACGGTATAAACGGCAAAGTAATCCTCGAAGGTTTTTATGAAGATTATCCAGACGTTTATTTTTATAATTTCGTTAAGTAATGTATAATGATTAACGATTAATGATTAATTTTATATTCGTAATATTCAAGCGTAATTACTTATTTTTTCGCGTAGCGAATATTAAAATATTAATCATTAATCATTAATCATTAATCATTATCCAAGCTGATATTCGGGCGATTGTAGAAGTGCGGCAAATAGAGCCTTTAGGCGAGTGCGTACTACTTGGTCTGTGCCGCCACCTTTATACTCTGCCCATGCTTCTGTCCAATAACTGTCTTCCAGATTTTCGACCAGATATTGTTTGAGTGCGTTTCGACGTTCCTCGTCTGCACCTGTCGGAAACATATAATCCGTCATTTCCGCTACAATTATATTGGGGTCAAAAACATCAGATACATGCGCTGTGTCATCGACCCACGCAACGACATCTACACGCTTTATTATGCCATTTGGCAACTCGATACCATCAAGATAAACGACCTTTGCGAAGTGATACCGATTGACCATTGTAGCCGAACTCAACCAATTGCGCTGAAAAGCAGGACCTTGATGAAAGGCGGGCCAGCCAGCAGTACCCGGCGGATTGAATAACTGCATTCCACTCGCAGAAGCAAAGCCTTCTACAAACTCCATGACTTCGTAAAAATTCGCCGTTTGACTCATCATATTAGGTATGTCGAAGTCGAAAAATCGCGCTATTCCGATGGATATATCTAGAGGTGATTTGACAATTGCTCCAATAATATTATTCGATTCGATGGTATCATCTTCGTCATAAAAATGTACACTCCCTAATAATTCTTCCAGCACAGGCAAGACTTCAAAGTCTTTATTTATAAAGATTTGTGCGAGCGGTGCGATAATATCCTGTTCTATTTCGTCCGTAATTTTATAATAACAAAAATAACGATATAGTTTGCGTACTATATTTCTTGCCATCGCTTCCCGAGCAAATATCATATCCAGCATTTCATCCAATTCTTCAAGAATACCGGGCTTCGTCGTGCGCCCCTCAATGATGGTATTTTGAAATCTATCGCTAAATAATTTGTCGGAAGTATCGTGCAATTCAGGCACTACGCGAGTAGCAAGCAGATTGGTTTCGGGGTCGAGATTATTGTTGGTGATTTCGCCAATGATGTGTCCGGTTAGCACTTTTGAAGCTTGGATAATATCGGTATCGGTATAGGTCGTATAATCGCCCGGACTGACTTGTGCGCCCTTACCGATAGTGTAAAGTTCGAGCAATTCGCGACCGAGATTTTCGTTAGGTTGTTCGGCGGTATTCGCATAATTATCCAAAAAATACGACATGGCAGTATCTGTACACATTTTCTTGGTTAATTGTCGAAAATTTCCGAGCGCGTATTTGCGAAACAATTCATTTTGATGATATAATAGGGTCGCAAAACTCACTTTATCGTCTTTTACGGTAAAATGACTGTGCCAAAAAAGCGTCATTTTTTCCAAAATCGTATCGCAAGCCACCATTTCTGATGCCCACCATCGCCGCAAATAAAACCGCAAAATTGGCTGTTGCGACGAACTGTGCGGATTATCAAAATCAACCACCCACGACACACTTTCGCCCGGACGGATTGGCGGCACAGACGGCGCAGACGAACCTTGCAGTAGTTCGCTCAATGCCTCATTTACAAATAAGCCAGTAAACGCATCTATCTGTTCGCGCGACGCACCAAAGGTCGTGCGCCTCAATAAATGAGCTGCCTGATGTCGGGTGAGTGGTGTTGTCTTTGGTAAAAGTGATGCCATTTTTTATTATTTACCCGTTACTTAGTGAAAGAAATTAAATAACATGTGCCATTATACTCGTCTTTTTTCCGTCTAAGAATCCTTTGAAATCCTTATC
>ENA-ORXT01001367-ORXT01001367.1-marine-metagenome-genome-assembly--contig:-NODE-1367-length-33201-cov-6.935062_pt1 | contig 33201 bp, 25 predicted proteins | sample MGYA00237868_ERZ511482 | MGnify/ENA metagenome assembly ERZ511482 | reverse complement strand
GAGGGACCCTCGTCCCTACCTCAAGGCAAGCCGTTTTGCGATCGCTCCAAACGGGAAGGCAGGGTCGATTCAGTTCAATCCCAGAGGAAGAAATCCCGCCCAGAATCCTCGACACCCCCCACTAACCAAGCGCCATTGCGCCTAGTGGTCTTTGTCAGTTGAATCGAGGGTACCGCTTGGCTGCCTTGAACTACTATTTACACCAAGGGGGGACTGGCGTCTTGCCGCTCAACAGAGCCTTCGCTGACCGGCGGGACGCCGGTCCCCCCCTCCTCGGAAGGAAGCTGGTCGTCTGTTAGACACTTCTAACGAAACAGACCACTAGACGCGTAGAACAACCCAGCCAACTCCAACAGGCAGCGCCCCGTTCCTCCCACGCAAGGCCCAAAGCCCTGAAGGGGCGTTCTACTTGAGAAATCCCCCGTGCTCCCGGACCTCCTCGGGCACCACGAAACCGTCGACGTCCTGATCCAGCTTCTTGAAGGCTCCTCGGTAGATCAGCGGCACCTCGGCCAAGGCAACCTTGCCGTCGCCATTCTTGTCGAGCTTCATCACTCGGCTGACCCGACGACCGACGTCGAACCGCTGGCGGGATTCACCCGCCTCCTTGAAGGCGCCAACCCGGAACGCGCGGCTCCTCGATTCCTCCTTCGCTGTCGCCAGAAAAATGGCGCTTCCCATTTCATCGTCACTCTGTTCCCCCCAGATGATCCGCTGCGGCGGGGAGTTCGGATTGTTCGGGTTGGAGGCGGAGTTGTCATAGGTGATGACCGCATCCACGACGGTGCCCTTCGGCAGCTCGATCGGCTCGACGTACTGATACTGCCCCTGCCAGTTGAAGTCCCACTCGTCGAGGTAGATCAGCGGCTTCCTGGTGCCATCGGGCAGCGTGGCGTCGGCCCGGATCGAGGTGCAGATCTGATGCGCGTGACCCCAGACCCCGTAGACGACGATGTCCTCCGGCACCGTGAAATGATCCTCGATGCGGTAGTCCTTCTCCCCGGGAGGGATGTCGAGTCCCGTCATCGCGCCGTACTGCGGCGGGACCTGGAATTGCAGGACCGGCTTTTCGGGGGCCGCGTCCTGGAAGTGAATTCCGATGCGAAGCTTTTCCTCCTGAGGCTTTCCGTTCGGGTGAAAGTGCACCTGAAGCAGGAAATCAGCGCCCGCAGGAATCGGGTACGCCAGATCTCCCGGCAGCTGAACCGGGTCCGAGCCAACTGCCCAGCCACCGAGACTTTCCGTCCTGCCCACTCGCCGCTTGAATCCGGGGGTCTCGTCACGGGCGTCCTCCTTTCGCGCGGCACCCGAAGCGTTGTCGTGATAGAAGAGGGCGTGATGGAGCACCTCGGGCGCCGCCGCCCGGATCTCGATCGCCTTGATGAACCGTTCCTGCTTCAGATTCGTGGGCAGCACGAACCATCGATAGACGTCCTTCCCCTCGGCTTTGACCAGGTAGGGCTCGGCCATCTCGAGGACGAGATCGGGTTCGCCGAGACGCCAGCCCTTCACGAACTCCGGCGGAGCGGGTTCGCGCGAAGCGTCCCCTCTTGGCATGCCGCCTTCGAACCAGGCGTCGAGAGTGGCGATCTCCTTGTCGCTGAGCCTGCGTGTTTCCTTGAAGTCGCCATGCCCCTCGCGCGGCATCCAGGGCGGCATGTACTCGTCGCTGGTGACGTCGCGGACCATGCGACCGCGTTTGCGCACTTCCTCGTAGGTCGTGAGCGGAAAGGGCGCGGCCTCGCCCTCGCGGTGGCATTCGGCACACTGAGCGTAGATGATGGGCGCGACGTCATCGGCGAAAGTCGGGACCTGTTCGGCGGGAAGGGCGGCGGCAAGCGTCAGGACGGCCAAGGGGATGAGCGTGTGGATTCTCAGGACCATGGGGATCAAACTCGGCTCGATGCCGATTGTTTCATCGGCGATTTTTTTGCCGATGCGCCTCTGCCCAGGGCAGCGGCTACTGAAGCTCCCCGCCCGGCAAAGCCTGAGGGAGAAGCTTGCGCAGGCGCGCGTGTTCGGGATCTCGGAGGTGCGGGTCTTTCTCGAGGAGATCGTTGGCCAGACGTCGCGCGGTCTTCACCAAGCCGACGTCGGTGACGAGGTTGCCGAGCCGGAGGGAGGAGATCCCGCTCTGCGCCTTGCCGAGGATCTCCCCGGGGCCCCGCCGCTTCAGATCCGCCTCGGCGATTCGAAATCCGTCGTTGGATTGAGCGAGGATCTCCAGCTTGGCGACAGCATCGGGATCGCTCTTCCCGCTCATCAGAATGCAGTAACTCTTGTGCTCCCCGCGACCGATCCGCCCACGAAGCTGGTGCAGCTGAGAGAGCCCGAAACGCTCGGCATGATAGATGACCATCACGGTGGCGTTGGGCACGTCGATGCCGACCTCAATGACGGTCGTCGCTATGAGAACGGAAGATTCACCAGCGCGGAACCGCGACATCACGCTGTCCTTTTCCTCGGGGCTCATGCGCCCGTGGAGCAGTCCGACCTGCGCGGGGGCGAGCGCCTTTTTCCACTTCGGGAACTCCTTCTCCGCCGACCCGATACGGAGCGTCTCGCTCTCCTCGATCAGCGGGTAGACGAGATAGACTTGCCGGCCCTGGTCGATCTGGTCCCTCAGGAACTTGGCCACCTCGGCACGCGGGGTGGTCTGCCGGACCGCCGTGCTGATCTCGCCGCGATTTCCCGGGCGCTCGTCGAGGACCGAGACGTCGAGGTCGCCGTACAGGGACAGCGTCAGCGTGCGCGGGATCGGGGTCGCCGTCATGACGAGCACATGGGGATTGCCACCCTGATCAATCAGCCGTGCCCGCTGCTCGACGCCAAACCGATGCTGCTCGTCGATGACCACCAGCCCCGGATTCTCGACGCCTGCCTTGTCGTACAAAAGTGCGTGGGTGCCGACGAAGACCTGCGGATCTTTCTGAGCGCTTCCCTCGACCCCATCGAGGAGAGGGAGAAAGCTGTCGATCTTGCGGCTGCCAGTTCGGAGGGCGAGCCGGATCCCCAGGGGTTCCAGCCAGCCTCGCAGCACGAGGTAATGCTGCTCCGCCAGAATCTGCGTCGGCGCCATCAGGGCGGCGGTCTCCCCCGCCTCCACCGCGAGCAGGATGGCAGCCACTGCGACCAGGGTCTTGCCTGAACCCACGTCGCCCTGGAGTAGCCGGCTCATGGCGTGGCCGGACTTGAGGTCGGTCGCGACCTCCTCGATCGCCCGGCTCTGAGCGCCCGTCGGATCGAACGGCAACGATTCAACGAGCGCCGCGAGGGTCGCGCCTTCGGGCTCGAGAGGGGTCCTGGGTTTCTCGGTGGCGATGGCCCGCTGCTGCAGCACCCGTAGTTGCAGCAGAAAGAATTCCTCCAGAGCGAGATAGCGACGCGCCCGAAGCAGGGCCTCGTCGGATTCCGGAAAATGGATCTCGCGAATGGCGCGGGCGCGATACATCCCTGCGAAGGGGCCTTTGTCCGAGGGAGCCGGCAGCAAATCGGGCACGCGGTCATCCTGCATGAGCTCGAGTGCCGAGTGGGTCGTCTTGCGGAACAACCGCTGGCCGACGCCCTTGGTCGCGGGATACACGGGGACGATGCGCCCGACGTTGAGCAGGACCTCGACCGCATCGAGGAGCTCGTACTCGGGGTGATCCATGACCAGACGCTTCGAGCGCTCCTTGATGATCCCGAACAGCGCGACCTTCTGTCCGACCGCGAACTGCTTCGCGATGAAGCTCATGTTGAACCAGCGGCAGACGATGCGGCCCGCCATGAAGTCGGCGTCGCCGGTGGGGGCGACCGTCATTTCGAAGACCTTGCGTCCGCCGAAGAAACGGGGCGCCATGTCGATGACCTCGCCGCAGGCCTCGACGGCTTCGGCGGTGGGTTGGTTGGGGAAGCCTTCCCCGCCGGTTCGATCTTCGTAGCGCCGCGGGTAGTGCTCAAGCAGATCGCCGAGCGTATGAATTTCGAGCTTGGCGAACTTCTTTGCCATCGACGGCGTGACCCCCTCCAATGCAGTGAGCGGGTCGCCGGCAGCGCTGGTGGCTTCCTCAGACATCGGAAGCTTCGAAAGGGACGGCGTCGGTTTTCCTGCGGATCCAGTTGAGAGCCTTGCGCAGGGTCGCCGACTTCGCGAACATGGTGGACTCCAGTCGGCGCTTGCCGGGAAAATTCACCAGCGTCAGCCCGATCAGCATGGTGAGGAGACCCTGCCCGGGAACAAAGCACATCAGCGTGCCGGCGATGAAGATGGTCCAGCCGAGGACGTTGCGAGCGATGAGCAGAGCCCAGTTCCGCGATGCATCCGGCGCGACGTGCGATGGCAGGAAGTAGTCGGCCGGCATCCGTCCGATGACGTGGGGTGTCACCAGCAACGAGACGACAAGAATGACCAGAGAGAACCCCACAAGCCCCCACCAAATGGCTACCGGGACGCTGTCGAGCCGGGACTTGAAGCTTTCAAGGATGATCATTTTGGGCGGGTTTTTCCTCCCGCAGAGCTGAAAAATCTTTGCGCGAGCATGGCGGGATCTGGCACGGCGGAGTCAAGCCTCGCACCTCCTACCACGCAACGCCAACCGCATGCAGGCTTGGAACGAGAAAAAAATCCTGTCGAACCGAGGTCGCTGACGGGTGACTGTGCTGATCGCCAGACCCCCGGCATTGAGTGGGCAGCTTTCAACTCACTTGCTCTCGAGTGCACCGCGGCTTGCAGGAGCTGTCGGCTTTCTGCAGAGCTCAAGGGTCAGGAGGGCAAAGCCGGTGCCGTAGGCCTGATGGTAGTTGTAGAGAGGGTAGTCCCACCAGCTGCCGTCTTTTTCCTGGAGGGGGAGCAGGACGCGGGCGAGGTGGTCGCGGTAGAAGTCGCGCTCGGCTTCGGGGACGAGGTCGATGCAGACGCCGCCGTAGTAGTGGCCGTAGTAGAAGAAATACCCGGCGACGGCGAACCAGGACTCATGGGGGATGGGGCGTTTCCGGCCGATCTCGAGCCAGAGGTTGCGGGCGAAGAGTCGGTCGAGGCTCTCGGCGATGACCTTCTCGGTGATGCGGTCGTCTTCGAACAGGAAGAGTGCCGAATTGCAGGCGACATTGCGGCCGAGGCTGCCGCCGGGGCGGTTGATCGAGTAGCGCGGCTTCATTTTCAGGTACTCGCCGTAGGCGTAGGTGAAGTCGGGCTGTCGCTGACGGCGGACGGATTCGAGGGCGCGGTCGATGATGCGCTGCGAGACTTCGACGTCGGTGCTGGCCTCCATTTCGTGGAAGACGTGGAGGACGGTCGCCGTGGTGAAGCTCGTCGGCGAACCGCTCGGCTTGGCGGTCTGGGCCTCGAAATCGTAGTAGCCCCAGCCGCCGTTGATGACCTCGTAGCGGGTGAGCCGATCGACCTGGTCGCGGAGGAGCGACTCGATTTCGGCCCGGCGGGGAGCGTCGGATTCAGCATGGAGTTTCACCAACGCGGAGATGCCGTAGGCGTGCCCCCAGACATTGTAGAGGGCGTCGGAGGAGCTGCGGCGGAGGTTGGGGAGCTCACGGAGCACCCACTGGCTGCCACGCTCAATGGTCGCCTCAAGCTCGGCGGAGCGTTCGCCTTTCGGCGGAGCCGTCTCGAGCAGTCCGCGCAAGGCCAGCGCGGTGGTGCCCGCCTTGAAGGCGTGGTGGGCTGCCGGAACGGGCGCGTAGATGTTGAGTCCCTTGGTCTTGTGCGCCGATCCCCAGGAACCGTCCTTGTTCTGGTCGGCGATGAGAAATTGCTGACCCTTCTCGATGGCTGCCTCCAACTCGGCGGCGGGAACCGGCTCAGCAGCGGGAGGACGGGGCACCGCAGAAGAAGAAGAAGAGAGGGGGACCGGCGTCCCGCCGGTCTGCGTATCCTGAGCCATACCCAGCGACGCGCCAAGCAACCCGAGCCCTAGAGCCACCCACCGTAAAAGACCTCTCATCACGGCTGCTTGGCGAGGATCTCCTCACCCGCTTGAAGACCGGACTTGATCTCGATTTTGCCACCAACGGTGGCGCCGAGTTCCACCGGGCGCTTCGACTTGTCTTTCATGGTCACGAAGCGGACGACCTTGCCGTCCTTGAAGTCGATCCCGACGGCCGCCGAGGGCACGGTGAGCGCCTCGCCGCCATTGGCCTTGGCCGGCGCCTTGATCGAGGCTTTGATCCCGGGAGGGCAGTCCTTGGGCAGGGCAGCCTTGAGCACGACCCGAAAGGTGCCGTCGAGAGAGGGCGCGGCGGCAATTTCCGAGACGGTGCCGACGACGACCTCGCTGCGCCCGGGCAGTGAGACGAGTGCCTTTGCGCCCTTGGAAAGAAGCGGGAGATGCTCGGGCTTGGCAGACGCAGTGAGCTGCGCCGGCGCACCCGAGAGCACCGTGAACAGCACCTCGTGACGCATCACCTTGGCGTGAACCCGGAACTTCCGGCTGAGGTCGGCGAACGAGGTCCATCGACCGCCATCCGCTTTTCCCCAGACTACGACGCCATCGACAGGAGACTTGATCTGGAAAGTCCCGCCGTCCTTGCGCAGATCCGCGAGTTTCTCGACCAGCTGCTCATGCGCAATCCGCTTCGATCCGAAGCTGATCTCCTTGATCTCAAGTCCTGCCGGCCCGGTCGTCTTCGCTTCGGCCAGGGCGATCTCAGCTCGGTCGAGCACCTCATCCTTCCCCTGGGACTCGCGGGGCAAGCGGACGTCGAGGGTGCGGCGGTATTGAAGCTCGGCTCCCTCCAGCCGAAACTTCGCGGACTCGACCCCGTACTTGGCACGCTGGATGATGATCTCCTCGGTTTCCTCGACCAGATCGTCGGCTTCGTACATGGCGAGGAGCTGTTTCAGTTCCTCCTCCGCGTAGGCGAGTCCCTGACGCGAACTCTTCAGCGACTGGAACGCCGCTCTTTCGTCCATCGGCCGTTTTGTCTCCCGAAAGTAGCGCCGTTCTTCAGCGGCGACGTCCCGTGAGCGCTTCACCGCCTCGGCATCGAGCACCGAGGACTTGCGAGCTTGCTCGAGCCCGGCCTTCGCGATGGCGAGCGACTTCTCCGAAGTGGCCACCTGGCGTTCCATCGATGCGAGCGCCCGGTCGTAGCTCTTGCGGTCGAAGGAGACAAGCACCTCGCCCTTTTTGACCCGCTTGCCGTGCTTGACCAGCGTCAGCACTTCGTAGTCGCCCCAAGTGAGACTGTCGACGCTGAGGGGACGCTCGTTGGACAGAGAAACGTAGCCGTCGAGCGAGGCACGCAGCACCAGCGGCTCCTTCTTCACCTTGTGGAGCCCCTCGGCTTTCGTGTCTTTCTCGTCTTTCTCGTCTTTCGCCGGAGCGGCGGCAGGAGCCGGTTTCTTTGCCTCTGCCTTCTGAGAAAAGACCGTACGGGAAGACAGGAACAGGAAGGTGAGGAGGATCAGAAAGACCGGCCGAAAGTTCATCGCGGCGACTCTAACGATCTGCTTCGGCGGAGGGAACGAAAATCGACTAGTTCCTGCGATGATGAGTTCTGAAATTTGGTGGAAGACATGCCGAGTCCCGCTCGAACGGTCACCTCGTCGCCAGGAGCTTGCCGATTGTGGAAGGCAGGCCCGTGAGCAAACGGTGGCCACAAGTACCGATTCGCCAGGCGGGGCCGGCTTCCCACAAGGCCTCGGTCGCGATTCACGCGATCCAGGCTCTCTCAATTGAACCTTTCCCAGAGGTCGAGGGCGTTCCGCCGAAGCTTGAAGTCCCTCAGTCCTCGCAGGGAGCCAAAGGCGACCGTCGCGACAGATATCTCAACCCACCGCCCACTCCTCCGCCCTAGGCATTGGCCCACAGGCTGCACTCGCCTTGTGGGTCGGCGGTCCGTCGCTTCGCTCCTCCCCGGACGAGGAGGGACCCTCGTCCCTACCCCAAGGCAAGCCGTTTCGGGGTGGATGGATCGGCACCCGGCTTTTCGAATGAAGCAGACCGCGAGTGACTGGAAGCTTGCCCCTGCGGGTGCCCGATGCGAGGGAGGTCGGCATGAAATCCGCCGCTGAACAGCTCCCGATCCTCGAGCGCGGCATCGTGGATCTCCACAGCCGCAAGGAGCTCGAGAAGAAGCTGTCCAAGGGCGAACCCCTTCGGATCAAGCTCGGCGTCGACCCGACCGCCCCCGATCTTCACCTCGGTCACGCGGTCGTGCTTCAGAAGCTCCGGCAGTTTCAGGACCTCGGGCATCAGATCGTGCTGATCATCGGCGATTTCACCGCGCAGATCGGGGATCCCAGCGGCCGCAACGCCACCCGTCCTCCGCTTACCCACGAGGAGGTGCTGGCCAACGCCGAGACCTTTAAAGAGCAGGCCTTCCTTGTCATCGAACGCGACAAGACCGAAGTCGTCCACAACGGCGACTGGTTCGGCAAGATGAACTTCACCGACGTCGTCGGGCTCGTCTCCAAGGTGACGATGCAGCAGATGCTTCAGCGCGAGGATTTCCGCAAGCGGATGGACGACGGCACCGAAGTCCGGCTGCATGAGATCCTCTACCCGGTCATGCAGGGATGGGATTCCGTCGAGGTGCGGGCCGATGTCGAGATCGGCGGTTCCGACCAGCTATTCAACATTCTGGTCGGGCGCGACTTCCAGAAAGGCGAGGGAATCGAGCCGCAGATCGTCATGACCCTGCCGCTGCTCGAGGGCACGGACGGAACCCGCAAGATGTCGAAGAGCTACGGCAACTACGTCGGGCTCACCGAAGAGCCCTCGGAGATCTTCGGCAAGATCATGAGCATCCCCGACGAGCTGATGCCGCGCTACTTCGAGCTGGTGCTTGGGATGGATCCGCCCGCCGACGACAATCCCCGTGACGCCAAGGTCGCCCTCGGCAAGGGAGTCGTCGCGCTCTACCACGACGAAGCGGCCGGGGAAGCCGCCGCCGAGTCCTTCTTCAAGCGCACCAGCGGCGACAGCAGCGCCGAACTGCCTCTTCTCGACGCCGCCGGAGAAACCGATCCCATCGCCGTGACCGCCCTCGCCCTGCAACTGGTCGGCACACCGAGATCCAACGGCGACATCCGCCGCCTCATCCAGCAAGGTGCCATCCAGATCGACGGAGAGAAGATCGCCAGCCCCAAGGAGCCCATTTCCGCGGAAAGTGGAAAGGTTCTTCGCCTCGGCAAGAAACATAGCGTACGCTTCCGGTAGTCGAAAAATGCCGGGGGATCGCCTTCAAGCTTGGCACGCATCCTGCTTTCGCTAAGTTCTGTTTGCCTTTTTGAGGCCGCGCAGCTTACAACATCATCAGCCAATGAAAAAAATCGAAGCCATCATCAAGCCGTTCAAACTCGAAGACGTAAAGGATGCTCTCTCCGAGATCGGCATTCAGGGAATGACGGTCACCGAGGTCAAGGGCTTCGGTCGTCAGAAGGGTCACACCGAGATCTACCGAGGAAGCGAGTACACCGTTGATTTCCTCCCCAAAGTAAAGCTGGAGATCGTCATCGACGACGCTCAGGCCGAGGCTGTCGTCGACGCCGTCGTCAAGACCGCCAATACCGGCAAGATCGGCGACGGAAAAGTCTTTGTCAGCACCATCGAGGAAGCCATCCGCATCCGGACCGGCGAAAAAGGCGCTGACGCAGTCGCCGCCAGCGCTTCCTAGCGAAACCGGGGGATCGGGAAACCGGAAAACCGGAAAACCCGACGTTACCGAACACCAGCGGCGAGGGCGAAAGCCCCGCCGCTGTTTTTTGTGCAGGCACCCGCTCTCATCCTGTTGGTGGTTTCGGTCAAGGACCTCCTGCTCCCAAAACCAAAGGTAAAAGGGGTTTTCTGGCGAAACTGGGCAAGAGAGGGTGTCTTGTTCTGGGCGTCGCCTTGCTCGTGCTGTTTACGGTCTGCGTGGTCGTGAAGCTCGCCTGAAGTGAAAGGTACGGATGTACGTCCCTGCGCTTCCGGTGTGACATTGCTTCCCGGACGAGGAGGGACCCTCTTCCCTACCCCAAGGCAACTCAGATACCGCGAAGCGTGCGGGGGACTTCGGGCGCACCTTCACGGCCCACCAACCACCTTCCAGATTCCGCACAGCGCTTCCCTTGCGGATCCCCTGCCGCGATCCTAGGTTCCGTGCCCTCCGCTCCGGCGGGGACCCATTGTCATGGACATCCTCATCAGCCTCGTTCGATTCATCGGAATTCTCGGACTCGTCATTCTCCTCTTCAACCTGATGATCGGTGTCCACGAGCTGGGACACTTTCTGGCGGGTCGCTGGCGCGGACTCTACATTGACCGCTTTCAGATCTGGTTCGGGAAGCCCATCTGGAAGAAGAAGATCAACGGCGTGCAGTACGGCCTCGGCTGGCTCCCTCTCGGCGGGTTCGTGTCCCTGCCGCAGATGGCCCCGATGGAAGGCATCGAGGGCGAGTTCGAAACGCCCGACGGGAAGCCGCTGCCCAAGGTCAGCCCGATCGACAAGATCATCGTCGCCTTTGCCGGACCTCTCTTCAGCTTCCTTCTAGCGGTGGTTTTTGCGGTGCTGGTGTCCTTCATCGGGTATCCGGACATGGGCACCGACGACAATCCTGAGACGGCCACCAAGGTCGGTTGGGTGGTTCCCGGGAGCGAAGCCGAGAAAGCCGGTTTTCAGGTCGGTGACGTCATTCGCAAGATCGACGGGCAGGAAGTGAAAAAATGGGTCGGCGCGATCGACGCGGTCGTTTCGCGCATCCCTTTGAGCACTGGCAAGCAGATCGAATTCGAGGTCGAGCGCGACGGGGCGCTGCTCACCATCGTCAGTGGCTACAACGACAAGGCGCCCGTGAATACGAAGGCCGGACCCGTGAAGGGCTTTCTTCAGGGCATCTTCAAACGCCCCCCGATGCGGCAGGTGGGAATCGGAGCATGGGACGACGAAATCATCGTCGGCGAACTTGGCGACAGCAAAGGAGACCAGGCCTACCGCGCCAAGGTTGAAAACAGCCCGTTGTTCGAGGCGCTGAAGCCGGGCGACAGGCTCCTGACGGCGAACCAGACCAAACTCACCTCCCTTGGCATTGTCGAAGACATCCTGAAGCAAAATCCAGGGAAGCCCGTTGATCTCGGTATTCTCAGGGATGGCGAGGAAACGACGCTCACGCTCACCCCCGTTTTTCCCATTTCGGGAGGAACCAAAGAGTACCCCGATCTCGGCGGCTTCCCCCGACCGGACACCATCATCTTGAAAAAGGAGGGCATCGGCACATTGCTCGTGACCCCCTTCAAGATGGTCTACCGAACCCTCGCAGCGGTGATCAACCCCAACTCGAGCGTCGGCCCCGGCCACCTGAGCGGAGCGCTCGGAATCGGCAACCTGCTCTATCGTCTCTTCGACATGCCGGACGGCTGGCGTCTCGTGCTGTGGATTACCGTACTCATCAACATCAACCTCGCCATCCTCAACATGCTCCCGCTGCCCGTGCTCGACGGCGGCCACATCGTGATGGCGCTCTACGAAAAGATCACCGGTCGCCCGCTCCCTCAGAAGCTTCTGGAGTGGGTCATGCAGATCGCGGTGATCCTCCTTCTCATGTTCATGCTTTACGTGACCCTGAAGGACGCTGGAGACATCCACAGCCAGAACAGCGGGGAGCCTGTCCGCTACGCCCCCGCCGGAGAAGCCGCCCCTCAAGTCGAGCCTCTCAAAGAGGCCGCCTAAGCAAATACCCCGATCCAAAATGTACTGCCCCGATCCCTGGCGCCGCATTCGCCGCACGACCCGCAAAGTTCAAGTCGGTCCCGTCACCATCGGCGGCGACTCACCCATCGTGGTGCAGTCGATGCTGACCTCCGACACCCGCGACACCGAGGCCTGCGTGAAGGAGGCCCTCGAACTCGCCGAGGCCGGCTGCCAGATCGTCCGCGTCACCGCACAGACCCGCAAGATCGCCGAGAACCTCGAGTCGATCGTCGCCGGCATCCGCGCCGGAGGGAGCGACGTCCCCGTGGTCGCCGACATCCACTTCAAGCCCGACGCCGCCCTCGAGGCCGCCAAATGGGTGGAGAAGGTCCGCGTCAACCCGGGCAATTTCGTCGACAAGAAGAAGTTCGACGTCCGCGAGTACACCGACGCTCAGTACGCCGAGGAACTCGAGCGCATCGAGGAAGCCTTCGCCCCGCTCGTCGATCTCTGCCTCGAGCGCGGGGTCGCCATGCGCATCGGCACCAACCACGGCTCGCTCTCCGACCGCATCATGAACCGCTACGGGGACACCCCGCACGGCATGGTCGAGAGCGCCCTCGAGTTTGCCCGCATCGCACGCGACCGCGGCTATCATCAGTTTCTGTTCTCGATGAAGGCCTCCAATCCGAAGGTCATGATCGAGGCCTACCGGCTCCTCGCCGACCGCCTCGACAAGGAAGGCCCCGACTGGAACTACCCGCTACACCTCGGCGTCACCGAAGCCGGCGACGGCGAAGACGGGCGCATCAAGTCGGCCATCGGCATCGGCTCGCTGCTCCTCGACGGACTCGGTGACACCATCCGCGTCTCGCTCACCGAGGACGCCATCCACGAGATCCCCGTGGCGCGCGCGCTTCTCGCGGCCTGCGAACGCGATCCCCGCACCGAACTCGAGCCCTCGCAGACGCGGCTCGGTCTGCCCTTCGATCCCTTCAGCTATCGCCGTCGTCCCTCGCAGATCGTCAAGATCGACAAGGGCGAAGGCAACGAGCCGCTTCAGATCGGCGGCGACCGCACCGTGGCCGTGCTCACCAGTCAGAAGAAGTGGGATGCTCTCGCGCACAAACTCGACAAGCTCGGCGACTTCACTCCCGAGGCGACACCCAGCGAGGCGGCCGTCTTTGAGATCGACCCGCGCGACGACGCGGCCGTCGAACTGCTCAACACCAAGGCCGCCCCGCGTCTGGTTGCGCTCGCCGACGGAATCGACGTGCCCATCGTGCCCGGCTACCGACTGCTTGCCGCCAAGGTCGATCCGAAGCATCCGATTCTGCTGAAGGACGTCCTTCACCCGAGCACCGACTCCGAAAAGGAATTCCTACCCACGCTTTTGGTGGCCGCCTCGAACCTGGGCAGCCTGCTTTGCGATGGGATTGGAGACGCCGTTCTCATCCAGGGAGAGGAGGCTCCGGGGCAGAGTCTGCGACTCGCTTACAACGTTCTTCAGGCTGCCGGGACGCGCATCTTCAAGACCGACTACGTCGCTTGTCCGAGCTGCGGACGCACCCTCTTCAATCTTCAGACCACCACGCAGAAGATCCGCGAGGCCACCGGTCACTTGAAGGGGGTGCGCATCGCCGTGATGGGCTGCATCGTCAACGGCCCCGGCGAGATGGCCGACGCCGACTTCGGCTACGTCGGAGGCGCCCCCGCCAAGATCAATCTCTACGTCGGCAAGGAAGCCGTCGAGTTCAACATCCCCGAGACCGAAGCCGTCGATCGCCTGGTCGATCTCATCAAGCAGCACGACCGCTGGGTCGAGGCCCCGGTCGAAGCGGGTGAAGCTTCCTGAGTGAGGCGCTGTCGGTCACTCACGACGGAGGGGGGAAGGGGCTGATTGATGAACCCCGCCCTCCTTGCCGATTTTGTCTCCGGGGTCCACCTGGCCATCGTCGGTTTCATCCTTCTGGGTCAGGCATGCGTTCTCTTGGGTTGGCCGCTTCGCTGGAACTGGGTTCGCAACCCCTGGTTCCGGTTCGCGCATCTGGCGGTGATGATCTACGTCGTGCAGAACGTCATCCGGGGAAGGCTCTGCTGGCTGACGATCTGGGAGGAAAACCTGCGCAGACAAGCCGGGCAGGAGGGAAGCGAAGGGAGTTTCTTCGGCCGGCTGCTGTCCGACATCCTCTTTGTGCAGATCGATCACCAGCTGCTTCACGGAATGTATCTCGCGTTCTTCGCGGTCGTACTGCTCGGCTTCTGGGCGGTGCCGGTGCGATGGCGGCGCCGTCGACGAAATCAGCCATCCTCGCTCGGTGAAGAATAGGAAGTTTTGCATCGCACCCTGATCGCCATCGGCGCGTTGGCTTCATGGATCGGCCTGGCGGGTAGGACAGGAACGAGCCTGGTTGTTGCTTCAGAGGCTCAACTCGTGAACCGAGCGGCCGACAGGGTAGGAGGCGCGACAGTCCCTGGCTGCCCGTTCTTCACGCGGCACCCACCGCCTTCTCGTCTTGATTTCGAAGAGAAGGTCCGCAGAGTTGTGGTGTGGCGAGCTTGCAACAATCCCTTGGCCTCCTGTTCCTCGTCCTGCTCGCTGCAGGCTGCGGGAAGAAGGAGGTCGCCCCCGCGCTGCCCAGCACGCCCCTGGTCATCGCCTGCACCCCGGCGATCGCAGAGTTCGCCAAAGCGGTCGCGGGTTCGGAGGTCAGCATCTATGCACCCGTTCCCAACGGCACCAACGGACTTTCCTGGGCGCCCGACGCCGCCGGCCTGTCGGCCATGGAGGCCCAGTTGAAGATGACCACGGGCAGGGTGGTGGTCCTGGTTCCCGATCTCAAGGATCTCCCTGCCTGGATGACGCAACTCGGCGCCAAGGCGGGCGGTGTCGAGCGCCTGCCCTATGCCCAGCCGGCCCTTACGCCCGGGATGGCCGCCGAACTTCTCGAACAGACCATCTCCGTCGTCGCCCAGCTCAAGGCCGACAATGCCCAGATCAAGTCACGCGGCGCGGCCCTGCGCAAAAACAGCATCGATCCCCTCGTCGAACGCTGGAACGCGGCCGTGAACGGGGTGCCGGAGAACGCCGCGCTCCTCGCTCTAGGGGAGCGCTTCGGCCCACTGAAGAAAGCCTTTCCCTTTGAGGTGACGATCGTCACCGCCGAGACCCTGGCTTCGTTGGCTGAGGACACGGGCGCACGGCACCTGATCGTCGCTCAGCAACCGGGGGCGCCCGCCGTGAAGGAGGCGATTGAGGAAGCAGGCCTCGAGGTGGTCGTTCTCGATCCCGGTCAGGTTCGGGGCTCCGCAAGCTTTCTGGCCACCCTCGAGGAGAACGTCGGGAGCACCGAGAAGCTCTGCCTCGGACTCATCGAAGCCTTCTCCAGCGTCGAACTCGACACCAGTTACGAGGGCGGCGTTCTACCTCTCCTGGAGCGCTACTGCATGGAATGCCATGACGAGGAAAACGAGGAGGGTGAAGTCAACTTCGAGAATTTTATGACCGAAGCCAAAGCCGTGAAGGACCCCGACTTCTGGGACAGCGTCGCCGCCCAGCTCGAAATCGGCTCGATGCCGCCGCCGAAGAAAGAGCAGCCCAGCGAAGCCGAGCGCGACCATTTGGTGGCGTGGACCCAGGAGCTGAGCGGACGCTGGGACGAGGGCGAATTTGGCAGCGATCCTGGCCGCACCACGATCCGCCGTCTCAACAAGAACGAGTTCAACTACACGATCCGCGACCTCTTCCGATTGAAGATTCGCCCCGCCGACGGGTTCCCCGAGGACGGCGGCGGCGCGGCCGGCTTCGACAACAACGCCGACGCCCTGTTTCTCCCGCCTCTGCTCATGGAGAACTATGTCGAGGCCGCCGGGGTCATCGCAGAAGCCGTGTTTGCCAACGCCTCCACCAGGAAGAGGTTCCTTTTCGTGTCGCCCGTAGCGGGTGTCTCCGAAGGACAGGCCGCCACGAAAATTCTCAATGCCTGGGCCTCGCGGGCCTATCGACGCAAGGCGAGCGAAGCCGAGATCGGCAAGCTTCTGAAGATCTACGCCGGCGAGCGGAAGAAAAAGAAGAGCCACGCGCAGTCCATGCAGATGTCCCTGCTCGCGATGCTGATCTCGCCGAACTTTCTCTATCGCTCCGAGACCGAGAAACCCGGCAGCACCGCCTACCCCGTCGATGGCTTCGACCTCGCCAACCGACTCTCGTATTTCCTCTGGTCCTCGATGCCCGACACCGAACTGTTCCAACTCGCGGCCCGGGGCGAACTTCAAAAGGAGGAAGTCCTCGAGGCACAGGTCCTGCGCATGCTCGCCGACCCCAAGTCCGCGAGTCTCGCCATGCACTTCGGCGGACAGTGGTTCGGCTGGGAGCAGCTCCGCTCCCGTGCGAATCCCGACAAGGAGCGGTACCCCGAGTTCGGCTTTCCGCTGCGCATCGCGATGTATCAGGAATCGACCATCTTCTTCCAGCATCTCATCAAGGAGAACGCGAGCGCCTATGACCTCATCGACTGCGACTACGCCTTTCTCAACGACCGCCTCGCCGCTCACTACCGCATTGCCGGGGTCACTGGACCGGAATTCCGCAAGGTCGCCCTCACCGACCGCAATCGCGGTGGCGTGCTCGGCATGGGATCGGTGCTGGTGGCGACTTCCCTTCCCCTCAGGAGCAGTCCGGCGGTCCGCGGCGACTACGTCCTCGGCGACATCCTCGGCACGCCTCCGCCCGAGCCGCCGATGAACGTCGAGCAGCTCCCCGAGGACGACCATGAGATCAAGGCCCACTCTTTCCGAGAAGCCCTCGAGCAGCACCGCTCCGACCCCAACTGCAAGAGCTGCCACGAGACCATCGATCCGATCGGCTTCGGCCTGGAGAACTTCGACGCCATCGGCCGGTGGCGCACCGAGCAGAACGGCCACCCCATCGATGCGAACGGAGAGATGCCCGACGGCAGCCGCATCACGTCTCCCGCCGACATCAAGCTCCTCCTCATGCAGGACAAGGCATTGTTTGCTCGAAATTTCAGCGAAAAACTCCTATCCTACGCTCTCGGTCGTGAGCTCACGCCCTACGACCGGCCCGTCACCGCCAAAATCGCAGCCAAGATCATCGAAGGCGGAGGAAGCATCCACGCAGCCTTCGTCGAGGTCGCCAAAAGCTACCCGTTCCGAAACCGGCGCAACGACAACTTCCAGCCAAAGCCGTAAACCCGCAGACCCGAACCCACGAGCATCATGTCCACGAAATCCTGGCACCTCAGCCGCCGTCAGACTCTGCGCGGAGTCGGCGCCACCATGGCCCTCCCCTTCCTCGAAGCAATGGGACCACTGGGCAAAGCCGTCGCCGCCGGATCTTCCACCGGAGCGATGGGGGTCGACGGTCAGCCGGTCCGCTTCGCCGCCTTCTTCATGCCGAACGGCGTCGATCACAGCCGCTTCACGCCCAAGGGTCGCATTCTCAGCGATCTGCCCTCCTCGTTGCAGCCTCTTTCCGGCATCGAGGACTACATGACCGTCGTCACCGGCCTCGAGAACCCGATCGGAGGACACGCCGCCGGCACCGCCGCCTTCCTCACCGGGCAGCTTCCCAAGAAGACCCCCAACGCAAACGCCGTGGACGTCGGCAACGCCAGCATCGACCAGATGATCGGCACGGCTCTCCGCGATACCACGGTCCTTCCTTCTCTCGAACTCGGCACCCATACGCCCAAGAGCGGCGTCTCCATGAGCGGACACAGCCAGGTCTACGGCAGCTTTACCTCTTGGAAGAATGCCTCGACTCCGGTGCCTCCCGAGATCGATCCTCTCCGCGCCTTCAACCGCCTGTTCAAGGACGCGCGCGTGACCGGAAGTGCCGACACCGGACGCAAGACCTCCTCCACTCCCGCCCCCGACGCCTCGGTGCTCGACATCGTCCTCGAGGACGCCACGGACCTGAAGCGCCGCCTCGGTCAATCCGACCAGCAGAAGCTCGACGAGTACCTCACCGCGGTTCGCGAGGTCGAGCGGCGGGTCGCCGGGCAGTCGGAGAACCACAAGCATCTCCGCATCACCTCCGAGGTGCTCAAGGAGATCGCCGGCGTCGGATCGAGGATCAGGAAGACGATGGGTACCGAGAAGAGCATCAAGACGGTGCCCGACCTCAGCTACCAGGATCACATCCGGCTCCAGCTCGAGGTGATGGCGCTCGCCTTCTGGAGCAACACCACGCGTTCGGCCAGCTTCATGTTTGGCGACGGTCTCAACGGTCGGAACATGTCCTTCCTCGAAGGCGTGCAGGGCAACCATCACAGCTGCTCGCACCACGGCGACAAGAAGGACGCCCTCAAGATGTTCTCACTGATCAACACCTTCTTCATCGGGGAGTATGCCAACTTTCTCAAGCGACTGGAAGGCATGACCGAGGGCAGCAGCAACGTACTCGAGAACTCGCTCTGCCTGTTCGGCACCAACCTCACGGACGGCCAGCAGCACGTCGGCCGGAACATGCCTGCCCTCGTTGGTGGTCACGCTGGCGGGCGCGTCCGCGGCGGGCGCCACGTCGAGGCCGACGGCGCCCCTCTGGCCAACCTCCATCGCAGTCTCCTCAAGGAGATGGAAGTGGACGGCGACGTCAAAGGCGGCAGCTCCAAGCTGCGCGGCTTCCTCTAGGAGCAATGGCGCTTGGATCGTGGGGGTGTCGAGGATTTTCGCCGGTAGAGACGCCCCAAAGGGGCATCCTAATCTAGCCCCGGGCATCGCCCGGGGTTCGTGGACGGAGAAAGACATGAGCCCTGAAGGGGCGGCCTAACTACCTCGCCCCCGCAGGTATGGAGCGCCCCTACAGGGCTTGGATCTCTACTGTCCCTGATTCCTGGGGCGTTGCCCCAGGCTATGATGGAACACCCCTTTGGGGCTCGGATGACCGTTGACTAGAAAGTGACTTCAGGTGCTTAACCAAGCGCCATTGCTTCTAGAGCAAGGAATTGGCGTCGTGGAGGTGTACTACCGGCGTCATCCGAAGGTTCAGTCGCTCGAGTACGTCGAGGACGCCGCGGATCATCGATGAGATGGCCCCGCTCTTTCATGTCCGCAAAGAGGCTCCTCCCCTTCTGCTCGTCACCGGCGGCCGAGAACTCGAGATACTCGGCCGCTACGAGGAAAACGCCTGCCTGTGGAGAATGATGAAGGTCGCGGGACATGAGCTGGTCACCCCGCTGGAGCTCGACGGTTTCGATCACGAAGGCATGCCAGACCCGCCCATCAGCTGCTTCTCCGTTTCATCCGCGCCCGGCAAACACGCAATGATCCGGAATGGTAAGCGCCTTCCTGCCCTCCATTCGCATGCAGCGCGGGTCGCCCGGCTGAACCTGATTTGCGGTTGCAGGCTCAGGTAGAGAGGCTTATGGTCCGCGCCCTCGCGCTACCTGCCCCTGGGTAACGCAACGACAACCACCCAATCACGAGCATGGCGACGAAAAAGAAGGCAGTCAAAAAGACAGTTAAAAAGGCAGCGGCGAAGAAAACCGTCAAAAAGAAGGTCGCGGCCAAAAAAGGCGCCGCCAAGAAGGCGGCGGCTAAGAAGGTCACCAAAAAGGCTGCGGCAAAGAAGACTGCTACCAGAGCCGCCACCAAGGCCGCCACCAAGACAGCCCCCAAAGCGAAGGTCGCCAAGAAGCTCTCCAAGAAGGCCGCCGCCGAACTGGCCGCCCTCGAACCTCAGCCCACCAAGCCCAAGCCGGGACAATCGGTCAAGGTCACCGGCTGGAACAAGGTCCAGCAGGCCAAGCTTCTCGCCCTTCGGGACTCGCTCGTCGACACGATGGACGGAGTCGCCCAGAGCACGCTGCGCCCCAAGGGGGACGACTCGAACGCCTCCGCCTTCGGAATGCACCAGGCCGATGCCGGCTCCGACGCCTACGACCGCGACTTTGCGCTGGGCATGCTCAGCAAAGAGCAGGACGAACTCTACGAGATCGACGAGGCCCTCGAGCGCATCCGAACCGGTAAGTACGGCATCTGCGAAGTGAGCGGCAAACAGATCCCCAAGCCGCGTCTCGACGCCCTCCCCTTCGCCCGCTTCACGGTTGAGTGTCAGGAGCAGTTCGAGCGCGATCAGGCGGGCCGCAACAGCGGAGGCGCCCGCTCCGTCTACGGTCTCGGGAACTAGTTCTCAATCTCTGCTTGATCCTCCACCGTTCCTCTCTTAAGTCCGACCCCCCATGGCCAGTAACAGGGAAATCATCACCATCGAGTGCACCGAAGCTCGGGAAGAAGGAAAGTCTCCTTCCCGCTACACCACCACTCGCAACAAGAAGAGCCTTCGCACGCCCGGACGGCTTGAGAAGGTGAAGTACAACCCTGCTCTCAAGCGCCGCACCCTGCATCGGGAACTTCGATAGTTTCCCGATCGCGACCGACACCATAATCCGATGGAACCCAAGACACGCCAGCGTCTCTCGAATCTCCGCCGCGCCAACCGGCGCATGCCCCGCCGTCACTACGACATCCCCTTGGAAAAACTCACGGCCAAGCACCCTGAGTTTCTTTCCAAGTTCACCAGCGAGACCGGAAAAATTCTTCCCCGTCGACTGACGGGCGTGACCATGAAGATCCATCGCCAGATCACGCGCGAGGTGAAGCGGGCGCGGGCTCTCAACCTGATGCCCTAGACGCCAGCAGCGGCAACGGGGCGAACCGATCACTTCAACAGCCCCAAGCAGCCATTTCACGGCCCGCCTAGCCCCCTGTGGCTGCGGGCCGTTTTGGTTGTCCAACTCAACCTACCTCGATGCAACCTCTCAAGGACACTCAAAACGAGCCCGACGACCGCAACGTGCCCATCGACCGGGTCGGCATCAAGCAGCTCCGCTACCCCTTGAGCATCCGCCTCAAGGACGGAACTCTGCAGGGCACCGTAGCCACGGTTTCACTCGCCGTGGACCTTCCGCGCGAATTCAAAGGCACGCACATGAGCCGTTTTGTCGAGGTGCTCACGGCTCACGGAGAGATCCTGGACATCCACGATGTCACGGTGATCCCGCGGGAATTGCTCGATCGCCTTGAGGCCTCGAAATCTCACGTCGAGTTCAGTTTCCCCTTCTTCATCAAGAAGAGCGCCCCGGTTTCCGGTAAGCCGGGTCTGATCGACTACGAGGTGTCTTTCGAAATCGAGGCGCTGGAAAACGGGGACACGGACTTTACTCTGACCCTCAAGGTTCCGGTGGCCACGCTGTGTCCCTGCTCCAAGGCGATCAGTGCACGCGGAGCGCACAACCAGCGTGGCCTTGTCACTTTCTCGGTCCGCTTCAGCGGCGACCCCGTGTGGATCGAAGATCTCGTTCGCCTCGTGGAGGACTCGGCCAGCTGCGAACTGTACAGCGTGCTCAAGCGCCCGGACGAGAAGCACGTCACCGAACAGGCCTACGACAACCCCGTCTTTGTCGAGGATCTCGTGCGCAACGTCGCGGTTCGCGCCAACGACCAGGACGCCATTTCCTGGTACCGCGTCGAGGCCGAGAACTTCGAGTCGATCCACAATCACAACGCCTACGCCATTGTGGAGCGCGACAAAGGCGAAGCCCAGTAGGCAGGCAGGCAGGAAAAACGAGAGGTTCTTTGAGGTAATGAAGAGAGTTCCTCCTCGCATGGGGAGGGGAGGAGCGAGGCGACGGACGACCGCCCGCGTCACAAGGCAACCCGCAGCGGGCCCAAGTGGATGAACTCAGGTAGCCGCGCTTGTGAGCTTGGATGCGCGGCCTGAGGAAGCCCAGGTCACGGTCACAATTCCGAAAAGAGGAGCGCGACTTCCAGGTCACCGAGTCCAAATTCTTACGAATTTGGCTACAAAAGTGAAGGTGATGCGAGAAGAATCCGATTGGGGGTAATCTTCGAGAGGTTGCAACAGTCTCTCACGACGGCGGGCACAAAGTCCGACGGGGCTCTTAGTAGGGGACGGAGGAGGAGGCGGTTGGTCGAAGTGCCTTTCGCCGGCGGTCGCCGAGGCGAACCTCCCAACCTTTCGTTGCCGAGTCGAAACACTGTCCCGCCCATTCGACCGACACAGCCCATAAGCGAATGGCGCTTGGTTCGTGGGGGTGTCGAGGATTCTGGGCGGGATTTCTTCCTCTGGGATTGAACCGGATCAACCCTACCTTGCCGTTTGGAGCGATCGCAAAACGGCTTGCCTTGAGGTAGGGACGAGGGTCCCTCCTCGTCCGGGGAGGAGCGAAGCGACGGACCGCCGAGGCCCAAGGCTGCCCCGTAGCAAGTAGGTCGATGCTGTCGGAACGGATGAGGGCGTCGTTGGTCGTCTTGGGCTCTCTGCGGAGGCGCAGGGACGCACCTCCCAACCTCTTCGCCAACCCATACCCGAATCCCCCGGGGGTTCTTAACCAGGCGCCATTGGGCTTAGGGCATCCCCAGGCCCCACTTCATCAGCTTGATCCCGTCCGTCCAAACCGACGAGGAGGTCGTGCCGAGTTGCACGACGATGACACTGCGCCCCTGCCAAGTCGCGGAGGAAACAAGGCACCGACCGCTCGCGCTGGTGTAGCCCGTCTTCATGCCGTTGCAGGCGGAGAGTCGGGTGAGGCACTTGTTCGTGTTGGTGAGGGTGATCGTCGTGCCCGTGCTGTAGCGGAACGAATAGGTCTTCCGCTTCATGGCATCGCGCAGGAAGGAACTCCGCCAGGCCGCCCGCGCGATTCTCGAGACGTCGGCCGCGGTGGAGTACTGACCCGACACTGTCAGCCCGTGGGCATTCTTGAAATGGGAGTCCCGGCAGCCAAGACGCCGGGCGTAGGCATTCATCTTCGAGGCAAAGGCCTCCGTTGAGCCAGCGCAGTCTCGTGCGACGACGTTGGCCACGTCGTTGGCGCTCTTGACCATCATCGCAAGGAGAAGGTTTCGTCGGGTGTAGGTCTGCCCGGTCTTCAGGCTGAGCTTGGAAGGCTCCACCCAGGTGTCCGAGGCCGCCACGGTGACGCGACCGTTGAGAGGTTCCTCGGCGAGGACGACGAGTGCGGTGAGAAGTTTCTGGGTACTGGCGACGTGCCGCCGGGTGTTGGCGTTGCGGCTTCCCAGAAGGCGGCCCGTCGAGGCATCGATGACGATGTAGGAACTAGCGCGGATGGAGGGGGCGGGACCCGAAGGCTTCCACCCGGAAAAGAAGGTGACCGGTGCCGGCTTGGGCGCGACGGGGGCCGGTCTCTCGGCTGGAGGACGATAGTACTCCGTCGTCGTCGCAATCGGGCGCGCAGCCGGAGGCGGCGTCCTCACGACCTGAGGTCCGGCGCAGGAAGCCAGAACAAGAGCGAGGAGCGCGAGAAGCAGGGGACGAGGAAAACGCATGGGCCGCAGGAAAGGGGCGGTTCGGGCTCGGATCAAGCGGCCAAGGGAAGAGCGGGAGTGGGCCATTGCCTCGCCTCTTCCACGCACGGCTGCACGCGAGACCTCGCTTGCACCGAACCCCGACCCGTTCTTGGGTGCCGCTACTTATTATGGATCAGTTTGTCATCGAGGGAGGCGCCACTCTCACAGGAAGCCTCTCTGCGAGTGGTTCAAAGAACTCCTCGCTCCCCATTCTCGCAGCTACGCTCCTTACCGGAGAGCAGTGCGTCGTCCGCCGCGTCCCCGACGTCAGCGACTGCAACTACATGCTCTCCATCCTTCGTCTCCTCGGCGGTGAAGTGGAGCGCTCCAGCGGTCGCGCCATCATTCTCAACGAGAAGATTCAGGCCGAGGCGCCCTACGAACTGGTCCGCAAGATGCGCGCCTCGATCTGCGTGATGGGACCGCTCCTCGCCCGACTTGGCGAAGCCCGCGTCTCTCTCCCCGGCGGCTGCGTCATCGGCGACCGACCCATCGACCTCCATCTCAAGGGCCTCGAGAACCTCGGTGCCAAGGTGAGCGTCAAGGGAGGCGACATCGACATCACCGCTCCCAACGGACTCGTCGGAGCCGAGATGAATCTGCGCGGCGCGCACGGTCCCACCGTTCTCGGCACCGACAACGTCATGATGGCGGCCACCCTCGCCAAGGGCGTCACCATCATCGACGGCGCCGCCGCCGAGCCCGAGGTCGAGGACCTCGCCAACTTCCTCAACGCCATGGGTGCGAAAATCAAGGGAGCGGGCACCCGGCGCATCAAGATCACCGGCGTCGAGAAGCTTCACGGCATCGACTACACCGTCATCCCCGACCGCATCGAGGCCGGCACCTACGTCATCGCAGGCGCCATGGCTGGTGAGGGCCTCCGCATCCGCCGCACCAACGCCGAGCACCTCGGCGCGGTCATCGACGTCCTCCGCAACTCCGGCTTTCCGATCGAGGTCGAGAAAGGCGACCAGCCGGGTGAAGACGTCGTTACCGTCTCCCGAGCCGGCGGGACGAGCGGCGCGGACATCACCACCGAGCCTTTCCCCGGATTCCCAACCGACATGCAGGCGCAGATGTGCGCGCTCTACAGCACGGTCCCGGGCCTGAGCGTGATCCACGAGCAGATCTTCCCCGAGCGATTCATGCACGTGCCGGAACTCAACCGCATGGGAGCCGACATCCGCCGTGACGGCGCTACCGCCGTGATCCACGGGGGCCGCAAACTTGTCGGGGCTCCCGTCATGGCGAGCGACCTCCGCGCCTCGGCCGCTCTTGTTTTGGCCGGTCTCGTGGCCGAAGGGAAAACCGAAGTCAACCGTGTCTACCACATCGATCGCGGATACGAGCATATCGACGAGAAGCTTCTTGAAGTCGGTGCGAAAATCCGTCGCCTTCAGGTCTGATTGACCGCCCACCCGTCCTCCCGAAACCTTAGCAATTAACCGTTTGCGGGAACCTCACCCCTATCACAGTCTAGCGCCCCCATTTCAAGACCATCATGAAAATCGCGATCATCGGAACCGGATACGTAGGCCTCACCTCGGGAGCCTGTTTTGCTGAAGTCGGACACGACGTCCTCTGCGTCGACGTCGACGAGAAGAAGGTGAACACCCTGCTCCAGGGAGAAATCCCCATCTACGAGCCCGGCCTCGCCGATCTCGTGGCCAAGAACGTCACGGCCGGACGGCTCAACTTCACCACCTCCACCGAAGAAGGCGTCGATCACGCCGACGTCGTCTTCATCGCCGTCCCCACCCCACCGCAGACCGACGGCTCGGTCGACCTCAAGTTCATCGAGCGCGTCGCCCGCGAGATCGCCGACGTCATGAAGCCCGGCGAATACAAGGTCGTCGTCGACAAGTCGACCGTCCCGGTCAAGACCGGTGAGAAAGTGGCCGAGACCATCCGCCGCTACGCCTGCGAAGGAGCCGAGTTCGACGTCGTCTCCAACCCGGAGTTCCTCCGCGAGGGCTGCGCCGTCGATGACCTGATGAAGCCCGACCGCATCGTCATCGGCACCAACAGCGACAAGGGTCGCGCCATGATGCAGGAACTGTACTCGCCCTTCGTGGCACCCGTGCTGATCACCGACATCAACAGCGCCGAGCTGATCAAGCACGCCGCCAACTCCTTTCTCGCCCTCAAGATTTCCTACATCAACGCGGTGTCGGAGATCTGCGAAGCCTCCGGCGCCGACGTCGAGAAGGTCGCCGAAGGCATCGGCATGGACAAGCGGATCGGCCGCTCGTTCCTGAATGCGGGGCTCGGCTACGGCGGGTCCTGCTTCCCCAAGGACATCGCCGCCTTCGTGGCGATCGCCGACCAGATCGGTGTTCCTTTTGACCTCCTCAAGGAAGTCCAGCGCATCAACGCCCACCAGCTCGACCGCTTCGTCAACAAGATCCGCGAGACGCTCTGGGTCCTGCAGGACAAGAAGATCGCGGTCTGGGGGCTGAGCTTCAAGCCCGACACCGACGACACCCGTGAGTCCGTCGCCATGAAGCTCATCGAGAAGCTTGTCGGTGAGGACGCCGTCGTCTCCGGATATGACCCCGAAGGAATGGAGAAGGCCAAGAGCCTCCCCGCCGGCGACAAGATCCGCTACGCAAAGGACGCCATCGATGCCGCCACCGGCGCCGAGGCTCTGATCATTGCGACGGAGTGGCCCGAGTTCGCCGCCGTCGATTTCCGCAAGGTGAAGGAGGTGATGCACACCCCGCTCATCTTCGACGGTCGCAACCTGCTTGACCCCGTCACGATGAGCGATCTCGGCTTCGTCTACCACAGCGTCGGCCGTGCTCAGGAAGCCGTCGAGGCCGAGCTCGCCGCCGCCGCCGAGGCCAAGGCTGCTCAGGCCTAACCCGTAGCCGCGCTCGTGAGAGCGTGGTCCCCGAGACCCGCCTCATGTCTGTCAGCCGCGAAACCACCCTCTCCGCCCTCGAGCTCTGGCAACGGGGCGAGGGCTATGTTAGCGAAAGTGTCACCGCCGAGAGCGAGCGGCGCAATCTCGCGGGCCGCGACCGGGGACACGCCCTCCATCTTGCCCTCGGGATTGCCCGCAACCTCGATCTGCTCGACTTCTGGATCGACCATCTGCGCAACGGCGAGCTCCAGCCGCGCGTCCGCGACATCCTTCGACTCGGACTCTTCGAATGCCTGCTCGGCGACGCCGCACCGCACGCCGCCGTCAACGAAGCGGTCTCGCTGTGCCGCAAGGGACCGAAGGGACTCGTCAACGCGATCCTGCGTCGGTCCCTCCGCGAAAAGGTAGCCCTGCTTGCCGATGCCGAGGCCGCCGGACCCGCGATCCGCTATTCCCACCCGCCCTTTCTCCTCGAGCGCTGGCGGGATCAGTTCGGTGAAGAAACCGCTCTCGAACTGGTGCGCTGGAATCAGGACACCCCGCCGCTTTATGCCCGCGCGAATCCGCTTCGCGTGAAGGCCGAAGCACACCTCAATGAAGTCGGCAGACCGGTCCCCGGTGCCGAGGGCTTCTACGAGGTGCCTCATCTGCCCTGGCAGGAAATCAACGACGGCGAAGCCTACATGCAGGACCCCAGCACCCGGCTTGCGGTCGAACTGCTGAGCGCTCAGCCCGGCGAGCGCATCCTCGACGCCTGCGCCGCCCCGGGTGGAAAGGCCGCCTTCCTCGCCGGACAAATGAAGAACGAGGGACTTCTGGTCGCCGCCGAGTCCGACCCCGACCGCCTTGAGCGCCTGCTTGGCAACCTGTCACGGCTTGGCGTCACCTGTGCCCAGACCCAGCTCGTTGACTGGAATCACCACCCCCTCCCCGCTGAGATGGAGGAGCACGCTCCCTTCGACGCCATCCTGCTCGACGTGCCCTGCAGCAACACCGGCGTGATGCAGCGCCGCGTCGAGGTCCGTCACCGCCTCCACCCCGAGGACTTCGAGACTCTGCGACCCCTCCAGGCCAGACTCCTCGACGCCGTCGCCCCGCTTCTCAAACCCGGTGGCCGTCTCCTCTACAGCACCTGCAGCCTCGACCGCGAAGAGAACGAAGAACAGGTCGCCGCCTTCCTCGGAAGGCACAAAGGCTGGACCCTGGAAAAGGAAGGCGCCTCTCTTCCTTGGCGTGACGGCTTTGACGGGGCGTATGCCGCCAAACTCGTACGCGGAGCCTCGTAGCCGGACCCGGGATCACATCGCCAAAAAGTGGCCAAGGCCCTCGCACGGATGGCGGTGCTCCCAGCCCAACGGGCGAATGGCATACTCGCCCAGAGCGAAGCCCTGGGATAGTGGTGACAGCAAAGGGCAGGCTGAAGACCTGCTGCGTAGGCAGTTCTCGACTAGGCGCATATAGAAATGCCCCTGCCGAGATGGGCAGCCTTCAATTGGGGTCGGCCTATGAGGCAGGCCTTCAGCCCACGATTAAACGCAGCTACGAGAGCATCCCGCGGGCCTTCAGATTATTCAGCCGCCGGGTCAGCTCGACGACGCCGTCGATGGTGGTCTCGGTGTAGGTCCGGCCGTTGGTGGTGTCGATGCCGTGACCGGGATCGAGATCTCGCAGACCTTCTAGAGCGGGATCTTCGTGGTGGAACAGCTCGATGAATACGGTCTTCAACTCACCGGTCTTGGCCGCGGCAGCCATGAGCGAGCCGATCCAGCCATCGTCGGTGCTGAGGCAGCCGCGGGTGGTCTTCGCAGAAGCGTGGAAGATGCCGAACTCGCCGGTGGCGGCCATCTCCTCGATAAGCTTCTCGTTCTCGGGAATGCTGAGACCGGAGTCACCGCAGTGGGCGGCATCGACCATCAGTTGCCAGAAGGTCTTTCCGAGCGATGCGTTGCAGGCCTTGACCACTTCCCAGGCGACCCCGGCGTTGGTGAAGGTCTGGAACTCGACGGTGCGGAGGAACTCGAGGTGCCAGTTCTGGATGCAGGATCCCTCGACGCCCGCCTCGTTGTAGGCGCGCACGTGAACCTTGGCGAGCTGCGCCACCGCGGCGTCGAAGTCGGCGCCCGTCTTGGGGCCGCCACCGGAAAGCCACTCCTCGAAGGAGGTGGAGGAGACGTGCTTCACCGAGTGAAGCTTAGCCGCCTCGAGACCCGCCACGAGCATGCCGGCCACGGCTTCCTCGTCCTCGGGCTTCATGGGATCGGCTCCGCCAACCATCATGATCAGATGCACGTCGAGACCGAGGGCGCGGAGCCCTTCGACGGCTTCCGCTGTGTCGGCGGCGTCCATGCCGGGGAAGAAGGGAATCTGCGCGTTGTGAAGCTTCACGGGGCAGGCTTCGGTGAGCCGTGCCATCTCGGCGACTACCACAAGCGCCCCGTCGGACTCGCGTGGGAGCTTTCCGTCATCGTCGGGCACCAGCCCTCCGACAAACTTGACGTGGGTGGGAACAACGCCGATCTCGACATCGGCAAGGAGTGGAATGGTATCAGGCATGACGGAATAGTGTGGGGGAAAAGATGGTTCTCGCAGAAGGAGTTGCGGGGGTCAAGGAGGGGCTGGGGTTAGATTGGCTAGCGGCTGGGGCTTGCGATGAGATGAAAGCCTGCCTTGAGGTGGAGCGTGACGTCCTCGGCGCGCTGGCGTTGGCAGAGGAAGAGGGCGGGCTTCAGTCCGCCACTCCCCAGGGACGTCGAGTTCCACCTTCAAGGCATTTCAGAGATCAGCCTTTCGCCATCAGCGCATCAAAGCCCGCTTCATCGAGAACGGCGACCCCCAGCTTCTCGGCCTTGGTCAGCTTGCTCCCTGCCTTCTCGCCGGCCAGAAGATAGCTGGTCTTGGAACTGATGCTTCCACTGACTTTTCCGCCAGCCTCTCGGATGCGCTCGGCGAAGGCGTCTCGGGGGGCACTCAAGGTGCCGGTGATCACCCAAGTGGTGCCCGTGAATGGACCTTCGCCATCCGCCTCGGCGCTGGACCGGAGTTCCGATGAAAAGCTCAGACCCAGCTCGTAGAGTTCGGCGAGAAGCGCCTGATTCGTTTCCTCGGCGTGCCATTGCTGCAGGGTCTCGGCGGTGACGGTGCCGATATCCTCCACGGCTTCGAGCGTTTCGAGATGGGCGGCAAAGAGCGCCGGCAATCCTCCGAAATGCTCCATTAGGGTCCGGGACCCCGTGGCCCCGACATGACGGATCCCCAACCCGAAGAGCAGGCGCCATGCGTCCTGCTTCTTCGAAGCCTCGAGACCCGCGAGCAGGTTGTCGGCGCTCTTCTCTCCCATCCTCTCGAGTTGCAGAAGTGCCTCGCGGTCGAGCCGATAGAGATCGGGAAGGCGCTTCACCAGCTTCGCCTCGACCAGCTGATCGACGAGTGATTCGCCGAGACCTTCGATATCCATCGCTCCGCGGTGCGCAAAATGGCGGAGGCGTCGCCGCAACACGGCCGGACAATCGACATTGGGGCAGCGAACCGCGACTTCGACCTCGTCGCGGCGAACGGGGGTCCCGCATTCCGGGCAGTCCGCAGGCAGCGCGTAGGGCGTGGTGCCGTCGGGGCGTTCGCTCAACACCACCTCGATGACCGCCGGAATAATCTCTCCCGCCTTCTCGATGACGACGAGGTCCCCCACTCGAACATCCTTCCTTTGCAGGTCCTCTTCATTGTGAAGGGTCGCCCGGCTCACCGTGGTTCCTGCGAGCAGCACGGGTTCCAGTTCCGCCACCGGCGTCAGGGCTCCGGTGCGCCCGACCTGCACGCTGATCTCAAGGACGCGCGTCTGTGCCTGTTCGGCCTCGTACTTGAAGGCGACGGCCCAGCGGGGTGCTTTCGAGGTGACCCCGAGGGTGGCCTGCTCGGCAAAGGAATCGACCTTCACCACAGCTCCATCGGTCGCGAAGGGGAGCTGTCCCTTTTCGAGATCAAGTTCACGAATCGCAGCAAGCATGTCGTTTGGATCGGTCAACTCCCAGAACAGCGAGCTGCGCGGCAGGCCCATCTCGGAGAGCAGCTCGCGGAAGGCGCAGTAGCTCCCAAGTTCGCGTCCCTCGACCACCCCGAAACCGTGAAAGACAATATCGAGGGGCCGGGACGCGGCCTTCTTCGGGTCAAGCTGCTTGAGGGTGCCGGCGGTGGCGTTGCGGGGGTTGGCGAAGGCATCCTCGCCGGCCTCGACACGGGCCTTGTTCATCGCGGTGAAGCCGTCCTCCGGCATGAAAATTTCCCCGCGAGCCTCGAAGCGGATGGGAGCTCCCGTCGGAAGACGGAGCGGCAGGCTGCGAATGGTGCGCACGTTGTGAGTGACGTCGTCCCCGACCCGGCCATCGCCCCTGGTGAGAGCACGCGTGAGCACGCCGCCTTCGTAGAGAATGGACACCGCGACTCCGTCGACCTTGGGTTCCACGATCAGCTCGACCTGTTCCCTGCCGAGGCCTTTCAGCACCCGCCCGTGCCAGGCGAGGATTTCCTCTTCGGAGTATGAATTGTCGAGGCTCATCATCCGCACCTCATGTTCGAACTGCTGAAAACCCGCGATCGGCGCCCCTCCGACCCGCTGGCTTGGCGAATCGGCTCGGAGCAGATCGGGGTGCTCGGTCTCAAGCGCGGCGAGTTCCTCAAGGCGCCGGTCGAACTCACGGTCGCTCAGTCCGGTCGATTCTCCGAGACGGTAGAGTTCGTCCGCATTGGAGAGTTCGGTGCAGAGTTGGTCGATCCTCTGTTTGGCCTCGGCTTTTCCCATGACCACACCCTTCCGCGACTCGGCTAGCGGAGCAATTCGAAACCGCTGCTCGACGGAATCGGCAGTCGCTACCATGCTCCGCCGTGCGTTTTCTCCTCCCAGCTCTCCTCTTGCTCTCCTGCACCTGCAGTCCGAAGACCGCGCCCACCCGGGCTGCGGGAACCGACGAGGTTCTGCAGGTCGTTGAAAACCCACCCAAAAACCGGGAACAACTGATCGCCGTCTACGCCGACCTGATCCGGGAAGCCCCTTTCAACTACGGCAATGTCGGCTCCGTCCTCGAGGCCCTCGCGGTCGAGGGCATGCGACGCCGCTACCCCGAGCCTCTGCACTCCGTCGTCTCCGGGATCGAGTACAAGGACGCCACCGGACGCACCGTCGGCGAACTCGACCTTGTCGTGCTCCATAACGAAACCGGCGACGCTCTGGTCGTCTCCGAGGTCAAGCTGAGCGGCAACCTCCGGGCTGCGGAACAAAAGGCCAACACCCAGATCAAACGCTTCCGAGAGTCGATCGCCAACGGCGAGGTCGTGGAGCTCCGCCTGAAAGGAGGAGCGCAGACGAATTACCGGCCGAGCCAGTTCACCAACGTGCTCATCTTCGGCAAGATCGGCAGCAAGGGCGCCGTCGCCGAAGGCTTCGACTGGGAAGTCGATCTCAGTCGCGATGAGGGCGACGAATTGCAGGCCGCGCTATTAAACAAGAACAGCTCGGGCACACCAGCGTTTTGAGGAACAGGCCAGTTACGAAGCCATGCCCGCTCCGTCGGCAAAGAAAGTCCACAACGCTCGTTGGCCCCATAAATCAAGTCAGCTGAGAGCGACTAGGGTTGAGTACGGTAGACGCGCTCGTGAGAGCGTGGGGGCGTTGTCTGAGGGGGAGCAGACGGAAAGCTACCCTTCCACCTTCTCACGAAGGCGACTGCATCCCCCGCGAACCCATCAAGTCCGACAGCCTCTCCGAAGGAGCCACCGTCTCATCACTTCTTCAGCCCTGCCTAGTCAAGCTTCGTCAGATACTCTACGCTGGTGCATGCACCGAATTCTTGCCTTCGTACTTCTCCTCGTCGCCACGGTTACGCCGGCCCAGACCAAGCCCAACTTCGTGGTCATCTTCTGCGACGACCTTGGCTATGGCGACCTGGGTTGCTACGGTCATCCCACCATCCAGACGCCTCATCTCGACCGGATGGCGGCGGAGGGTCAGAAGTGGACTTCCTTCTACGTCGCCGCGTCGGTCTGCACGCCGAGCCGGGCCGGACTTCTCACGGGACGCTATCCGATCCGCAGCGGCATGGCTTCCTCGAAACGGCGGGTGCTCTTTCCGGACTCCTCAAGTGGACTGCCCGCCTCTGAGATCACCATCCCTGAAGCGCTGCGCGAGCAAGGCTACGCCACAGCGATGGTCGGAAAGTGGCATCTCGGCCATCTGCCGGCTTTCCTGCCGACCAACCACGGATTCGATTCCTACATGGGGATCCCCTTCTCCAACGACATGTCGAAGATCGACCGCAAGCGGAACCACTTCGAGATCGCGGAGAACGCGGACTACACAGCCTACGACATCCCGCTCATCCGCGGAATTGAAGAGACCGAGCGCCCCGTCGACCAGCGCACGATCACGCGTCGCTATGCGGAGGAGTCGGTGAAGTTCATCGAATCGCAGGCAGGTAAAAAGCCCTTCTTTCTCTACCTTGCACACAGCCTGCCACATATCCCTCTGTTCCGGCACGAGGAGTTCGTCGGCCGCAGTGCAGCCGGAATCTACGGGGACGTTATCGAAGAGATCGACTGGACGGTCGGCGAAGTTCGCCAGGCTCTTGAGGACGCCGGTGTGGCGGACAACACCATGGTGGTGTTCACCTCCGACAACGGCCCTTGGCTCAGCTTCAAAACCCACGGCGGCTCGGCTGGTCTGCTCAAGGAGGGCAAGGGCATGACCTACGAAGGCGGGATGCGTGTCCCCGGAATCTTTTGGTGGCCGGGCGGGATCAAGCCAGGGGTCGTGAGCGATATGGGCAGCACCCTCGACCTCCTCCCCACCCTCGTGAGTCTCGCCGGAGGAACACCTCCCGATGATCGCGAACTAGATGGATACGACCTCAGCGCCGCGCTTCAGGAGGGCGCCGCCAGCCCGCGCGAAGAGGTGGTCTTCTACCGTGGCACAGAGATCTACGCCTACCGCTCCGGACCGTGGAAAGCCCATTTCATCACTCAGGGCTCCTACACCAAGGAGAGCGGGCCGCGCATCGAGCACGAGACACCGCTTCTCTATCACCTCGACGAAGATCCCCGCGAGAAGTTTGACCTAGCGGCGGAGCGCCCCGAGGTCGTCGCCGAACTCCGCCAGAAGGCGAACGCCTTCCGTGAAAAGCTGGTGCCGGGTGAGGATCAACTGGTGAAGAGGATTGCTCGCTAGGAGCAATGGCGCTTGGTTAAGGGGATTTCTCGCGGGTTCAGGGCCAGGACGGGAACCCCGAGCCAAGGGAAAAGGTAGGGCGCGGGCGTCCCCGACCCGCCGTCGTGGCAGCAGGCAATGCGAGGCGGTCGCTGGGCGCTCCCTTCGGCGGGTCCGGAGG
>ENA-ORXT01001364-ORXT01001364.1-marine-metagenome-genome-assembly--contig:-NODE-1364-length-33300-cov-35.404148_pt1 | contig 33300 bp, 18 predicted proteins | sample MGYA00237868_ERZ511482 | MGnify/ENA metagenome assembly ERZ511482 | reverse complement strand
ATGATCTCTATTTGCAACAGCACATCCATTGGAATAAAAAAGAAGATTCCCTTCTGGGTCGCACATCGAAATATTCAATTGAGTAAATTCCAATCCTCCTTCAATATCTTGCAATTGAAAAGGGTTTTCATTAAAATCAAAAACATAGTTATCAATTCCAGGGTCTGAGCTAGTATTACTTCCGGTAATCCAGTAATAATCCCGCTTATTCTGTGCATGGAGTGTTGCTTGGTATGCTAAGAAGAAAAGGCTAATGATGATGATTCGCATAATTTAAAGATAGAGGAAAAAGTTTAATTTTTTGTCTGAATCAGGATTTACAGGATTTATGGATTTTAGGATTCTGTTTTTACGAATTAGTAAGCTACTTACCATCGAAGCTAAAGCATCGAATACATAGCTATTACCTTGTTCTATTAATTAATAAAATAAATTGTCATCCTGACCGAATGCAATGAGCGGAAGGATCAACATTCATTTTACATAATTATAATTTCGACCTTGTGGAGAAATCTTGCTATTTGATCTTCATTACGCTCTTCTAAACTATATGCCATCGCAGCTAAAGCAGCGAATACTTGGCTATTCCCCTGCTCTATTAATTACTATAAAAGATTGTCATCCTAGAAGCGTCAGAATCACGGATTAGAAAGATTAAAAGATTCCACGGAATAATTTGTTTACTCTTATTTAACCACTATTACGAATTCATGATAGGGCGTAGAATATGATCGAATGCCTGCCGGCGGCCTTCTTTCCCATTGCTGGAAAGAAGCAAAGATCTAGGCTTTAGCTGGTTCTTAACGGCATTTGGACCAATATTTACTAAAGCCCCAAAACTCACTACGCTCAGACAGTTGTGGCTTCTTAACGTAAATATTAATCCAAATCCCTAAACCAGCTAAGGCCGTTAGAGATGAATATAAAATTACAGTACAGTAAACTACAAACAACGGGTTTGAAAATTGCACCATGTTAATTGAAGCTACTTGTCATTCCGAGCGAGGGTAACGAGCCGAGGAATCAAGTATGGAAGTAGGCTAATTAATTTCGACCAGCGTGGAGAAATCTTGCTAATTGATCTTCATTGCGCTCTTATAAACTATATGCCATCGCAGCTAAAGCAGCGAATACATCACAACAAGCTACATCTTCACAACCTTCTTCGTCAAAATTCCGCCACCTTCTAAGTGGAACTTTAATACATACACACCTGCTTGTAGGTCGCTCATATCATAGGTATGGCTGTTAATATCAATAAAAATTCTATCTACCATTCTTCCGTCGAGCGTATGTACTTCTACAAACCTTAGTTCTAGGTCATTACTTGTTTCTATTCTAAGATCAGCACTTACAGGATTAGGATAGAGGCTTATGTCTTTGCTTATGATGACAGGTTGATTAAATACAGAAGTGATGGTAGGATCACAGACTTCGTCTTCATCTATTCTAAAATTAGGGAAGTTCGGAAAGTTAGCTACAGAGGAAGTATGTGGTAAGGCAACTCCTTGTTGTTCGAAATCGCAGGCTACACCCTTCTCGTCAGGTTTATGGATAACATGGTATGTATTCGTGCTGCTCATACTACACATATAGATCTTACAATCAGGAGCTCTTTGCATTAAAAAAAACGCAGTGGCAAAAGGATCGTTTATTCCATTCCATTCATCTATCAATACAGCAGACGCACCAGGATCATCTACTTGCATGTCCAACTGATATAATTTTGTCTGCATTGAGATATATAAGAATCTACTGTTAGAAGAGAATTCTATAGCATTAAATATAGGGATAGAATCAACATACATCTCTCGTACATTACTCAACATTCCAGATGCCCGATCAAAATCAAACAACCGCAGTTGATCATAAGGATTAAAGGAGGCATATAAACTTCCATCTGGAGAGAATTTGCCTATACCAGATGCACCAGCCCATTTATGATATTCTGTACCAATCAACTGATGATGATGAAAAGTAATACCAAGAGGGTCCAATAAAAATATCAATATTTTATTTTGTTCCTCTGTAGGTTGAATAATCCACCAATCCCTTCCATTTGCATGTCTTACCGATTGCAGATAACTTGACTGTATAGTATCTTGATTATAAAATATTTTATTTTTTTCTGTTATATCTCCGTAACCGTCATCAAGAGACATATCGATATAGCTATACTGTAAATCTCTTAGAAAGGTAGGACCAGCTGGGTTATTAATTCTAGGTTTGGAAATAAGATAGTAACCTTTTGCATTTGCTGGATCCGGTAAGGCTAGAATATCTTGGGTTCCTGCATATCCATTTTTACAATCCCCTCCCCAGAAAATATCAAACCAGTCTCCTTCATTAATGGCTTCTCCATTCGGCATGATATTATGATCTTTATTAGCAACAGCACATCCATTGGAATAAAAAAGCAGATTCCCTTCTGGGTCGCACATCGAAATATTCATGTTGTCAAAATGTAAGCCTCCTTCAACATCAGCTAATCCAAAAGGTGTTTCATTAAAATCAAAAACATAATTATCAATTCCAGGGTCTGAGCTAGTATTACTTCCGGTAATCCAGTAATAATCCCGCTTATTCTGCCCATGGAGTGTTGCGTTGTATGCTAGTAAGATTAGGCTAATAATAATGATTCGCATATGATAAAGATAAGCGAAAAAGTAATACTATTTTGTCTGAACTAGGATTTATTGGATTATTGGATTAAAGGATTTTATTATGTGCCGTTCATGTATTATGGTCGAAGCTATAGCGTCGAATTCTTCAGCGCTTTTTCCCGTGCATGCCCGATTAAACAATTGTTATCCTGACCGAATAAAAGGAGCGGAAGGATTAAAGGTGATCTCTCTATTTTTATTTCCTATTACTTGGGGGTTTCGATTTTGCTTGGTATTGTTCATTTTTTCCAGTCGCTGAATAAACGAACCAAAAAAAGCTTGTCGCTTCAATTGCTAGGTTACCAGTGCCGGCATCCCACAATCCCACTGAAGCGACGGGCTATACTTTCTTGATTTCTTTTTTTATCTGCTGTTTGTAGTCCCCTGACTATAAACTTATATTCTTCTCAAAAGCGTAAATTGTCTGAACGATTATTTACGTTAGGTGACAACTGGAGTTTAGCACCAGCTAAGGACAGGGAGAAGTTGCTGAGTGGTAATGAAAAGTGCATGAGTATAACTCGGACTACACTCTTATATTAATGTTTCATCGTTCCTAGTAGGCTTAGCCTACGGCTCGATATCAAGATCTTCTTCTAACACCATTCTGCTGTTTGTAGTCCCATGCCTACAAACTTATATTCTTCTCAACAGCGTAAATTTTGATCTCTTTATTTTTATTTCCTATTACTTGGGGGTTTCGATTTTGCTTGGTATTGTTCATTTTTTCCAGTCGCTGAAAAAACGAACCAAAAAAAGCTTGTCGCTTCAATTGCTAGGCTGCCAGTGCCGGCATCCCACAATCCCACTGAAGCGACGGGCCTATACTTTCTTGATTTCTTTTTTGAAAAAGATATTTCCTTTGCAAGTACATGTTGATGATTAGTAAGTAAGTTAGTTACTCGCTTGTCATGATAGCTAATGTATTACAGGAGGGCAAAGAAAATCCAGAATGTTGCGCAGCAATATTGGCGCTAGCCAATATAACGATGGAACTTCGAGCAAACCGTAGGGACGGGTGGCTTCAAGTCCTGCCTCCCCTATGATTAACACTATTCACTTCAGGACATAAAAAAAGCCTTAGATTTCTCTAAGGCTTTGGTAGTAGCGGAGATTCCTATACGATACGCAGTAAAATTGGCGAGTAGTCAATTTAGTGTAGGAACCTCGCGCACGCCGCGAGGATGGGTGGCTTCAAGTCCTGCCTCCCAACGTCTTGGTCGTTCAGTTATAGGCATAAAAAAAGCCTTAGATTTCTCTAAGGCTTTGGTAGTAGCGGAGGCAGGACCAACTATATATTACAAAAAGGTAGAAATAAGCATTATATTTCCATAATGATCTGAATATCAACTGTTTAATAAATTTTTTGTAATATTGTGTCGCATTAGGTATTACAGAGTATTCTGAATATCGACCGCAATTTGAACGTCTCTAATTTATTAAGGATGGTCAACGAAAGACTGTACATAGAGTGGTAGGACTTTGATTTTACGCTCAGAAAGATCGGATTTATTAATTAAAAAAACACAGTTATGATATCACGTAACAGATCAAATCCTATTGTAAGGTTCAATGTAGAGTTATCATCTTCAAGGAAATCAACAATTAGGGTATTTGCTATTTATCGCTATAGAATCATTGATTCTAATGGTAACCTTACCAACAAACGTCTAAAGTATAGTACTGGGGTAAAGGGACCAACAAAATTATGGAATCCTCAAAATCAAAGATTTAAATTGAGTACTCAGTATCCTAATATGCATGAGCTGAACGATCAACTTGACTCCATCGCAAAAGTGATCAGAACTTTATTCAAGTCAAAAGATTGTCCTGCTCATAATCTAAAAAAATTCAAGAACCAGATTGATTTACATTTAGGTTATACAAAGCATAAAACTGATTCTAGAAGACTCATTATAAATCATTTTCATGAATATATAAGGTCAAGGGAGAATGATGTTGAGACATCTATTCTGACGATTAGGCGGCTTAAGACTAGTCTAAATATATTCAATGAATGGCTAGAACACAGAAAAACTCCTGAGCTTCAATTTTCTGATTTTGATAAGAGTCTAAGAGATGAGTATGTTTCATACCTCTTTAGATCACGTAAGAGAACTTTAAGTCCAACTACAGTATGCAAATACCTTCGTGACCTCAAAATGGTCTTAGAAGATGCCTACCACATGGAATTTATAAATCGTGATGGGGTTATGGAAAGATTAAATCCTAGTCCCTATTTTTTAAAGAAAGGCTTCCTGGTTAAAAGATTAAATGCAACTAAGCATTGGCTCAAAGAGAAGGAATTAGAGCAATTATATAATTATGACTTATCTGACTCACCTAGACTACATAGAGTTCGCAATATTTTTCTTCAAGCTGCGTACAGTGGTGGCTTAAGAATCTCAGATATTTTTAGAGTCAAACCAGAAAATTTTAAATCCCATAGTAATGGTTATCTATTGACTCTACATACTTACAAAGGAAGGCAATCAAAAGCCAGCACCAAAGTGGTTATACCTATAAAAGATAAATCACTAAAACTATGGCAAGAATCGAACTTTACTAGTTATCCAATTCTGTCAGAACAAAAGCTGAATGACTATATAAAAGAACTACTAGAAATTGTAGGAATAGATAGAAAAGTTGAGCACATCACTTTTGTAGGGAATGTAAGAAAAATTGAGTTTGTTGAGATCTTTAAACACATTTCATTTCATAGTGCTAGATATTCTTTTATCAACATATGCTTGCATGAACGTGGTCTTCAACCTAATGAAATAATGGGTATTACTGGTCAGACTCTAAAAACACTTTTAGGCTATGTTCGGAACAGCGAACTTGAAAATGCAGTTAATATATTTGATAAATTTTAAATCCAACACTATGAAAAAGGTAAATACTAAATCAAAGTCGATACAAATCACTAATTGGTCAATTGATGTTGAAAAAATCTACTCAATAATAAATAACAAACTTGTTACTAAAAATGAGTTGGCTTATCTGAACTCTATTGGTAAAACCATTGTAAATGAGCCTTATTCCGCAAGCGATATCGCTTATGCAATTGCTGCAATGGATATAAGTGGATGTACGAAGTATATTAATAGCAATACAGAATCAGTCAAGAAATTTTATCAAGATTTCACTAATCACAACTGGGATAATATAAGGATCTACAAGTCAAAAAATAAGAAAGCACTTCAGGATACGGATAAAAAAATTAGAATTAGATCGAAGTCTTTATTTAACGCCATAAATTTCTTAAATAAGCTACCAAAAAGAACAGATCTAGCAATAGAATTACTAAAGGATATATTATGTGATAGAGGAGAAGATTTAGATACTTAATGTTAGGGTATATCTGTAAATGTTAAGCACAAATTCTTTAGAGAAAAGAATTACCAGATACGTCCAGATCGAAAAAAGGGCTTGTAAATATTAAATTTACAAGTCCTTTAATTATTGTAGGTTGATCGTTGGTACTCAAGATAATTTACTTTATCAATACCGCACTTTTTATGTCATTTAGATTTTCTCCAACAAAACGAATATCAATCTTTCAGTAAAAGTTATTGGTGATGTACAATTGTAATGATGGTAACCTTTAACCTTATTAGTTAAAAACTCTAAATCGGTTTGAGGATAAATTTGAAAATCCTTAATCCTATATGATTCTCCTTCAACCGAAAGCTGCTCTCCAACTGAATATCTTTTCTCAATTGGTAAATTTGATTCTGTTGGATTTTCTAGTGACCTTCTAAATCTATCAGGTAAAGATTTCAGTCTAGCTCCAGGCATCAATTCAGCGAATTTAATTTTGTCCAAAATTATTTCATTAATCATAATTTAAATTTTTTAATTATTTATGTAAAAGACTATTAACATACCAGAGTAGTATATTAATTTTCGGCAATTTACATTATGCTGTGCGGTGTATACCATGAACTAGTTCAGGATTAGTTCAGGATTAATCAACTGAATTTTCCTTTATTAGATCCATGACATATCGGGTTGTTCTCTTACTTATAGTATCGTTTAATTCTATATAATCTATAACATTTTGCAATAACTTCTTTTTGATTCTATTTAACTCGATATCCTTTATGCAGGCTCCAAATTTTCGATCTAAGGACTTAACTCCAATCTTTTTGAGTAGGTATTCAATATCATTTCTTTCTTGCTCCTCAGCTCTCATGAAGGCTGCATAAGCTCTCATTATAGTGCTGTCATCGAATTGTTTCTCATAGAATGGGTTTTCATTAGTTCTGATTAAATCAAGATCCAGGTAACTCTCTATCATTATTTTTGTGATCTCAATTAGGTGTTTATAGTATTCTCTTTGAAGTAACATTAATACGAATCCACCTAATTGGTGATCACTCAACCTTTCTTTCTGAATTTGAATATAATCTGTGGTCTCTAAATACAGTATTGCCTGTTTAGTAAGGCTTATTATTTTAGGAGGCAAATTTCTCGATAAATCTTTGTCTAAATCTAATATCCATTCTTTTACTTTAGCTAGGTCATCATTTGCTAGCCTTGTAATATCATTAAGCCCTATTGATTGTAATGTGGGATTTGAATCATGATAAAGTTTAAGTTCCTTGAAGGTTCTCTCAATTATTGTTTTTAGAAATCCTGATTGGAAATTGTCCATAAAGTAAATTGACTAAGTTTTTAAAGTAGAATCGAGCAATCTATTTTATACTATTATTCTTAATATCATCTTCTTCTAAAATTAACTAATTCCCATCCAGCAAGCGATATGTTTTCCTTCTTTCCTATAGTCTGCAATTTTGATATCGCTTTTTTGTAATCGTCAATATTATCATTACTAATCCAATCATAATCAAGGTTTGCAATATCTCTAATTATTCCATCAATCGGACAATGATGCGGTTCATCAATGAATCCTGCACACCATAGATACTTTAAATGTAAATTAATTAACTTTTGAGCTACACCAATCCGAAGTTTCCCTTCATGCAAATACAGTCCAATTTCTAAACTTAGCTTTTCTGAAGTCCTAGATATAAACGATATATGTTCATCCATTGAAGGCATTTTAGAATATTTGACTTCTATTTCATGGAGTACATTTCTAAAGCTATTTTTTGGAACTTGGCGTTGATATTCACTTATTGTCTTTTTATATACAGGCCATTTGGAATTTCTTGTTGCTAATGTTGCTTTCAAAGTAAGTAGGCTTAGTTCATTAGTAATGAAGCGTCTCTTATTATCTTTAATCATAATTATTTTCACTTTAATCTGGATGAAACCACTCAATTAACTTCTTTGTATTGTTAAAGGGACTTTCTTCCACCTTACCTGCAAAAGGAACCAATTGTGTAAAGTTCTTATTTAGTAGCAATCATCCCAATATCTCCAATTTCCTCTTCCTTTCCTCCCAATCAGGTAAATACTTACTCTTCAGTTTATAAAATGCTGGACTATGATTGTGATGATTACATAATTTCAAATGATACAACAGAATTTGAATCTGTGTTTGATTTATTAAAATATTTGTTGCCAAATATTAAACCAATGAGACCGACTATAACTAATATGATATATTCCATTTTGAAATTTTGTTTCTTTTATGTTATCGTATATTGAATAAAAAAGATAATGTCCTTGTGATTTTGTTGACCAAGTGATTGAGGAACGATAACCTTCATGTCGTTACTTGAAATAATTATTCCTTGTGCTGGGTTGTCAGCTTCATCTTTTTCTTCCCAAGAACCATCCTGTTTCTGATTATAAGTTTTTGTATGAATACTTGCAAGACTATTGACATTAGCAAAATATGGAAAATATGACCTATCGAATATCAACTCAATAGCGGTAAAGTTATTCCTCTCATTTAATCTATGCCATTCATTTGGAAAATCATTTTTTAAACTGAACATGCGAAGTGATTCTGCACCATTAAGTTTCTCTAAACTATCTCTTAGTGCATTTTCTACTTGGCCTCTAAAAGCTCCACTATCTTTTGGATCTTGAGCCTCATAACTAACGTGAAATATTACATCTGTAATTGAATTATAATCGAAAGCACGGACAACATTTGGAAAAGATAATGCCCATTTAGAGATTGCACCACCGCCTTCGAATGGAAGATATTTGTTACCATAGAAATTCAAATCAAATTGGCCACCATCATTTTGTGCTGAGCTAGTAGATATTCTATGAGCGACTTTAAAAGGATCCTCGATAAGACTCGCTGACACATCAGCAGTTGTTCTTATTTTACTACTTAGTAATTGAAGTTGTGCCCCTACATTTGTATAAGGGCCTACCATACAAGGTATGGATATTCTAACAGACTTAATTCTTCTTTTAAAATATCCAGGGTAAACTAAATCAAATGCAGCTTCAGGAATTTCAAAATCTGCAAATTCCCCTTTATTTTTTAAGTCAATAAGTTTAGACGGTGCAATTTGTTTTACACTAAAGTGTTGTGTGATCTGATGAATCATATCATCATTATTATCAATAAAAGCTTTCTCCAATTGTTGAAGTTGCAAAAGCAATGTTTCTCCAGATAATAAGCCTGCATTACTAGAATTCCAATTATTCATTTGAATGAATTCCATATTTCCAGGGTCTTTTCCGGTCTCAAAGTTGTATGCATTTAGTGTCTTATTGGCCATTTCTTGGGCGAGATTGTAAGCCATCTTAAAAAGTGTTTGCAGTTGACTGACTTGGAATGTGTAATGAGAGTAGCTTGAAAATTTATTTGTATAAAAGTCCTTTAGCTCTTGATATTGCTCTATGTTTTTTTCATGGATCTCAATATCTTTCTCAGCAAGTGCAATAGCAAGGTCTGCATTCTGAATTTGTTTATCTATACCGTTTAAATCTTGAGAAAATATTTCAAATTGGAATTTCCAATCTTGTTCACGTCTCTGATGTCCTCCTTCTAATCCAGCCAACATTGCAACATTATCAGCTACTTTGGCAAATGAATCTAATGCAAATCCAGCTTTCTCAAAACCGGAGGATAATTGAGTACCACCATATTTCATTGCAAAAGGACTTCCTATATCTGGAAGAACTCCAGATATTGATGCAATAGTATGACTTATACCTTCTGCACCCCTTATGATTCCAGAAGTCCATTTAGCTATAGCTTCGACATTCTCCCAAGCAATTAAGCCTTCTTCTACTAATGATGCATAATGTTCTACTCTCTGTATAATCCCAATACGGCTTTCCTCCAGTACTTCCTTTCTAGTCTTAGCTTGATCTAAGTTATTCTTTCTAATTTTTGTACTTAATGTTAAAATATTTTGTTCGTGCACATTTCTCAATTGGGCCATCTCTTCAGAATCTCTCTTTTCAATTGCACTGTATAACGCAGCCCCAAAGTTTTGAGCAGTTCCACAATATTGCTTTGCTTTTTCAAGCAAATAAGTAAAACGATATTTAGGAGATTCACCATTCAGAGAACTCAGAATGTCATCAAAAGACATACCTCCAGAAATCATACTGGCTAACACAGCAGGATCAATTACTGGTGCAAAAGAGGGCATGGTCTTAGGAACACCATTAATATCCAAGCAGTGATTAAGATTGTATATTCTTTGTGCTACTCTATCCCAATACTTTAAAAAGAGTTCATTATGAGGGAAACAAAAGATTAAATCAGATTTCACATCTATATATGAGGCTGGTATTCTAGGTCTTCCATACACTTTGTCGAACTCAGCAGCTCTCCCTAATAATACATTTGATGCTTTTCCACCTAACATATCTGAGGCAATTACTTTACCTTCAAACGATTGTACAATACTTTGTCGATTGTTATTTCCTTTTACAGCAACAACCGCTGCTGCGCCCCCTACTGAAACCATTGCTCCACTGGTTCTTCCTTTTTTACTGGATGAAGAAACCCCTTTATTACTCCGTTTTGTTTCACTATGATAGTATTGTGATTCTTTTTGGTATTGATGCGCTTTATAATTATACTTATTTTTACTTGTTTGGGAAGCTAATTTCTTCTCATATACCTTAGGAGAACTTGAAACATATTGATTGGAATATGAAATATCATCAATAGAGTAAATAGGAGTCTTGGTAAATAAATTATAAATGAACTCACCAGTTGCTTCATTAGCAGCAAAGTTTATGTCACTATACTTTAATGCTTTTGCATCTTTACAACTTCCAACATTTTGTGGTTTATCTCCAAGTATTGATTCTACTTCACTGTAAATATTCCTTGCCTCACTTGTTGAATCAGGTGTAAATTGCTGAAAAAGGTAATCCCCCCAATCCATAAGATTGTCAACATATTTCATGACTACATTCTTCTGATATGCTGATATTCTCATCCGTGCTATAGCATGCGGATTTCCAGGGTTTCGATTATATTGTTCAATGGTATTTGGATCACTATATATTTTTTCCAATCTCTTCAGCCCAATTTCTCGAAATGCTGTAAAATTCCAATTTACATCTTCAGGAAATGCTAATCTCTCAAACTCAGTTTTAGTATTTGTTGGATCATAAATATAACTATACCACTTATGTGCCTCTCTAAACTTAGAAGCAGCATTTAAATGATCAGCAATACGCATTGGAATATGAAAGAATATTTCATAAAAATAGTTTCCAAAACTTTCAGAATAATCAATTTGATCTGTATAATGATCTTGAAATCTATGATCTAAAATCGCATTAATTGATACAGAAACCTTTCGCCATAATTCTTGGAAACTCTCTGGATTCAACTTTGAATTTAGAATTTCATTGTCTTCAAATACAAGATTAGAAATATGGTCACGATGACACTCAATTAATAAATCATTGGAATCTAATGCAAAATCCCTAGTGCCATCTTGAACAAAGTAGGATGCTCGGCTATCGAAATAATTTTGGTATTCTCTAAATAAATATGAAACATCAACATTGCGTTCTGTTGATTGTTGAATTTTTATTTGCTCTGAAAGATCAATGATATTTTCCTCTAGTTTTACCTCATTAACCTCTATGTAATCTATAACTTCATCTATTTCAAAAGAACCACTTGCTACTTGAGTAAAACTGGTAAAAAAGTATTTGTCATTACCAGAATGGCTATGTGGTATCAATGTATATTGGCGATTACGCAAAGACAATTTGAACTTTAATGAATCGTCACCTTTCTTATAAGTGATGAACACATCTACATCATCATAACTATCAGGTGCTTCTTCCTGACCTTGCGAATCAGGCAAGTCTATTATTTGATCAAATCTTGGAAAAATTAGTGTAAAATCGTCTTCACCATCAAACCACAAATCTCTTACAATCTTTAATTCAACATCAAATTCAAACGAATTTATTATAGCTCTTGAGTGTCTGTATACTGGAAGTAAAGCACTTTTCTTATCTGACCAAATATAATCTATAGACAACTTATTAGAATCAGAAATAATTGTTGACGGGTATGGTTTTCTGAAAACAAGTGATTCAAACTCTTTAAGAACATTTTCTCTTATTTCTTTGCCATTATCATTGATTTCAGTATCACACACCTTGAACTCATTGAAACGATTAATTCTTAGAAACGGATCAACAACTGAAGATTTTCTGAATCCCATATTTATTGATTGAGGTGGACTCCAATTACCATCTAGCTGTAAATTGGAATAGTTTAAGTAAATGGTATAAATATGTCTTCTTAAATTATTGTTTCCATTTTGGAGTTTAGATATATCTTGACGTTGGTATGTAGTCCAAAACACATACAACTTTCCATTATGCCTGAGTGCAGAAACATCTTTTGTTGGAATTGAGACATTCATCTTTTCCCAGTTAGACCAGATTTTTCCACCACCCTCTAGTATATCTAGATGTCTGAAATAATATTCGTTAGGCTGAGTATTGGTTCTACCGAAGAAGTATATCTTGTCAGGCCCATCTTTATAGGCTCCAGCTATCTTTAGTTCTGCTAAAGACATGACCTGATGGATGTATTTTTTGTATGCATTTTCTACAACTTCAGAATTTAGTTTTTGTTGTAGTAACTCTTCTTCGAGAACTTTAAATTCTGGTGTTTTGTTATCTCGAATTTCAGGTTCTGCATAATTTTCCGGGAATAAAAATATCTTTCTATTTGCCTCCCATACTCTGTAATTTTTTCGCCATTCCCATTCTTCTCTTTCGTCAAGGTCCAATAAAACTTTATACTTCTCATCACGTGAAATCTCTAAGCCAAGTAAACACCTATTGATATATGTCTGCAAAGAATTAGTTGCTATCACAATCTTAGGCAATGTGAAACAATCACTCATAGTTATGTCTAACAAGAAATAATCATAAAGATCATTTACATTTTGAAATCCAAAATCAAGTGCTCTAAAATTTTTACCTAGTAACAAGAAATCTACTAAAGCATCTCTCAACTTTACATCAAGCTTGTTTTGCATGTCCTGGATACCCACAATATAGGATTGATTATCGCTGTACGAGGACCGTATACTATTGGATAACATTAATTCTTGCGCCTTTATCTTAGCTATAGTGCTATCGTCGTGAAGTCTATCCAAAAGACCATAATTCAAATTTAGCTTTTGAGCCCATTCAATTTTGGCAATGGATTTATTTATTTCAAATATTGATGAAGTAGATGTGATTAGGTTAGGGCTATCTGATGCAGATAAGCTTTTCCATTTTCTCATTGATTTAGCAAACAAATCGGTACCCATCTCACCATCTTCTATGGCATTAAGAACCTCATACAAATTGAAATTGTAGAGATTCTGTGTTTCGTCGATCCAGCCTTTGATTATAGAAAATCCATAAATCCAATTGATCTTATTCCACTGTGTGAATTCAAATTTCGGATAGCCATAATCTATGGCTTGCTCATTGAGTTCAGCTATTGTGCTTGCAGGTATTTGGAATTTGTCTGTTATAATTTTTAAGCGCTCTATCTTGGCTTTGATCACTAATAACTCAGAAAGTGTAGTCACTTCACTGGGTTGCAAATTGATAAAGTCACCAATTGCTTCTAATGCAGTTAGATGAGAATCAAATTCTGCATCCGATTTCTCCATGAATGATTTGAAGTAAACTAAATAATCAGATTCAATACCTAACCAAGCATTATAAAATAGACAGAACTTGTTGCCATTGATAAATGCATCGCTTGTAAGAAGTGTTTTTGTGTCTACTGAAGATAGATGATCAAGGTCTTCTTGTGTGATTACTGCAGGCGGATCAACACCGCCAAGTATGGAAACAATTTCTGCTGATGAATAATTATAATTTTCAAATGAAGTAACAAAACTTAATAAACTCCTAAGTCCTGGGATACTCCATTCTATTTCTTGAAACGTACCTTCTCCCTGTATTTTGAGTATTGTTACAAAATCTGCAAAATCATCAAGCTCTGTCCATTTGAAGATTTGTATATACCTAAAGAGTACATTGATGTTCGTTCTTGAAAAGATAATATTATCTATTCCTGCCTCTACAATTATGATGGAATTAGCCAACTTTCCTTTTAATTGCTCTATACAATATCCGATTTCAGTCCCTGGCATTCCAAAAATTGCTTGCAAACGCATGCTTAACGCTATAGCTTCATCCGTTGTATAGTTCTTGAGATCTTCGATACTTATTTTTTCGTCATCAATCCAATTAAAAGTCTTTATTGATGTCCAGATATCATCTGAAATTCCATTGAGTAAAGCTGAAAGAAGATTTGAATCAAAACCATAACCTTCTTCTAATTCTAAAAATGCTGCCACATTCAGAATAGCGTTACCGTCAAGTGATCCATGCTTAATATTGAAGGTCTTCAATATAATATCTATATCTTTCAGCTCAATTCTAGAGTTGTTCCATAATCTATATAGTCTATGGAATGTTCCTGCCCAATTAGTTAGTCCTGATTTTGCTTCGAATTCTACTTTGAATTTTTGGAGATCACTAGAATCTACCTCTCGCTTGATTTCTAATTTACCATCCCAAAAGTCTAATCCTAAGAATTCTTCTAGCACTTCTGCAGACATACCACTTTTCTTTCTGAATTCCAGAACCTCACTATCTATGCTTCCATTGAAACTTTGATTTGTAATTATCGCATACTGTTCTCTTGATAAATTCAATCGTTCTAAGGCGATTGTTAAATGCTGTGCCGGTGTGGGAGCTGGAAATAAATATGCCAAAAGATCTAATCTATCAACTTCATAAAATTTTAGGCGATCTCTAAGACTTTCTAAATGATGGTTACAAGGAAGAGATAGACTAAATCCAGGTACTTCTTCGGATAAACGTTCTTCAATAGATTTTGAAGTACCCAATTGTACGTTAATAAACTTGCTCAATACTTCAACAATAACTCCTATATAAGGAATCCTCTTATTTGTGTTCTCACAACTGAGTTCTAAATCCCAAAGATCTGGTCTTCGGACTTTGAGATGTATAGAATTTGTATCTGGTAGTGGGGAATCAGTATCACTTTGAAGCACTCTTAATTCTAAGAATCTCATTAGATCTACAAAGTATGCAGCAGGACTTAAAACTGACTTACAATGTTCACATTCACAATAATTTTGTGAGCCAAAAATGTCAGAAAAACTTTGAATGTCCTTTAATCCATGTGTTTCTGAAACCACATTCCAATTAGTACTATCTGCAAGGGTTGCTTGAAAGATTGATTGGAGATAAGTGTAAGACCCAATAGAATTATGAAGTGCTTGATTAGTAAGAACTTCCTTATGAGCAATAAATCCATTCATCACCACTTCATGTTGTTCTTGAGCCCGTTTTTTCACCATGATTGCTGTCGATGCATCTATACCAGCTTCTTTCATCAACCTACTATGACTCATATGATGAGCTTTATAAACGTTCACCTCTTTATTGTAAAGCAATAGGCCTAAGTCCGTATCTCTACTTAACTGAAGTGCTTGCTGTGCTAAAGCAACATCTTTGACAAATTCAGGAGTTACTTTTCCATCTGGCTTTATGTTCTCATTCAATCTACCTGTTCTAGCTGAAATTACCGACTCGGACATCAAGTCATAGCTGCTATTGTTTTTATAGAATGAAGTCATTCCCTTTCCAGGTACTATGAACTTTTTATCAAGGTTTGCCTTGTCAGTATTAATGAACATTCTATCCAGAAAGAAATGAGAAAGATTTTCTTTTTCTGCTTTCTTCAAAATACCAAAAGCCATTTCTTTTGCTGCCTCACCCTTTTGGGGTAACTTTGGATTGTTAGCAATCTTTTCCCCTAAAGTTGCGACATCATACTTAACTAAGTCTGCTGTAGTTTTAATGCCATCAGAAGAAAGTTGAGACACTAAGTCCAGATTACCTTGCACTATTCTACTTATAGATCTTACCGAGGTGAGTAAGGCCTTTTGAGCATTATCAATCTTACCAGTCTTTCCCCAGTCCTCTAGTAATAAATCTTTTCTACTACTCGACGAAGAAAGAAAAGTAGAAGAAAGATCATCTGTAAGTTTATCTAATCCTTTAATAGACTTAAGGTTTTCAATACTCTTTTTGACTTCAGGGGAGAATGTAGATTTATTTACTTTTCCTTCTTTTTTTGATGGGTCTGATTGTTTTGCCATGACAGTTGATTTTTTGTTCTACTATTTTAAAACTATTGCTAATTGTAAATCCTCACTCCTCGATTTATTCTGTATATGTATAATTGAATCTTTCTCTATAGGGATCAAAGCATTGTGACATAGATTGGTCAACTCAGAATTCACTCTATTTAAGTATTGCAATTGACCATTGCCTTCAATACAAAGTAGTGAGCAAGAGTTCTTTAATTGATGCCGCCAATTCGATTCCTTTTCAATTTTGATTAATTCAAAATTCTCGCTACCTACCATTTCTTTACATCTCTCAAATTGCACTTTATTCCTTTTGTCCATTTTATCAAATGTGCCATTTTCAAATGGAGTGACAGAAACTGTATTAGGGTCTAACAAATACTCATTAAGTACAATATTCTTATAAGCCGTTTCTGTACTTTTTCTCTTTCTTTCTACATATCGATAAAAGGCAAAAATCATTAACACCGCAGTGAATACTCCCAGAGCTAAATTCCCATGTATAGAAAGAGCGATGGATATAACTGGTAAAATGAGCACAAGACTTCTAAAAAACTTAGAGTGAGCTTGATGCTTTTCTATCTCAGCTATTATCGATGGATTATCTTGATATAGCTTATACTTCGACCATTCGAAATTGCTTAGATAATCACCTAAAGAATAGTCTCTATAGAGTTGTTCTCTGATTTTCTTTATTGAATTGAGATTTCTTCTATACTTTTCTTTTTTAAATATGTAAACACCATTAAGCTTGTCATAGAGTTTGTCCAAAACCAAAGATCCTAAGACGACTAAAAAATGCCCCAGCACATATGATGACAAAAGGAAAACAAATGAAGCCAAGAAACTTGAAGTCGTATATAACTCATTAACCCAAGTTTTTAAACCTATTGACCTTCCACTTGGAGTACTAGATTGTAACACCTCAACATCCATTTGATAAAGCATAATAGACAAGATTGCTCCTGGTAGGAGAATTGCAAAAAGGTCTATTATGCCGATGTGGAATGTTGAGGGTTTAAAGTTCATAATTAAATTTTACCATACTTCAAAATATCTTCCAAGATGAAAAACTCCAACTCCCGATGCAGCAACTAACCCTGCAACAATAAGTACAGGTGCCCCTGCAACAACACCAATAGTTACCGCTGCTCCGGCAATAACACCTACTCCTCCTGCCACAGCTCCACTATTGTCCCCAGCCTTAAATGCCCGATATCCACTTATGCCAGAAGTAACTGCTATGCCAATTCCTCCAAGTGCAATTCCAGCACTCATTGCACTTACGCCTGCAATAGATGCACCTGGAGTAGTAATAGCGTATACTTCCAGGCCTCCGGCAGTTGTTGAAATTGCATCGCCTGTTGCCATACTGTAATCTTCCTCTCTAATATCATTTACCAACGAATACGCTGAAAAACCACTTCCGATTACTGTAAAACCCTTTCCAATAGTGCCCACCTTACCAGGTATTCCTCTAACATGTTCTGGTGCTGACGAATTTGGTATTGGCTTTCTAATGCCTTTATAGCCAGCGTCAATATCTCCACCAACATTTTTAGGTCCATCTGTAGGAGTAATAATTACAGCTTGTAGGCTCTTTCCACCCATGGTTCCAGATGAGTTAGATTTAACAGCTTTACCCGCATCGCGAGTAGCTTTACTTACCGTGGCTCTGGTAGTTTTTGAATTAGACCCTTTTGTAGATTTAATTTGTTTTACATGGGAATCAGTCTCAATATCATAAAGAGGTCTATTATCCGCTTGAGCTTTAATTGCTTTTAAAAAGTCATTATTATAAAGATGTTCTAAAGCATATCCTCTTTTACCAAAACTTTTTCCCCAAATTAATTTTTCTACAGCTGGTGCTATATGGGTAAGTGAATCAGGTCTCGGAGTTGAATCACTTTCTTTGCTAATCTTATCACCTACTATTTCCACAGATGGATAAGTTCCTCCAAAGATTATATCTGATTCACCTATTTCTTTAATTGCACTCCCCAGTTCTTTTGCAATTTCAATCTGCGTTTGTTCACTACCTTTTCCGAGATTTCTAGTTTTCCCAAGATGCCAAACTCCATCCTCTTTTGTGTAGTAGTCATCACTGGGATCAACATTTAATCGCCCTGCATCAAGCGCTGCCATATTTCTTTCATGTGGGCTTGCAGATTCAGGCAATGTCGCTCCGAATCTTTCTTCTTTTAATCCATTTGGATCTTTTAATGAAATTGGCTTATTCGAGCAATATCTGTATAGATTTATTCCACCAAAAACCCCAATAGGATCACTACTTGTCCATCTTCCTAACCAAGATGCATAAAATCTAAATCCGAAATAATCAAGACCAGTTTCATTGTCTCTTTCTTTGCCAGTGAAGCGATATCTTTTAAGACTGATATCGGCATTAGATTTAGATGATCGATATGAAGTTGTTCCAAAAGGATGGTACTCTTCATAGGAAATCACGTTGGCATTTACATCAGTTTCCAAAGATGCTGATCCTAAGTGGTTGGAATACTGATAGCGCAGGACGGGGGTATTGATTTGATTTATTGAATCACGATTATTATCATCTTGAATCTTTGTATCAATTTGAGCTAGCCTTCCACTTTCATCTGAAATGTGTACCGTTTCTCTCTCAAATCTTTTTATGTTTCCATTAAATTCACGGTAAAATTCTACTCCACCAATATAAATACGTTCCTCTCTCTTACCATTACTTTTCTCAATGATCTTTCGCATTCTCTGACCACTTGTTCCGTAAACGTAATAAGCATTGCCCCCTCCGCCTAAATCTACTTCTCTGAGCTGATCCATGTAATTCCAGATCATATATTGTAGATGCGGCATTCTGGTCATATTACCATGTGCATCATGACTATAACTTCCTGAGAATGTACCTAAAGAGTCTCCAGGTATACTCGTCGCTTTAAGTTGATTTGATCTGTTAGCTGAATCATCTTGATAATGGTATTTATATCTTCTTGTCCAACTTCCTGTATTTTGATTACTGAGGTCTCTATGTTTGAATTCTAAGATATTCCCTAGATCATCATAAGTGTATTCCTCCCTATAATTTCTTACTGCAGTCACATCATTGATGTGTGGCATCTGACTTAAGAAAGGTAAGTCTCTATGATTTCTTTGAGTATTATTGGTTATGCCTGCCAACTCTCTACCTGTAGCTTTTGCGAGTTGATAGATGGCATCATATTCATAGCTGCTTTCTGGGTTCATTACTGCATTTCTAAAATAATGCGTTTGCTGAGCATCATCCACCATGTGAGTAATGTTGCCTACAGGATCGTAGGTGTATCTTATATCTTGAAGGCTGTTACTTCTGGGATCAGTCTCTATTTTTTGGGTTAGTAAATTGGTTAGTCTAAAAGTATCGGGATCATAAAAATATTTTGTGATAGTTCCATTTCCATACTTGACATATTGGCGTTGTCCTTTGGCATCATAATTCTGATCTTCGAGAAAAGTTCTAAAATTGCCTTGGCCTCTTACTTTAGCTTCTAAGGTTTCTAGATAATTGGCTTCATTATAAGTCGTTCTTATAATTGTATTATCTGGAAGTGTAACCTCCATTGGTCTATTAAGTGCATCAAAAGTGGAGCTAATTGTAAAGGTCTCTGTCTCTAATTGTGAATTAGCAGCATTATCTATAGCAGTCGTGCTAGTAAGATTTTCCAGTGATTGCCAATTGATATTATTTTTATAGTCTTTAGTTAATCTTCGTTTGACATTTACAGGATTGCCTTTAAAGTTATAGCCAGCTATAGTTACTACCCCTGCTTGATCATAGGTCTGATAGACTTTGCCTTTTAGCCTCTTACTAAGATCAGCATGTATATCTCCATAGACAATATGACTAAATAATATTTCATTCCCATTTTCTGAGACAAAGGAAGATACAGGTCGATGAAGATCATCGTAAGTCGTACGGAAAGTCCTTAAATCATTATCCCAGATTTTAACCATTCTTCCCAGCACATCTAAGAAGGTCCATGTTTCTCCTTTTTCTGCACTTTCTCCATAGATGGCAGCACCGATCATATTAGTATTGCCTGAAGCAACTTCTCTACCTATTTGATCAAAGACTTTGGAGTAGCGACCAAAAAGATCTGTTTCTGATCCAACAGCGGTGGTTTTTCCATTTCCATAATCGGCTAGGGTGTAGATTGCTCGACCCAAGCTATCTGTATGCACCACGGACGGCGTATCATAATGTTTTGCTGCCAACCATGCTGCTCTCCGCTCCTGATTATTGAGAGGTTCTGATTCAGTATTAGGATCAGGGCTTCCTCTATCTGCATACCATTGGCTATCCTTTGCTGTATCATTAACATCATAGTTCTTAGCATGCCAAGGATCGAAGACCACTTTTGTAAATGTACCATTAGGCAAATCAGTTCTAATGTTCCGACCAACAGCATCGTAAAACATCAATGGACTTACCCCTGTTTCTACAAGCCCTGCTTCACTTTCGTATTCATGTGTTGTGCTGAAATATGGTTCATAATGTTTGATAGGGTTGCCCTTATTGTTTAAGATGGTTCTGCCATTCCCTACCCAGCGATTATCCGTGTAGACATCATCAACTTGTTTCGTGCTTGCATTCCATATTTTAGCATCGCCTTCTTCCGCTTGGATTTTTGACATTATTACAGCACCACCTCCATCAGAATACACATATGATTCTTGCCATCTTGGGTTTGAGGGTCCATGCTGCTCTCTTGCAAAACTGTGGACGTAATTGGGTTTTTGATGATTCATCCAGTTGAACAAATCATATTTCATCCTCGATGTTGGATCAGCAAGTGTATCACCTTCTCCATTCTTGCCTTTAATCGCAGACTTGATTGCTAATCCTAGCTCATCTGTTTGCACAAGGGACTGATCTCCATTAGGATCTGTAATCGTATGTGGAGACAAGGTCCTGTAATCATTATCTATTGTAACAGCATTTCCTATAGCATCTGTCGTTTTCTTTCGGAGTAAAGTATATTGATCAAATTCTATAAATGTCCTTTTGCCGAAAGCATCTTCGCTTCCTTCAGCTAGATAAAAATTGCTTCTGGCTGTCGCTGTATCAAAGATGGTCATAACAGAAGGTATCCACCAATTAGCATCTCCTTCACTATGTAGGTAGCCAGCTTGCAGCATCATAGCATTTGTAACTCGGGTACCATAGTGCTTCGTTATCAAGCCTGGTGTAAATGCCATTTGAAATGATCGATAACCTATACCCAGACTTTCTCTTTGTCCAAGAGCTAAACCACCACTGAGATCATTTTTAAGGAAGTAGACTCTGGCATGACTAGCTAGTCTTTTTACTTGGGAGTTGTCATTTATATCTTGCTCAAAAGAGACTTCAGTCGTGTTGTTTGATAACTCAGTTAGTAGTAAATCTTTTGTAAGGAATTTTTCAGCAGGTTCAGCAAAATTCAACAATTCATATGATTTGCTTTCATATGCGGATCTTATTCTGAAGACATTTTCGTCTTCAATATCATCAGTATGTTCTGTCTCTGATAGGACTAGGTGTCTTTTGCTTTGTTCATTCCAGACCTCTTGCGGGATATCATTTGGTGCTTGTGGTCTAGCTATTCTAGGATAAATTATGGAAGCTGATTGCTTGACCATGCCCAGTTCATCAGTTTCTAAAACTATAGAATGACTAATTCTAGGATCAACGGGATTTCTATCATAGTTATACGTTAGCGTTTCTTTTGGTGTGATAATAAATGAGGCATGTTTATTATCACCTATAGGCTGGACCAGTTGGATATCATAATTAGTTTGTGCTGTAGAATAGGGCAAGTCGCTTCTATCTGAACCATCATTTGAGTATACTTCTTGCCTTAGTGTCAAGCTTTTGCAGGCCCTCAGCGCTTCGCACCATTCTTGGGTATTGAGCCCAGAAGGAATTTCCGATTTAGGTAAATCGTATTCAGGAAGATTTATATTTTTGAAATATTCGGTTTTATATTTTTCAGTAAGAAATTCCTTTTGCAATGCAGCACCCGTATGAAACCAAGTAACCGTTTTGACAGGTGCTTGATGATGAATTTCTTCCTGAATATTTTGGGCATCATTGATTTTGAATTCATTGAAAGATTCAGTATCCAGTTGCTCCACTCTACCAAAACCTCTAAACTCTCTTTCTTTCCCATCAAAGTATCCGTGATGATAGCTATATGTATTGATGAAAACAGTTTCTCTAATTTTGTCTTCTGACTTTACTTTGGAAACTATATGCATCGGGAATGGCAACTTGGTTGCCCATGGTGTTCCATTCTTCTTATCTTCTAAGTAATATTGTGTAGAAGGTTTATATTCAAAAGAAACCTCCTTACCCATGTTGTTTTCATAACGATTGAGGACATGTGGTTTTTTTCCATTCATTAAGTCCACATATCTAAGAGGATTATTACTGTCGCTAGGAAGTGGAGAAGACCAAACGATACTTGAAGTCCCTGTTCCAAGTAAATCAATGACTGATATATCTGCTAGATTATCAATTGCAGGAAAACTAGATATTGTATAATTCTTTTTAGACCAGGCATTACCACTTAGATTCATCCAGATATCGACCTTATTCTTAGCTAGATAAATGATGTCCGTCGTCCCTGATCCATCAATATCAGCGAGCTTTAGGTAGTTGGGATTGAAAATATCTTCCGCATCAAATATGGGGGCATCTGCCATAGTGATCTTTTGGCTGAATTTACCATGACCCATATTGGCCCAATAACATACATGCCCATTTCTAATGCGGACAATATCCGCCAGCCCATCTCCACTCATATCTGCCAGAAAAATGGATTGTTCTACATCAGCAAATACAATCCTTGGGCCAGCCTCTTCGTCTATTGCTTTACTAAGAGAAATGGCAGGATCAAAACCTTTCTCCCCATCTGATTCGTAATAATGAAAAACATCATTTTCTGATATCAAAATCTCTGGCAACCCATCTCCATTGAGGTCTATAAATCTTGCATTAGGATTCGCTAGTAGATTCTCGTTGGGTACTTTTTCAAAAGCTTTAAAGGGTTGCCATTCTTCATTATCAGTCAGACGGAAAAAACCTTTTGGCTCACTGGCCCAGTTGACCAAATAAGTATCACCTACACCTTCTAAGTCTTGTAATTGTAGACTCCCATTAGAAACTCCAGCGAATGACGGTTTTGGGCTGATGAGTTTAGCTGGCGTAAATTCGCCATTACCCATATTCTCTTTATAGTACCAAGCATTGTTCTTTTCAGAAAGTATACCTGAAACACCTTCGCTGTATAAGTCAACCCATTGATAATTCTGAAAATCTATACCAATAGGAGCATTATAAATATTTTCAGTGGTTACAGATTCTACGTCTGTTTTCCACTCGTGCTCTTGATAGTAGTAATTGAGTGGGGGTAAGGACTTAGAAGTAAATTCAGAAGTTGTCGGGTCGTAAATAAATCCTTTTTGTGTAAGACTTTTGAGATAACTAAAGCCTTCGATATTATCATCCCCTTTTACTTTCCCAGGATAATCATGGTATATTAAATCCAGTGAACTTACTAAACACGGATTTATGGGTAGTTCATCGAATTTATGAAATAGAAGAACCCTTTCACATTTGCGGTAAGTTCTTATATCAAAGCCTGATCTAAAATTCGAAAATGGGTCTTTTCTAACGTTCCATGTTCCTAAGTCATCTGGTGTAGGCTTGTCTAAATCATGCTCTCCATAGTCGAAGACAGTTTCAAATAGGAAGTTCGATTCATTAGGCAAACTATCTCCTAGGTAATAAGGTATCTTGTTCCCATAGCATACCTTCTTCAGGTAAATGTTGGTACAGTTTTCAATACTCCGATTCTTCTCATATATCGAGTTTTCAACGCCAACTAAATCTTCATGTTTGTATTTATAAATGGTCAGATTTCCTTTATCGTCAAAAGTGTGAGAAATCAACCACTCATAGATTTGGTGCTCTTTTCCAGGTTCAGGATTAGCTACCCTTGAATTTGCATCTACACCATAGAATGTTGTAACATTCGAAGGACTTATCGTTCTCCAATGGATGATTCCAGTTTGCTTGTTCTTCCATTGTTCAATTCGAGCCCATAGACCTTCTATTCTTGGGCGATATTTTTTGATAGTAAAGACACCGTCCGATGATTCTCTGATATCATTTACCCAATTACCATTTGCATCTTCTTTCAAGAAAGGAATCAAATCTTCTGCTCCACTTAAAATGAAAGTATCACTTTCAATTTCGTCTTGATACTTAGGTAACTCTTGCTCTGTTTTCCTTTTTATAAATGGAATACCGACTGACCATCCTAATCCATAAGCACCGTCACCAAACCCAGAACTATAACTCAACGAAAGACTTGGAGAAAATCCTCTACTTGGTGAAACTGGTATTGGAACAGATACGGAGTTAGTTCCATTTACAGCGTTAACTGTAAACTTTTCATCTATTCCTTTTAGGGCTCCACCTCCTTTAGGTAAGGAGATTTCTGGGATTTGAAACTGATTAGATTGCAAAGAATTACCTTGACTTGCGGGGGTGGAAGTGGGGTTTTTATCTTGAGGTTGGTTGATATTTTGAGAATTATTTTCGATAATATTTCTTTTACTTAATTTAGGCTACTCAGTAATTTCTTAAAATCATCATCAATTTCTCCTATTCTTAAATTGGTTCTTAACTCTTGTGAGACCTTGTTTAATGTTTTTTGCGGATCCAATCCGTCATGAATTGGATTCTTAATTTGCTCTATAATCATTTTTTTATACTGTCGTAATTTTGGATTTGTAAATGAAGTATAAAAAAGTGCTGGATTTCTATCGATGCTATTTATCAAAACTTCATTGTAAAATTGTTGGAATTCGACCCTGTCTTTACATTCCTCTGTATTAAGACTAATTAATCTATAAAAATCATTTGGAGGTAATGTCATGCTATCTTGGATTGATGCTAAAAAATGAATATTACAAGAACCAGTAAGGTCAAGTCTTTGAGTAGACGGTGTTTCCATTTTCCCCATTGCTTCTTTGGCTTCGTCGTATTTAATATACCCTTCCATTTTCATCTTTTGAAGTTCAGTCATTGCTTTGTCTATCTGACCACCATTATCAACATTCTTTTTTCCTTCGCATGAGAGAAATAAAAAGGGAGAAATAACTAAGAGAACCCATAGTGATTTAATCATACATAGACTTTAATTTGTTAATCATTTCATTTCTTAACATCGGATTAGATCTTTTAACATGAACAATACCTTCTGAAGTGCCAGTGTTTAAATTGGGTGCCTCCCAATCAAAGTTGTTCATAAATGCATCAACACTGTCTGGATGAATTGTTAGACATCCACGTGATCCTCTCGAGTCAGGATTACCTTTATTTGATGTCCCATAATGTACATTAATTTCTGTAGCAGATTTAGGTATCCCACTTTTAGTCAATGCAGGCGTTTCACGTAATATTTTTCCATTTTTATAAATAACAAGATTGAGCCCCTTTTTGGTCATGCCTTTATGGCCCAGATAATTTAAAAACAAGTAAGTTCCAGTATCTATAGTTTTAGGTTTGTCATCTTCATAAGTTTTGTTATTTGGAAAAGTGCTACCAGGATATGGTCCATATAATTTTCTCTCAGTCTTATCCTCAATAAATACTTGTGCAGTATAGGTTTGATCTGGATATGATGGTGGGGCCGTTTCAATTGGTGGTGGAATAATTTCTTGGTCAAAAAAGAAAACCACAAATGGAGGGCCAGTATAGGGCTCAACTTCTTCTACTGTTTCAATAACAGCAGGACCATTGTTACAACTATCGCATCCCAAAATCAATAAAGATGATAAAAGGATTAATAATAATTGAATCTCTGTTTTCATAAGCTCAGAGATTTAAAGTAAACAAGCTGGAAAGTCATATTATAAGATTTGACATTAGGAATCTAAGCTAACTTAGAAAGTCAATCTTTATCTTATCTACTATACTATGGCAAGCATATTGCTACGACTCAAATTAAAGGTTGGCATTTCAGAGTTATACTATAAGATGTCATTTTTTCAAAAACGTTACCCCTTAGTCATAAGAAATACAATTTCTTCAAGAAACATCTACAGAAATATAGCAAATTCCAATATGTTAACAAAATAATTGATACTTCAATTTACTAACGGTAGCAAATAACAAAGTAACGGTATCAAATCATTGTTTACTGGTTTTACTCAAAAATCGAATCCGTCACCTCAAATTGCTTACTAGATAAACTGGTCGCATACGATTGAGTGGTTGTTCGTGCCATATCCCATACTTCTTCAAAACACAAATTCTCTTAATATCAAGAAGAACATTTGGGACTCATGATTTAAATCGATACTAGTTAATTGTTGAGCCACCATTATAAAAGAAATGAACTATGGTAATTATATTTGCCAAATGCTAGCTAAACTGCATAATATGTCAAGGTATCTAAGGTGGAATAAAAGAGCCAATATATTGCATTAATCCTCCTTTAAGGTATACCCAAAGGGTAAAAGTATGTTGAGTTTATTCTCAATGGTTGCTCTTGCCTCCTCTGAAGTATAAAAGAAAGAGTCATGACAAGTTATAAGTATGTGACCTTGATCTAATAAGGGCAATAGAATATTGTCAATAAAAATGTTGCTTTCAATTTTTTGTAACATGATACTAAATTGAGCATAACCCGCTTTGATCGTTTTCCAGTTTAACACTCCATTTCTTTCGTTTTGCTTATCGAGGGTACAATGAAACTTAAAGTATTTTACTACTTCTACAATACTAGGGTATAATTCGCTTAACTTTTCCATATTACTAGAATCATCGGTGAAGTCTATATCATTAGTTTCCTCGTCAACTTTACAGCAACACCCAAAGAAAAGCTCAAATGCTAATTGCTTAGCTTCACTTCTTGTTTCAAGGTCTAAGCAAGTCTTAATATGGTCATACAAAGTTCCATCGATTGAAGCATTACAGAAGTCCGTAACATCAGATTTTATATCCTTTCCTTCGTTAGTGCATATCGAAAAACAGGCTTTTCTAAAACTTCCTAGATCAATCGAGTTTTGTAGATCCATCACATCATTATTGTGAAGTATATCTAAAAGAAGGTTAGAGAAAATACAAAATTGACTATTAGCTAAGTCTATTTGTTTCATTGGGTTACCTTGATATTGAATGAACTTTCGAAACCCAGAAAACAAATTAGTGAAGACTGTATCTAACCTATTGTTCGTTTCGTTTCTATTTATGTGCCAATTGTGATCTACAATAGATTTTAATTTACTTGCCTGGAGAATTTGCCAATAGTCTACCCTATCCTGTAAGAAGTCTTCAACAGGTTTTGTGATGGACCTCTTCCTTCCTTTCCTTGGTGTATATTTCTTTCTTTCAAAGTCAATTCGCTCACGTATGCTCTCCTTGAATTGCTGAATGTAAGGCTTGACTGTTTCAGCAGGTGAATTAGGTAATACAAATTCGATTTGGTTGAACACTTTTTCAACTGCCATATGGTATTCCTCCCTTTTCCGCTTTATTTGTTCATATTCTATTTGGATGTGTTTACTTGATAATAAGTCAGAATTAATTTTGTACTGATTACATCTAGAATTAGAGGTACTATAGTTTCTTGTTTTGATTAAAATTTCGTTTTCAGTTAGTGAGTTTAAGATTATTTCATATTTAGCAGGATGTACGATCTTCTTGATATATTTGGAAGACAGTGGAAAGGATGAACCCAACTCTTGATCTTCCATCATCTTCCTTGATACAATTCTATCTATAAGCTTCACTGTTTTATAATAAACGTTTCTTTCTTTAAGTGCCATCTCATTTATTGATCTTCCATCCATTAATTTTTCAGATAATTTGAATGGTAAAATAGCCGATATTTTTTCCTTTGCCATAATTAAGCTGTTTTTGAAAATGATGAAAGATTATAATCATTTGCTCTTCTAATTGCAATTATGATTTCATTACGATCAAACCTCACAAGACGTCCCACTTTATATGATTTGAGAAATCCATTTCTTCTCAAAATATCTACATAAGAAACAGAGCAAGCTAATTCTTGAGCTACTTCTTTTCGAGTTATGAATACGTCCTTGATTGATTGGGGATTACTATTATTTCCTTTTTCTTCTAAATGCATATTATTTTCTATTTTTCACAAATATCAAGTAATACTCTTTACCACCTTATAGTAACTATAACACCTAATATGACACCTACCTATTCATGACATTCCATTTGATATACTATGCAATTCTCTATATATTGTCCTTTCTTGATTGAACTAATTCTTTTATAAACTCAATCTTGATTTATAGTTACACTGTCCTCTACTTATGATAGTAGTCCTACTATTTGTAACACATCTATGATAAAGTCTTATTAGGAAAAAAAAAATATTATGGGTAATCTTATTGGCCCTTTAATTCCCATTCTGACTAGCTTATCATAGATGTGTTACAAAAAAAAAGGAAAAAGAAGAGAGAAGAAGATGAAGACAAGGAGGAGAAGAAGAAGAAGAAGAAGATGAAGATGAAGATGAAGAAGATGAAGATGAAGAAGATGAGGAGATGAAGGAGGAGATGTTATCAATTGATCTTCTACAAATATCTTAGTTGAATATAAGTGTAAGTATCAGAAAGAGTAGTTATAGAATAGGATTAGACTTATAGAAACGCCAGTTGAATATTATCTTAATGCGAGATGGAATATACTTGATCTTGATGGAATATCTAAAGAGCTTAGAACAATAATCATAATGTGAATATCAGGTAGAAAAACATAGACTTGCTTACCTAAGCTATTCAAGTGATATGCTAGTTGTTCATAATAGATGCCTGTGCCCAATTGTTTACAAAGTATTGGACTAAGAAGTGCTATTAATCAAATTTCTCTCAATTTCCTTGTAGCTTGCGAGATTTATCCTATTGTGGCTCTAGTACGCAATCTAAACGCCGTAGAACGAGAAACGGCATGATTACATCACCATACTCATGATTCTTAAAAAGCCCTCTTAGGACGTTCTTTCAATGATCCAAATGAAATTCGATAGTTCTTGGTATGTCATAATTGAATTTTTGAGAACGTCTCTAAAGAGATTTAAAAATTGAAAAATAACTATTACTTAGGAGTATTCTTCTATTTTTATTAAAAATTTAAATCTCCATTTACTAGCACTTTTTCTTTAAGATAAGCCATCATTTTTTTATGATTTTCAGTACCCGATTTCACTAAGTTTTCCAAAGTCTTTTCTGGCATGAAATATTGACTATTGATCAATAACTAGTTCCAACTGATTTACAACTTCCGCTTGTCTAAGGTTCTATAAATTTTAGTAGGCATCGAGCAATTTTTTTTAATGCCTCCATGTTTAAGAATTGTGAGAGCGTATATCCTAACATTAAAGTATGCTCATTCTTATGCTTGCTGTCGAATATAATAACCATTTTTCCAAACTGCATTTTTTTTTGTCTATTATTGGATTTAACATCGTCCACAACTGCACCAATCCGCCAATTTGCGAGCCTCTCAGCCGTCTTCACCAAAGCCTTAATACAAGACTGTATATTCCTGAGGCATTGACCCACCAGTTCCTGAAAGGTGACCCACTTAATCGAAGTGTAGGTCAAAGGTATAAATTTGAGTTAACAAATACAGATAATAAATTATTCCTGTAAGTTGACCCACCTATATTTTATATATTCCAGTAAGCTGACCCACCCCCATTATGAAGTGGATTTATAATAAACTAAGAACTTCTTCTTAGGCTTTTTCCTTGTAATTCTATTTTTGAACATTTAGCTGTTAACCTATCCATAATGGCATCGGCAATTGTTGGGTCGCCTATATATTCGTACCATGCACTGGCGGGTAATTGTGAGGCTATAATGGTAGAGGATCTAGCATATCGATCTTCTAATATTTGTAGCAGGGCTAATCTTATTTCGTTATTCATGGGTTGTAATCCAAAGTCATCTAGGATGATCAGTTTAGCTTTTTGCATTCTGTTAATCCACTTGATGTAAGTTCCTTCTGCTTTAGAGACTAAAATTTGCTCGCATAATCTATTCATATTGTAGTAGAGTGTTCGATGCCCCATAAGACATGCTTGGTTGCCCAGAGCACATGCTAAATATGATTTCCCACAGCCTGTTGCACCTGTGATTAGTAGATTCTCTGCGCGCTCAATAAAGGCGCAGTCAGCAAGCTGTGATATTGATTGCTTACTTAGGTTTCTGTTTTCATTGCAAATGATATCCTTTAACGAGGCGGTGTATCTTAGTTTTGACAATCGTAATAGCATGCTTGTTCGTTTATAAGATCTTGATTGTAATTCTGCCTCTATTAGCGTTGCTACACACTCATGGGTTACAGGATGTTTATCCATAGGTAAGTCTATGATGGCTTCATAGGATGCTGCCATTCCTGTTAGTTTCATTGTCTGCATTAATTGCAAGGTTGCTTGTGTATTCATTTTTCATTTTTTATAATTAAGAATATTTTTTTGCGCCTCTGATATTGTTATGCTGGGGCGTGGTAAAGTCTATACGGCTTTGTCTTGTTGGTATTTTATCCAGATTTTTCTCTAGTATATTTTTTAGGATTCCATAGTTAACTCTTCCTGCTGCCCTAGCTCGGTGACATGCCACTTCCAATCGTTGGGGAGTATACTTCTTTGCAAGACTTAATACGCCTAGACAGGATCTATATGTTTGTTCTATCAGAGATTTACTTTCTAGAATATAACTTATAGCCCATACCGTATTGTCTCCTATCTGTGCTGCCCAGTTTTCAAAATATGCTGCATCCCAGGCTAACTGCTCATTGTATTTTCTGTTTTTATCAGGCATATGAGACGGGTTACTCGTATATCCATATTTGCGTCTATCTCTTTTATGTATTGCTATTCGATGTTCTCCACAGTATACCTCTACATCCTCTGTGGTATATATAACTTCTGTAGATTTACCTACGTATTGGTAGGGAACGCTATATTGATGTTTGTCTTCCCCCAATAGAATATGGCAGTTTCGTTGTACTTTCGCTTTTGTATTCCGCTGCGGTATAAACATTTCTGTTGGTAGGCTATGTAAATACGGTTGCTCATGATCTTTAAACAATTGACATCTACTATCTTGTTTTCCTTGATAATTCTTTGCATTAAGTATTTCTAACTGACCCTCCATTGATTTATTGAGTTGTTCAATACTATGGAATATTTTGTCTCTGAGGGGCCCATATACTTGGTTGTACACTATGGCTACATGTCTTTCCACATGAGCTTTGTCTTTTGGTTTTGCTACTCTGGTTGCCTCAAGTTCTATCTGGTAATGTGCTGACAACTGTTGACATAATTTTGTAAAGCTTGGTTCATAGCGATCAGGCTTACTCACATAGCTCTTTAAATTATCACTTAGTAGTACTTTGGGACTCCCTCCAAGGTAGCGTAAACACTTGTTGATCCCTTGTATAAAATCTTCTTGTTTTTGAGATCCTAAAGCGCACGCATAAGTATATCCTGAATAAGGAAGGGTGCATACTAATACTTCACAATAATGTACCTCTCCGCTACTTTTGTCTACCCAGCTCATCTTCTTTCCCGCAAAATCTATAGTCAGACGATAGGCTGCTTTATGCTCTAGCCGCATCGTCGTATTGACTCTATACTTATAGTCCTTTATGCGCTGACAGAACAAACTATAGGAATATCCTTTAGGATTTTTTTGCTTGTATTCTTGCCACAACAAATACCTTGTTACACCTACTCTTCCTAACTCTGATACTAGCCTAGGTAATTCAGTTTCTAGATAGTCTTGTCTAGTTTTATCATTCAGATGAGAGGAACTATAATGACCATGTTCCTCGGATTTCGATAAGGCTTCTTGTTCCATATAACGATTTATATAGCTCTTAACTGTGTTTCTAGATATGTTCAGCAACCGTGCTATCCTTCTTTTAGCTACTCCATCTTTATGATAGGCTATTATTTTTTCTACTACATCCATACGAATTGGTTTATAGGCCATAATCTTATTCTTTTATCAAGATTAGGCTTTGTTTACTTCCACTTCGTATTTTTCCTTTTTTATCTAACTCTTGGTGGGTCAGCTTACAGGAATAGGTGGGTCAATCCTTTTAGGAATAGGTGGGTCAGCTTCACAGGAATAGACACAAAAGGAAGGACTTTACAAGCCAAATAGATGAATCAGAAAAATTGATAATCGTTGAAACTATTGAAAACGACATGACCATAAGTATTGATTCAATATTATATCAAAATAACCATTTACCAACTTTGATTAAGAAGTATGATTCATCAAATAAATTACAATACATACAAAAGCTTGAATATTCAGGAGAGAAAATTTCTTTGAATTTAACTTTAAGAACATCAGGAGTAAATAGAGGTTCAAAAAGAGATTACAACAATCAAAACAAACATATTTCAGTAAGTCCTTTGTCAAACATCATTCCACAAAAAATGGAGTTCAACGTTGATACTACTAAAACAGAAATCACTGAATGGAAGGGCAATGATTTTAAGTATCTGGCTGGAACAACTGACGTTTATGAATATAACTCAAAAACGAATATTTTAAAAAGAGATGTAAAAACCCATACATACTCAATCATATTTAACGAAAATTTGTCTCCAACTTATATTGAATATATCAACAAAGAAACAAGGAAAGGAAAGTCAATTAATTATGCATACAATGATTTTGATGACGTGCTATCTAAAACCTATGAAAAGAGAACTGATAATGACGAAGAAGAATTTTATGAATACGAATATGACAAACGACAAAATTGGACAAAAAGGAAAATGTATATTAACAATCTACTTTTTAAAGTAACTGAAAGAATAATTGAATACTACTAAAAAGTCACGATGCCTAACAATGGCTATAACGATCATATCTCACTGCGTACCTTGTGAGAGACGACGCTTATCAAGAACCGTTAGCTATCAGCAAAAGAAGAAATAATTAGTTGTAAAAATTGACATTTACGTATTTAAATTGTATTTTTA
>ENA-ORXT01001363-ORXT01001363.1-marine-metagenome-genome-assembly--contig:-NODE-1363-length-33302-cov-6.454898_pt1 | contig 33302 bp, 20 predicted proteins | sample MGYA00237868_ERZ511482 | MGnify/ENA metagenome assembly ERZ511482 | reverse complement strand
GGGGGATTCGATTCGCGGAGGGCATAACGTCCAACGACAGTCGTTCTGCAGACACTTACAGTCGAAATGGCGCTAGCGGCAATTCACAAATAAGACCTATTTTGTTTTACCCCGATGGAACTGCGCAGGACGCCAGAGTTTATCTTCAGGACGATCAAGCAAACACAACGTCGGTTCAGTTACGTGGCCTGACGGGTATCGCAAAGACGGTGCGGAATCCGCGAAACTGACAAACTTTGAACACTGTTCAATCCAAACAGTGAGCGGCATAGCAATAGCCGCCGGTTTTAGCAGCGGCAACGAACCGACGGCTAGCGCCTTGTCGCTCACAAGGACGACCCATTATGAAACATCAACATCGACACAATAAGAAACGTAACCGATGTGGGCTGAGCCTACTTGAGGTGATTCTGTCGATCGCGATTTTGGGGACGTCGATGGCGATCATCAGCCAATTCTTCTACCTTGGTTATCGTGCAGCGGATCGAGCACGGCGACAGTTTGATGCAACCATGATTTGCGATTCGGTGATGGCCGAACTTGCCGGCGGCGTGATTGAACCTCAATCGACAAGCGGCGCCAATGTTACTAACGTCCCCCAGTGGCAGTACTCAATAGACGTTGTCAATTCGGATATCGCAGGGCTTCTGTTGGCAACAGTCAGTGTGCGTCAACGCAACGAACAGAATATTGAAATGTCATTAGTACGGTTGCTGCCGGACCCTGACTACCTACCGGAGGAGCAACAATGAAATCCTCCTCACCGAAGAGACGAAGATTCATGGCGGTTCGTTCGGGCTATACATTGTTAGAATTGCTATTGGCATTAGCGTTGACGGTCGTTGTCATCAGCACGATAGCGACGGCGATTCAAGTCAACCTGTTCTCACTGACTCGTGCCCAATCCAGAATTGAACGTAAACAAATTGCCCGCAGTATTATGACGATGATTGGCAATGACATCCGTGCTGCCGTCCAGTTTCGCGGGGCCGATTATTCAGGACTGGAAGAGGTTTTGCTGTCCCAACAAATGATCGCCGGCATACAACCCACCGAACTCGATGAAACCGCGAAAGATGATTTAGCTGCTGCTATCGAATCGGCCGCTTTAGGAGAATCGACTTTTGGTGAAGATGAGAATCTTAATCAGCTCGGTCAAAATGGTCAGGGTTCCACCTCTAGCGAAGAAGATTTGGCCGAGGAGGAAGAGGCAGAAGTTGACTGGTCGGTTGGCTTGGTTGGGGACGCCAACTACATCTGGTTGGACATCAGTCGTTTACCACGCATCGACCAATACCATCCGCTGATTCAAACGGCTCAAGATGCTGTCACGACGGGATCGGACATCAAACAAGTGGTCTACTACATTGCCTCGACCGCTGGACGCAATAACTCCAACGACATACTGGCCGAAGAATCTAGCGGCCGGCGGCGAGGATTGTTTCGTGACGAAATTGATCGCGCGGTGGCCTTCTATCAGGGCGGCCTAACTCCCGGGACTCCAAAAGAGTACTCACAGTTGATCGCCCTTGAGGTAGTGCAGCTTCAGTTTCGTTATTTTGACGGAACCGCATGGCAAACCCAATGGGATTCAGTGGAAAGTGAGGGCTTCCCTTCTGCGGTGGAGATTTTCATCCTCGTAGACTCCAATCCACAAGCAGATCCAACAGAACCCACCGGCGAAGATGATGGACGATACGAGCGCTACCGAAGCGTCGTCCATCTTCCGCTGGCTGAGATCGAAGAGGAGGACGAAGATGAATAGTCATTCTCAGAAGCTTCACGGGCGCCGCGATGGCATGTTGCTGATTATCGTTTTGGTCACGATCGTGATGATGACCTTGGCGGCGTATACATTTACATCGCTGATGCAAGTCGAACTGCAATCTTCGCGGGTTTTATCACGTCGAGTCCAATCAAAATATCTGGCCGACTCCGGCGTCGATTATGTTCGGTTGTTTTTGGCCGCTCAACGCCAAGACATACACGCCAAAGGTGGGCTCTGGGACAATCCAGATATGTTCCAAGGCGTTCCCGCAGCGGTCGACGTCAACAACCTTGAATTGGTAGGGCGGTTTTCCGTCGTCGCGCCTAACTTGAATGACGATGGAATCCCAGAAGGATACCGGTTCGGATTGGTTGACGAATCTAGCAAGATCAACGTTAACGCATTGCCGTACTACGACACCTGGCAACCGGGCAGTGCACGCCAGATTCTAATGTCGCTACCCGAGATGACCGAGGACATTGCAGACGCGATTCTTGATTGGGTCGATAAGGACGACGAGGAACGAGAATATGGAACCGAAGGATCGTACTATCGAGGACTGTCGCCCGCATATGACGTAAAAAACGGACCGATGGACAGCTTAGACGAGCTGTTGCTTGTGCGTGACATTACACCGGAATTGTTGTTTGGCTTGGATGTTAATCGAAACGGTGTCTTAGATGACATCGAAACGGTTGGCACCAATGCTTCCTCGTTAGATGCGGACATGCATTTGGGTTGGGCGAATTATATCACGCTGTTCAGCAAGGAAACCAATCTCAACGGCGAAGGTTTAACGCGCGTCAACATCAACGGACAGGATCTTGATCAGCTGCAAGATGATCTCAAATCTTCATTCAACGATGAATGGACGAACTATATTCTTCACTATCGAATTTCTGGGCCATCCTCGACCGTTCCCACCCCAATCGACAACACCATTGTTGCAGCTTCTGAAGTTCCGCCGGGACTTACCGGTGAAGAAACGGGAGAGTTCACTTTTTCGAGCGTTGTCGATTTAGTCGACACCTATGTCGAAACGGTCAACGAAGAAGGTGATCCTGTATTCATTCAATCACCCATTAATCTTCAAACCCTTGGCGCTGCGATGACCACCGCCATGAGAAGCTTGACGGTGTATGAAGGCGACTCAATTCCTGGACGCATCAATATCATGCAATCGCCTCGACGCACGTTGGAAGGTATCCCCGGCATGAGCACCGAATTGATCGACAGTATCATCCAGGTAAGAGAGTATGAACTGGATGACCCTGATTTTTTAGATATCAACCGCAACTACGAGACTTGGTTGCTGACCGAACTGCTTGTGGACGTGCCAACGATGAGGGGGCTGATGCCGTTCATTTGTGTCGGTGGTGACGTTTATCAGGCGGAAGTGATCGGATATTTCGGCGACGGGATTGGAACCTCCCGTGCTGAGGCAATTATTGATACCACCGAAGACATCCCTAAGCTAATATTTTGGCGAGACAAAACGCACTTGCAGGGCACTTTTTCGGTCGATGTGCTGGGCGGCGACTACGGATCTGCCAGCAATTTTTAGTCACACCTTGGACTACGCATTCCACTTTAACTTTTAGAATCAACATGGCTTTTGTCGCAATCGAATTTTCAGAAGATCAATTGCTGGTTGCGATTGCGCAAAAAGTGGGGCTGCGATGCCGCATCGGCGATGTTTTCAACCTTGACATTTCAGAAACTACCAATGAAGCGGCCGGCGAATCTTTGAAGGAGAAACTAAATTCACTTGGAAGTGCGAAATCTGAGGTAATCGCGATCGTCAGCCGTTCTTTGGCTGAGATTCGCGAATTGACGGTGCCGCCGGCGCCCGACAATGAACTGCCGGAGATGATTCGATTTCAAGCTCGTAATGAATTCGCTTCCTTGAACGATCAGTGGAAATTGGATTATGTAACGCTGACGGAAGATCCGGATGCACCGCGCAAAGTGTTGGCGGCAGCGATCTCCCCGGATTTGGAAACCAAAATCCGAACGATATGCCAGAATGCGGGGCTCAAGCTCAAACGAATTGTACTGCGTCCCTTCGCAACATTAGATCTGTTGAAACCTCACCTTACCAAGGACGCACTTTCGTTGATCGTCGATCAGAACATTGATTCGACCGACATGAGCATTGTGAAAGATGACATGTTGTTTTCAACACGAACAGTACGCCTACCCAGTACGTTGACGCCTGAGCAGTCTTCGAAGCAATTGATCACCGAAGTTCGTCGGACCGTAGCCTCGCACAAGGTTTCGGCTGATAGTGATGCAATCACTAACATCGTTGTCTCCGGGCAGGAGGCTCAACATCGGCACTTTAAAGGAAACCTAGAAGGGCAACTGGGAATGACCGTGGCTTTCCTTGACCCGTTCGACCTTGTCGATGTTGATAATCGCCCCGACAAAGAAAGCGAAGTTGATCCTACGCGGTTTGCTTCTCTACTGGGTGCTTTGGAGACCGAAATATCTGGCAAGTCACCGCGGCTGGACTTCGCCAACGTTCGCAAGTTAGAGGTGAAGAAGACCGACTTTTCGAAGGTATATTTCTATGGAGGTTGTGCGGCGGCGGTCTTCATTTTCAGCCTGTTCCTTGCGTGGTGGATACTTCGATCTCAAACGCTAGAGATTGCGGCCGCGAGAGGAAATTTAAAGTTGGCGCGGGGAATTAATGAGGGCAACGGTTCGATCCCACCGGTCGAACAACGATTAAAAGAAGTTGAATTAATCGACCAATGGAAAACAAAAGACATCAATTGGCTGACGGAAATTTCTTCATTCAGCGAACGATTCCTGCTACCAGACGATGTCATTGCTGATTCATTCTGGGCCTCGGTGCAACGCGACGGGACGCCCAAAATTGTTCTTGAAGGCAAAATCGTGCAGGACCTTGCAAAAACAGATCAACTGATCGACGTGCTCCGCCAGCGTCCCTATAAAGTCGAAACGATTGACACGGGCACGGTCGCTCCTGATCAGCAAAGCGACTACCAGTCGACGTTTGAATATCATTTGCGATTGCCGGATTCCGCGTTGCCGAATCTCAACATGTTGAACAGGCAGGCGACTCAATTCGGTCGTTCTGACGTCTCCCAGCAGGAGAGTCGCCCATGATTGAAAACATGACTCAACGCGAAAAAACACTGGCGGCCGTAACTGTTGGCGCATTGGTTGTCGGGGTATTGTTTGGAGCCTTTTTTTGGTTTCTCAATGGCTACAACGACAACGTCAACGTCCTCCAGGGTATCGATTCTCAAATTAGCGACGAAGAAAACTTAACGTTGCAGGGAATGCAGGCGGCCGCGCGAAAGCGCTACTATATTGAAACCAGCCCAACCAGTGACATTTCAGATGCACGAATTCAGTACATCGCGTGGCTGAAGAAAACAATGCGAGAGAAAATTGGTGTGAGTCAGTCGAACGTCGATGCCGCCAGAAACAATCTCACGTTGAAGGCCGATGCAAAAGTCGTGGCTGAACAGATGTCGTTTACGATTCGCCCCACGGTAACATTGAAACAGTTGGTTGAATTTTTAGACGCCTTTTATTCCGTGGATACGTTGCACCGAATCACTTCGTTGAAGTTGACGCCTAAAACCGAGACTGCGGGAAAAATTCGTGCTCGAACGGGCAAGCTTTCGACGCAGATTCGAATCGAGGTGTTGTCGTTATCAGATGCCTCCAAGCGTGAACGATTTGCTAACCATTTCCGTGAAGCGGGCATTCCTATCGAGAAGGCTTTGGAAACGGTTGTCCGCCGCGACGTTTTTGGTGCCAAGAACAATTCACCGACCGTGAAGATCAACAAAACTTCGTCTTACACTAACAATAAACCTGCTTCTATTAACGTTGTGGCAAGTGACGCTGATGAAGAAGATGTGCTGGAGATAGAATTGATCAAATCCGACGTGCCAGAAGCAAAGCTGAAACCTGATGCGAAGGGATCAAAAGGAAAGTTGACTATCCCCGGCCAACCAGCGGGGAAGTATGAGTTTGTGATTCGCGTTACTGACAATGGTCTTCCCGAAAAATCAACCGAAGAAAAGGTGCAGATTACTTTCAAGGATCCTAAAAAAACACCTCCTAAAAAACCCAAACCACCACCACTGAAGATGGCGTTGGAGACTCGCATTTCAGGAAACTTGAAGAACGCTGACGGGAGTTGGTGCGTTATGATTAAATCGAATATGGACGGCAAGAGCTATCGCTTGAAAGAAGGCGAGAGTTTTAAGCTAGATAAACGCGATTGGGAAGTCACCGACATTACTCGCAAATCAGCTACGTTTAATGTAGAGGGGCAAGAAGTTAAACTCGATCGCGGCGCATCATTCGCCGAAGCCGACCTCGAAGAACCCTAACTCAAGGCTTCTTCAATCTGCTGATGGGATGCTAACAACTTTTTGTACCGCTGGAAAACCGTTTCGTATTGCTCAACCTTATCGGGCTCCGGTTCAAACTGTGTTTGGCTTGCCCTTTTGTATTGGGACAAGAACTCAGACCACTCGATTGTTTGTCCGCCAATTTTCTGGTGACGGAATTTGGCCATCAGTGCTGCCCCCCAAGCACAGCCTTCCTCGGCGCTGGCCAACAGCGTGACTTTCATAGCAAAAACATTGGCTAAGACTTGAGCAAGTTCGGGCGTTTTGGTCAGACCGCCCGAAAGAACCAGTTCCGTTCGTGGGTAGTCCTGGCTGTCCAGAACTGCGCTGCCTAACTTTAGGTTGAACATCGTCGAAAGCAGAGCTGCCTTAGCGGCGTTGCCCGGTTTTGCGTTTTCGCTATTGAGCCCTACGATCATCGCCGATCCGCCCACGCTGACGCCAAGCCCTGGTTCATCATCCATAAATGGCAACGCTAACAATCCACCACAGTCAGGTTCGGCCTCGAGCACTTTCGGCATCGTTGCAGCAAACCCGGCGTCTCTGTCACCGCCGATTGCCTCCCCAAACATTTCGACAATGCTGTTCATGTAGGTCGTGCCGTTACGCAGAAAGACCATGTTGATTGGTTTTCCGTCAGGAGCACAGAAGTGGTCGACCGCAGCACTTACACCCGAGAAGGCGCGATCGCCGACGGAATTAGCACAGACCGAAGTGCCGAAACTGCAGGAGACCATACCCGCGTTTCCAATCAATGAACCGGCCAGAGACGCTGGTTGATCGCCTTCGGCAGGTGCGACTGGAATCCCAACAGGTAATCCCAGCAGATCAGCTCCCGAATCACTCAACGTCCCTCCATCTACGCCCGCCTGGCACACTTTTGGCAAAAGCGATTCCAACGCAACCGGACCATTGGCCAGTTTATCAAACTGCTCGATCAGATTCTTATCGTAGTCCAATGTCGATTGATCGATTGGGAACATTCCCGACGCGTCCCCCACACCAAGATTCCACTGTCCCGTTAAGCGATACGCAAGCCACCCCGCAGGAGTTGTCATATGAACGGCCTTTGAGGCGACGGGCTTACGATTGCGAATTGTCCAAAGCCATCGTGCGGCCGTAATTCGCTTGGGCATTTTCACTCCGAAGGCTTCGGTGAGTTCGTTGCCCTCGGTTTCGTTACGACTGTCGCACCACAGCCGAGCAGGCCCTAATGAATTACCGTCGGCGTCAGCAAGAACTTCGCCGTGCATTTGCCCGGAAATCCCAATCGCCAAAACTTCAATGTTGGTAGGGAGCTTCGCACGCAGATCCGCCATGGCGGAAACCAAAGCCGCGTCCCAATCACCGGGAAGCTGTTCGTAAGCCCCTTCTTCTAAACCGGGAATCATTCCGTAGCTGCCATCACCGGTCGCAATGACGTCTAAGTTTTCGCCAGTAAAAATAACAGACAATCCCTGCGTGCCCGCGTCAATTCCAAGGAAGCCTTTCGTAGCCATAGTTGTTTTCTGCACTGTTTGAATCGAAATGGATGCTTCAATCTTCTCATGATAGCCGATTGTCCAACGCCCTGCATCTAAGCCGAACAAACTGCCCGCGACAAAGGTTGTCGTTTTAGATAAACTTACCGGCCTACCAGAGCCTGCCGCCGGGCAGCAATTTGAACTCGCCAAATTCTCGACTCTCTAACGACAAACAATGTCAGATCAGAATAACTTCGCTTCCGAATCCGGTCAGCAAACGACTCGAGAGAAGATTCATGAGATCATTTTCGAAGCGGACACTCCGCTGGGCGCGATTTTTGATATAGGACTACTTATAGCGATCGTCGCCAGCGTCATCATCACCTGTTTGGCGACCGTTGAGGAATACAAAGATGAGACGTGGATAAATTCTTTGTCATGGGTTTTCACTGCCTTCTTCACGGTTGAGTATTTACTCAGAATTTATTGCGTGCGGAAGCCTTGGAACTATATTTTCAGTTTCTGGGGAATGATCGATCTACTGTCAGTCTTGCCCGATTATTTTCTATTATTCTTCGGCCACCACACGCGCGCGTTTTCAGTGATTCGATCGCTAAGATTGCTGCGTGTGTTCAGGATCTTCAAAATGGGTTGGTTTCAATCAGAAGCCGATGATCTCGGTGGAGCCGTTTGGCGGGCCCGTGCGAAGATCATCGTTTTTCTCACCGTCGTGATGATCATTGTGACCGTGACAGGAACGCTGATGTTTGAAATCGAAAATATCTGTCGCCCAAATTTTGAAATGCAAGACGGAGTATTAGTAAAGGTTGCAGGGAATGATTTTGATTCAATTCCCGAGGGCATCTATTGGGCGGTCGTAACAATGACTACCGTCGGTTTTGGCGACACCGTGCCAAAATCACCACCAGGAAAATTCCTCTCGTCAGTTTTGATTCTGCTAGGCTACAGTCTCATCATCGTTCCGACGGGTTTTGTCTCTGCTGAAATCATCGAGTCTCGACGAAAGCAGATTACAACGCGTTCGTGCAGCGAATGCATTACCGAAGGTCATGATCTTGATGCAAAGTACTGCAAGTATTGCAGCGCAGAGCTATAATCGGTTTCGAACTATCACACTTTGACAATTCCCCCCCTTCCGACCTTCCTAAATGGCAAGAAATGCTAGTCCCGCGTGTGCAGTAGTAGCGATTATCTCGCGCGATGATCAACTGTTGGTGATCAAACGGTCAGCAAACGTCCGCTCTCCAAATCTACATTGCTTTCCCGGAGGAATGATCGAGGTAGATGAGACACCTGAAATAGCGCTGCAGCGTGAGATGAGTGAAGAATTGAACATCAACGCAACGGCGGTCAAAGAAATCTGGAAAAGCTATACGCCTAAAGGTACACGTCTACACTGGTGGACAGCGGCATCTAACGAGCTTGATCGTGTTTTCCCTAATCCGGACGAAGTGGCTTCGTTTGAGTTTTTAACGCTTGATGAAATTTATCAACTGGACGACGTATTGATCAGCAACCAAATTTTCTTCGAAGCGATTCAAGCCGGAAAAATAGCACCAGAACTGTTGTTTACTTAAAACAAATGCGAGCACAGCAGGTGAAAATCCGCTCCACATGGGGCATGTTTTCCACCTGCCTTGCACCGACCTTGCAAACGGTAATTAGTCACCTTGGCGATCACATACTGGAATTTCTGGAGATACTCGAAGGCTGATATCTCACACCGCTTTAGAGCTTCGCGTTTGCTGGTGAATTAACGCTGCGTCCGAAATCTTTTCTTTTGCAATCTGCTCCAATTCGTCAACGACATCGTTAACCGTTTTATTGTCCGTATTTACTTCGATCGCATCATCGGCCTTCAACAATCGACCGACTTTCCGGTTTTCATCGTTATAGTCGCGGGCATTGATTTCAGCGATGACCTCTTCGACTTCCGCGATAATGCCCTGTTCTTCCAATTGCAACGCGCGACGAATCGCACGGAAACGTGTCGATGCGGTCAGATAGATCTTGCAAGTCGCATCGGGAAAAGCAACGGTGCCTTGGTCGCGGCCCTCGCTAATGAAGTCTCCTGTAGCAGCAATCTTCTGTTGGAGGGCAACTAAATGGCGGCGGACTTCGACTGCATCAGCGATCGTTTTGATCTTACGCGTTACTTCTCGTTTTCTAATGGCCAGCGAAACGTCTTCACCATCGACGAAAACATTGCCGCCTTCGAATCGCAGGTCTATGTTTTGAGCTATTCGTGCCAAGGCGTCCTCATCATCGAGCCCTACATTATCACGCATAGCCACGTACGTTACCGCGCGGTACATAGCTCCAGTGTCCAGGAATTGGAATCCTAAACGTTCGGCAAGCTGCCGCGTTACCGTGCTTTTGCCCGCTCCCGCAGGGCCATCAATCGCGATGATCATAATTACCGTTGGTTATGCAAATTGTTTGAGTTGTTAAGTTTAAATTGAGAACATAAGAATGAGAATAGAGTATCCACGGTTTTATTGCCCAGAGATCGTTTTCGCTTTATCGTAACAGCGAATATTCGTTACAGCCCGCCTATTGGCACTAAAGCTGCTGCGTATAGAATCGGTGTTTTTCAAATTCAGATTGATACGAAGGCAGTTGCGTGATGAATCGAGCGAAAAGCAAATCCGAGTTCGCCCGCGCTAAGACTCTAATGCCAGGAGGCGTCAACAGCGCCGCGCGGGCCTTCGGTGCAGTCGGAGGCGATCCGATCGTTTTTGAACGCGGCGAAGGCGCCTACCTCTTTGACATCGATGGAAACCAATACATCGACTACATTGGTTCGTGGGGACCGATGATATTGGGGCACCAATTTGACGGAGTTAAGGACGCCGTTCACGCAGCCGTCGAAAAAGGCACTAGTTTCGGCGCTCCCACCGTTGCGGAGAACGTGTTGGCTGAATTGATTATCGAAGCGTTACCGTCGGTAGAAATGGTGCGACTGGTGAACTCGGGAACCGAAGCGACGATGAGCGCGATACGATTGGCACGCGGTTACACTGGGCGAGACATCGTCGTTAAATTCGCGGGTAACTACCACGGTCACGTCGACAGTCTACTGGTGGCCGCAGGCAGCGCGGCGGCAACCTTGGCAGTCCCAAATTCTCCAGGCGTCACCGCCGGCACCAGCAAGGACACGATGGTCCTAGGCTACAACGATGTCGCCGGGCTTGAAGAGGCTTTTGCGATCCATGGAAGCAAAATCGCGGCCGTTATTCTCGAACCCGTCTGCGGAAACATGGGATGTGTTACTCCGACGCCGGAGTTCTTATCTGCGCTGCGTACAAAGACCGAGGATAGCGGTGCTGTATTGATCTTCGATGAAGTAATGTGCGGTTTTCGCGTCGCCTATGGTGGGGCACAATCTTTGTTTGGCGTGATGCCGGATTTAACGACGGTTGGCAAAATCGTGGGTGGCGGGCTTCCGTTGGGCGCCTTTGCTGGCAAAAGAGAAATCATGGAGCACGTTTTACCAGCAGGGAAAGTCTATCAAGCCGGTACGCTCAGCGGCAATCCAATCGCGACCGCAGCTGGCATCGCGATGCTGACTGCGCTTCGAGACAATCCGGTTTATTATGAACGCTTAGAAACGATCAGCCAGCGTTTGGAAGCGGGCTTTACTGATGCCGCTGGCCAAGCAAACGTCGATTTTTCGATCAACCGAGTTGGCAGCATGATGACGTTATTCTTCAACGACCAAACGGTGACTGATTGGCAGAGCGCTTCAAAATGTGACACGGTAATGTTCTCCAAATACTTCTGGGGCATGATTGAACACGGCATCTACATGCCATGCAGTCAATATGAGGCTCTATTTATTTCCAACGCTCACACAGATGATGACATTGACAAAACGATCGAAGCAGCCAAAGCTGTGCTTTCACAAATCTAACCCAATTCGCCATTCTCCCAAGATTTTGAGCACTATGAAGTTTTCAGTTTGTTGGATGTATCGCTGCAGGATCGTGTTTGTTGCCGTATCGCTTGCTTTTGCCTGCGGTTGTGAACCAAAGGCCGACCTAACGAGAACGGTTGACGCAACCGCCACCCCACCAGCGCTCGTTTCACCGACTGACAAAGAGGAAGTGAGTGTTCCTCAAGAAGGCTTAGAAGATGCTGCGAAAGGAAACACGGATTCTGAGAATGCGAAGATTGTTTCCTCCGAAACCAAAGACGATAAGCTTGCGGCGCGGTTTCTTTGTTGGAACATCGAATCTGAAGGCAGTGATCCGAACGTCATCGCCAAACAACTATCAGAGATGGGGGAGTATGACGTCTACGCCCTTACCGAGTTTCTGCCCTCAGCGAAAGTTTTGTTCGAAACGACGTTGGGCGACAACTTCCAGTTGGTCATGTCCCGTTCAGGGAACAACGATCGACTAGCGATTGCGTTCGACAAGCGACTCTTTGAACTGGTTAAGTCTTTTGAAATCGAGAAGATCAATTTCAAAAACCGTTATCGCTCCCCTTTGGTTGTTCATCTAAAAGATAAAGACTCTGGCCTGGAGTTCTATGTGATGAATAATCATCTTGCGCGAGGCAGGGAAGGCGTCCGATTAATCCAAGCCAAACAATTAGTCGCTTGGGCTCGAATGCAACTCGTCCCCATTGTGGCATTGGGGGACTACAATTTAGACTACGTTTTTGCGACCAATAAAGGGAATTCAGCGTTTGCGCCAATGCTTCAAGACAATGTTTGGAAGTGGATCAAACCCGTCGAACTGATTGACACCAATTGGTATGACAACCCCCAAGATCCCGATGGCAAAGACGATTATCCTGGAAGCCTGCTAGATTTCGCGTTTGTATCTGGCCCCGCCAAAGCATGGGACGCAAGTTGCAAAATAATCGTTCGCCCCGGCGATTTCCCTGACGATGAAAATACTAGCGACCATCGTCCGTTTGAACTAGTCCTCTCAAATTAATTGAAGAAGAACTGCAAAGTTCATTTCAACGGTAGCCTCATAACGCAAGTCGGACGGTTTTCCACAGACCGGGCGACTGGCGGATTTTTGCTAAAACAAAATTCTGGCGTTCTCCTAGCACAAAGTTTCTTTGGTTCCAACTGGTCGAACGAAATTCGAACAACTTCAACCGCAGCAGATCTATTCCTTGCTCATGGCTTTCGCTTTTTCTTTCCAATCACGCGTTACCGTTTCGCCACATCCCAGTTTCTCTGCAAATATTTTAATATCAGCATCAGACCACGTCGCGATCTGTTCGATCGTTTTAATACCAAGATTAGTCAGCTTCTTCTGATACGTGGGGCCCACGCCATTGATGTCCGACAACTGACCTCCGTCCTTAGACAGTTTCGCGGATGAGTCAGATTTCGATTTGCGGGAAGATGCCGATCGTTTTTTGGGCGCGGCCTGTATTTGCGAGATTTTGGCAAGCGATTGTTGGTTGATCTCTTCCATTGCACTCATACGCGTCATCTGCTGGGCCAAGGCAGCTTCGATTTTGAGAAGCGCTGAATTTGACTGCGCAGCCGATTCAGATTGACGACTTGCCAGTTCTCTTGCAGAGTTCGCGGAGGTCTCAAGCTCACCAATGCGTTGCTTTTGCGCCGCGATAATTTCTTTAAGCTCTTCTTTGGCCGTCTCAGAGTACTTCGACGCAGATTCAAGATGCCCAATCTGCTTGCTCAACACTTCGTTCTTCTCGATGAGAATTTTCACTTCTGCTGAACTCTTTTCCGCCTGCTGGCTTTCTAACTCTTCTGCCTGACTCTTGAGACGTTCTACCGCAGTTTCGAGCTGGGCCACTTTCTCTCGGGCAAACTTATGATCCGAACTGAGTTCTTCAGATTCCGATCGCATTCGCGCAACGAGCTGATCGGAGGCGGTTTTTTCTTCTTTGAGACTTCGAAGCTCACGTTCCGACTTCTGATTCTGTTCAATGGCTTCGACAGAAGATGAATTCAATTCTTCAATGCGATCCCGAGCTTCTTTAAGCTGTTGGTTTACTGCCTCAAGGTCTTCTTGAGCTGATCTCTGCCCTCGACTGGTAGACGCCAATGATTCAGTGAGCCCCAGTATCTCAGTCTTTTGCGTGGCGACCACGTCGGCTAATGCTCTTTGTTCGGAACGTTCGCGCTGCAGCGTTTGGATCTCAGCGTCTTTTTCAGCAAGATTGGAATCCGCGACATCCAACTTCGATTGAACCGCATCTTTCGCCTCTGTCGCCTCGCGAACGCTCATCCGAGCATCCGCGACTTCTTCTTCAAGCGATGCAATCTTTTGTCTGGACCTTTCCATCTCCTCCACAGCAGTTTTTGATTCCAAATCGGATTTGGAAACCGCCTCTTTCAGCGCAGTAATTTCTTCTTCAAGCGATGCAATTTCCTGTTTGGATCGTTCCACTTCCTCCACGGCAGTTTTTGATTCCAAATCAGATTCCGAAACCGCCTGTTTCAGCGAAGTGATTTCAGCATCAAGCGCGGACCGGTCAGACTGTTGATCATATTCGACCATCGCCAACCGCTGCTGTTCAATCTTATCATTGAGGTCAGAAATTTTTTGTTGAGCCTCGGAACGGAGCGTTTCCTGAGCTTCCAAATCAAAAGTTAACTTCTCAACTTCGTTTTTTTTTAAGTCAGCTTTTGATTCAACATCGGCCAGTGCGACTGCTAATTCATCCTTCGCTTGCGTGAGCTTTGTGATTTCGGCTTTGGCATCTTCCAATTCCTGAGCCAGCTTTTCACGCTCCTGGGAATTACCGGCGGAAGCTGTGCCATTCTGCTCCTTTAATTTCCTCAGCTCTTTTCGGACCTTTCGCAGTTCTACCGCTACGACCGTTCTATGCTCCTCCGCTTCTTCCAGCATCGCTTCTGTTTCAAGACGCAGCTTCTTCTCTTGCTCCAGTTCCTCCGAGCCACCCTTTGCAGTTGCACCGAGTGCGGCCCCCCCCACACCACCGAGTGCGGCCGACACTAGTGATCCTGACGCGAGCCCTTGTTCGTCGTCGGCTGATTCAGAAGAAGCGGCAGACGCCTGTGCCTCTTCAGTGAGCCTTTCAATTTCAGACTTCAGGGTGTCGACCTCACTTTTGAGCTGCTCTGATTCAGACAGTGAATCATGTTTGACGAGCTCCGCTTCTTTAAGTTCCGCCTCCAATTTCTCAGATTCTTGTTTTGCGGATTCAACTTCTTCTTTAAGAATATCGATTGCTTGAGTGTCAGCCGCTTCTTCTTTGAGCAACTCATTCTCAGACTTCAGCGCGGTCAGTGATTGCTCATTAGCTTCTGCCGCTTTAACCGACTTTGACAACTCACTCTCAAGTTCCTCAATCTTTTGTTCAGCTTCGGTCAGTTTGTCGGTGGCGTTTTTATCGGCATTTGCTTGATCTTGCTGAGCCTTAAGCTCTTTGACTTCTTTATACGCCGCATCCAATTTACTTTCAGACTCAGACCTTTGCTGTTCTGATTCATCCAATTTTGCTTGAAGAGATTTAAGCCCGTCAGAATCTGACTTCGCCGCAGAGAGTTTAGATTCTAGCTCAGCTATTTTGGTATTCAGCTGAGCCTTCTCTTGTGCGAAATCGGATACAGATTCGGCGAATTCCTCAACCGCATCGTCGTTTCCACTCCCACCCAGTTCTGCTCCGATCGCGGCAACGCCAGTCGCTACAGCTCCCGATCCAACACCCGCAGCAATGTTACTTGGTTCGGTAGGTTCAAGATCAACATCCAATACTTCGCCAACAGTTTCGACGGCCTCGTCTGTCACATCAGCGATATCGGTCAGTTCCAGCGGAGCACCTTCGATCGAGGTTGATTCAGCAACAGGAAGTACTTCGTCGTCATCATCGAGACCGAAATCAAACTCATCGCTGTCATCAATAGAAGTCTCTAAAGAAACATCAGCGACGTCTTCAGTTTCCTCGAGTGAGATTTCATTTTTATTCTCCGCCGTCAACCCAACCACAGAATCAGATTCGCTCGCAATTGGATCGTCATCATCAAGGTCGAAGTTGAATTCGTCGCTCCCCTCCTCAGCAAGGGTAGCGGGAGTTTCCTCTTCAACGGCTAAACCTTCTGGCGAATCTAGAGACACATCAGAATCTTTAAGCTGCAATTCATCGGATTCTTCAGCCGCTGCATCAATTCCGGTTTCCACAACGATTTCTTCTTCGCCCTCGTCTTCCATCATCATGGAAACGAAGTCGTCATCATCAAGCCCGTCATCAGAAACTTTCAAATCTTCGTTGAAAGACGATGAATCAATCGCTACGTCATTTCCTGCGTCCACAATGATTTCTTCTTCGCCCTCGTCTACCATCATCATGGAAGCAAAGTCGTCATCATCGAGTCCGTCATCGGAAACTTTTAGATCTTCGTTTTCAAACGATGAATTAATCACCGTCTCATCTTCTTCGACATTCACGACAAACCCTTCTTCACGGTCATCAGAGATTGCAAAATCATCGCCTTGGGTCGATGAATCGAAAGCATCGAAATTGAGGTCGCTTTGATCGAGAACCTGTGGGGTTTCTGCCAGGATATCTGATTCGTTCAGCCGCAAACCAGAGACCTCTCCAACTTCGGAAATGACATCGGAACCCATTTCGGCGTCGTCAGTTCCGTCGATCGCCGATTCAGAAAATCGGCTTGACTTTTTGAATGACGATTTAGCAGGATCAATCTCGCGCGTGTTCTCTACTGCAGCGTCAAACTTGTTCTTCTTGGCGAAAAATAATCGACTGAGAAGCCACAAAAGAAGAGCTACCACGAATCCGACAACAGCGAAGGGAAGCCAGCCAATTTGACCGAGGATGGACATCCACGACGAAGCAGGTTGAGCAACGACAGGACGCCTTACAGGAGCGGTCCCTTTTACAACCCCATCGTCCTCTGTGGCTGATGCTCCTTCTTCTTCTTCGCTTGCTTCAGCGGACTCTGACATGGGAGCGGATTCTTTTTCACTTAATTCTTCTGTCACAACCGGTGATTGTTGGGCGTCCGTTACGCCGGGTGTGTCAGCAGGAATGTCTTGCGATGCTGCTGACGGTAGTAACTGAGTATCTGGCTGAGCGTCAACTGGATCCGCCGTTTCAAACGGTGATGCAACGGCTGGCGGTTGTGTGGTCTCAAATGGTGACCGCGCCGCTGCTGGCGGCTGGGAGGTTTCAAATGGTGAGGCTACTGCCGCTGAAGATTGCGGGGTTACCGGTTGCGGAGTCTCTGGAGCAAACGGGGGTACCTTAGGCACTGTGTTCAGGGTATCAGGAGACGTGGGAACCGAAGAGAACGGATCTACTGTGGGAGTTGATTGGGGAGTAACCGCCGATTGCTCGAACGGATTTGCTTGAGCGTTCACAATCGCGACGAAAAATAAGCAAACTGTAATCGCAGCAACAAATTGAAGAGAACTACTTGGCAAGAAGTGGAAGAGTTTTAAAGCTGTCATGGTTAATAGACTCTTAGCGTGAAAGTTGGACTCGTTAAAGATCATATCGGTCACTGCCGAAAAATCGCATTGTGATGTTAGTCAGATGAGCGGGACGTTTTCCACTACCTAATTATGGTAATTTTATTCCTCATTGTATCCAGAAAAAGTGGCTTTTTGACTCATTCGAAATATCTATGTCAAATTGGTCCGATTATTTAAATCTTTCGCCTTTGAGAGAAGCGATTGCCGGAGATACGTTGCAATTTTCTTGAGTAGACACCGTTATAAGAACCGTAATAATTGCATTTTTGCCAAGGCAGTGTAGAATCCCAACGGCGAGAATTCAGCGCGGTCGGCAGCGGACTTAGCAACCTAATTGCCGAATCATACTTGTTTTTGATTTAGTAATTTTGAAACCAATCTGGCGTAAATTTCGCGAAGCGAATATTGTCACCATCGCCGGCAAACGAGGATCTTTCCTCCAACCACCTTGCCGTTTACACTTATCAACGATCACGGGACACCGTGGTCATTAGCCGACAGGCTTAGACACACAGGAAATCGTTTTGAAGTCATATTTAGTTGACCCGTCCAAATTCGACTTTGACAATGTTGTCATTGATAAAAAAGCGATCGAAAAAGTTAATCCTCACCGCTTCGAACTTATGCTACTGGATGGAATTTTGTTATCCGGTGAAGAGTACGCTGTCGGATATAAAGACATTGCTGACGACGCGTTCTGGGTAAGAGGTCATTTTCCTGGAAAGCCGATTATGCCAGGTGTCCTGGTTTGCGAATGCGCGGCGCAGCTGTCTTCTTACTTCGCTATGACCAATGGGATGGTCGATCCTGGAGGATACGTTGGCCTTGGAGGATTGGAGAGCATTCGTTTCCGCGGGCCGGTGGTGCCCGGTGATCGTTTGTTGTTAATGCTCAAGCGTGGAAAAGTTCGCCGCAACGCAATGTTCACCGCCGAATTTCAAGGCTGGGTGGAAGATACGCTGGTGATTGACGGGCTTATCAAAGGCATCGTGCTCAACGATTCTTAGTCCCGTGCAAAGCGGCTGAATTGGACTGAAACATTTCTAAGCAAACATGTGTCGAATCTGCTGAAAAATTCGCGTCATAAAGATCTTCAGCAGTCGATCTCCTTGTAAAAGATTATCGCTTTTGATCGTTCCTGTTTTTTCCCGATCAGGAAAAAGAGCCATCTCGCTTTTAAAGTCACGATGGCTCAATCATAGAGCTAAGAACGAATTGAGGCAGGCGAGTTACATCCCTTCCATTCCGTAACCGCCATAGCCGCCGCCTCTCATCATTTCATCTGCCTCTTCTTTGGCACGGCGAGCGGCTTTTTTACCGCCGTATTCTGCCTTCTCATCGGGCAGACGCAACGCGTGTCGCGCGTCTTTAAGGTCTTCGATGTCATTTGAAATAATGAAATTACCGTCCCCATCCATAATTAGCGTTTCGCCAGGTAAATCGTACTGAATCGGTTCATTGCGCGAAACGTCCAAGCGTTCTCCACCCATCACGTCGATCAGAACTCCGTTGGAGTGTATGTTCGCATCCTCGACAAAGTGAATCGACTGTGCCACTGGATGTAAGATCGTAACGGGCTCGGTGAAGTTCAATAAATCTCCAATAGAAAACAATCGCTTAGCAGCAATAATCGCTCCTTGGTATTTTGAATCCTCAACGGACGTAACAATCTCAGCCTTAGGTTCTTCGACAGGAATTTCGGTCGTGCCAACCTTCGCCGTGCGTGGTTCAGCGACTCGCTGAGCAAAAAATTCAGCCGAAGGCCCTTCCACGGTGACCTTAATTGCATCACTCCAACGTGTCGGGCGAGCAAACCTTAGGTACTCTTCACCTTTAGGAACTTTTATTTCTACAGGCTCCTTTGCACCTTCATAGACTTCACTAACGTAGTAAACCTTTTCACGCAGATCACCTTCTTCACGCCCGCGCTTGATTCGATTGCGAACCGACTGATCCTGCATCGTGAAATTGATTTTTGTTTTCTTGTAGACTTTTTTCTCTTCGTCCCTGTTGCCCAGCATTATACCTGGACCACCCATCCCACCGCCGTACTCATCCATGCCGCCTCCGCCATGCTCATCCATGCCGCCTGTGTTAGCATTTTCATCAGCGTTGTTAGGATCAGCGACCCAAACACGCATCCGATATTCATAAACGGCTGACTTACTTGGCGAGACGCTCATGTCAAAAAACCGAATCTGTTTGAAGTCAGAGGTCGGTTCTAAAACGGGATCGGCGAGTTCCTCGTACTCCGTCAGATCACTGCTTGAGCGACCGTCTCCAGTACGCATTCCATAACCTCCATAACCACCACCCATCTCGTCGCCGTAACCTCCTTCCATACCGCCACCGTAGCCTCCCATGCCTCCCATGCCTCCGCCGTAACCGCCGCCACCTCTTCCACCAAGTCCCTTTTTCGTTCTTCGCATTCCAGTACCGTCGGGATTGAGCATCCCACGCTCGGGTTTCTCTAATTCTTTTCTACCTTCGAGAACATCTGCGGTGGCAACGCCTTCATCTTCGTTTTCTGGAACTTTAAAAACACGTTTACTCAATTTGCTGTGAATCGCTACGTTCGCATAGTCGGTTCCAAGGATAGGCGGAATTGCATTTGTCAAATATTGATCGTAGTTTTCCGGAGGAACAACTTCAGGAGCTGACGTAAAGCTACTGGGATACAGTTCAGCTTGGTCGAAGTTAACAAAGGCCGAAATATCCGCCCACTCACCAGGCTGACCATCCTTCACTTCACGTCTCTCAACTTGTAAATAATCGTATTTAGGCAGATCGCGTTTCGGATAATAACCCAGACTGCTAGAAAGTGTTTTTTCGTGTTGTTTCCAGAGACTTTTGTGATCAACCAGCGCGTTGACGACCACAACATTTCGCGTCAAAGCAATGTCCGATCCGGCCGCCGCAACCGTCTTGGGTCGAACGCCGCCCGCCATCGCCTCTTGAACACCAGGAAGCCCCCACCAAGCATCGACTTCGGCATCTTCTTGCGGGTCCTTCTCTACTTTTGCTTTCTTTTTATTGCGACCTGAGCGTCCCGGCGGTCCGCCGCCGTAGCCACCCATCATTTCTTCCATATCATCTCCGCCGTAGCCCATCGACCCCATCATTGGCGATCTTCTCTTGTCATCCGGGTCTTGTTTAGCCCGCGCCAAAGGCAATTTGAGTATTGGATCTTCAAAGTTATTTTGTTTGTTCTGTACAATCACAGCCGTGCGAAGCACGTGCGCTTCTACGTCCTGCACTACCGGCAGCGGAGGATCCATACGAAGTTGCAATGCCTTGGGAACCATCGAAAGACCAGGAACCTTATAGTTAGATGCATCCACCGGCGCAGCGGCAGCTTTGACTCGTTCAACGACTGCAACATCGCCCTTTCGGTAGAGCGCGATCTCTTTCCAGTTGGAGTCGCTTTCGATATATGATGTCGCTTGATTCGCGTCACTGATGAGATTATCAGGTGACTTCTCAAACTTGTCCGAACTCATCCCTAGATAGAAAAACAGGGCCAAGAGAATTAAAGAAACCGCGAGTATCAATTTCTCAATGTTGTAGAGAAAAAACGTTTTGATACCGCCGGAGCCAGCTTTTGAGTTTTTCATATCAGATCGCCTGATTAAATCATTTATCTTTGTTTTCGTATTCGCCAAATCGGTTGACTTGGCACCCGCGCCTAAAAAAATTGCACAATTCGCAACATCAACCCGCGTCGCTAACGTCGATCAAGAACTGCAACGCCATCGTCCAGAGACGATTCCTCTTCAGTTGGATTCTCCGTCGGTAACCCAACGGCTTTGAGAAGGAAGTCCTTACGCACCCGATTGTAGATCCTGACAATGCCGTAAAACTCGACTTTCACGTCGTAACTTAAACGAGTCTCAACAGGCGTCGATTCGAGGGCATCCAATTTTGCCTGCGTGAATCCGCCTCCCATCATTCCCCCCATGCCCATCATGCCTTCCATTGCGTATCCGCCCATGTCACCCATGCCACCCATTTCCGTCGCAACCGATTTTCTTTGTTCCACGCCCCCCTTAAACTCCAAAACAGTTGTCGGATCGTGCCTATTTATTCGAATTTGCTGAACTTCAAAGGCGAAAGGGGAATTTGCACAGTAAGCCAAAAATTCGTTGATCTTTCTTTCATCCATGGTTACGGCCAATCGAAACGGAACCCGCTTGGCAACAATCAGTTCAAGGTTTTCTTCGGGCAGTTCTTGACCATTGATTATTGTCCGAACCGTTTCGGCCGCAATCGCTTCTTGGTTACTGTCAACATACCGGCCGTGGTAAGGACTAGGATCGGCATTGACGTCAAATGTACCTTCAGCTTCACCGTCCATGCCGCCCATCATGCCGCCACCCATGCCACCCATGCCACCCATGCCACCCATGCCACCCATGCCACCCATGCCACCCATGCCGTCCATGCCGTCCATTCCTGCTCCGACCATAGGTACTTTCGCGCCACCCAACCGTTTGTCGACTTGAGCAAGCACTCCTAGTTTCGCTCGTGCTTCACGACCAAATGCGAGATAGTCAATCTCCTTGATGACCGCTAAGTCACTCGTGGTTGCTTCTCCGTTAATTTTGCGAATCACGTTGAACATCGCTTCGAGCAGCCAAATATCTTGCTGAAGTGTGTAGGCCTGTAGGACCGTCGGGTCTTGCGTGCTTCCAGAATTATCGTCCCAGTCTCGAAACTCAGTCATTTTGCGCTGCCACAAGTTTTGATTCGCTTCGTTCCACAAGACGGCGTATTTATTTCGTTTGACATCGACGATGCCTTCACCCATGCCACCTCCGTAACCACCCATCCCCATCCCCATACTCATCGCGCCACCATATCCACCGAGTCCACCAAGCGCATTGGCCTCGGCCGCAGCTTTTAGTTCTTCCTCAATCAGTTTTTCGTCATACTTCCAGTACGCTCGAAGGTGGCGAGCGATTTTGGCAACCTGTTTAGGAATTTGTTCGCGATAAGTTCGCAGGTAAGTCTTCTCGGTCGTAGAGCTGACGTAGTCGACGGGAAAGTCTACCGCGGATTTTCCTTGGTTGAAGAATTCGAACGTTTTTTCACCTAAGATATCCTTGGGGAACACCAACAATGGTTCCTGTTCATCCCGCTTTTGCTGCCAAACCTCAGCGATCGCGTCGATCGTTTCTTTCAGCTCCTCGGTCATCATTTCTTCGGTAAGTGCATTGGGATGCGCCACGACACTTTCGTCAACGCCGTCCTCTTCGGTCACTGCCGATACGCTCCGAACGTTAGACATATCTGAAAAACTTCGCTTCAAAGCTCTTACTTGAGATGTGGTTTGTTCTTCAATTTGGCCGGAGGCAAAGTACCATCCGCCAATCAGTAGCAACGCCACCAACGCAGAGATTAACCAAAAGCCGTTTCGCTTTAACCACTGGAATACTGGAGCTAGTTGATCCATGACTTGACTCGATTTAGATTTCGCTTAATTAAATATTTCCGCTTCGCTTAGCATCTTCACTAAGCACAAACTTACTCGATATTTTCGTCCGGGTTTTGCGCTGCCGCCGCGGCTGCGGCGGCAGCATCATCCGCAGCCTTCAGCCGTGCCTCTTTTGCGGCGATGCGTTGGCTGGGGGTGTGTGGTTCCCACGCCATCTGAACAACAAACGAAAATTCGTTCGCGTCGAAAGTAGTTTCGTTATCCGCTAAGGTTTTGTTTCTTCCACCGCCCATGCCGCCGCCCATGCCACCACCATAGTCATCCATTCCGCCGCCGAAGTCACTTATGCCGCCCGTACCACCGCGATTGGCCATTGCAGCGGCTCGCGCTTTGGCAGGGTCAAATTCGATTCGTTTCGGCTTGCTGGCGACATCACGTCGAACGATCGTAGGAAAAGTAATACCCAAATCGGAAAATTTATAGTCACCGTCGGGCAGCGATACTTCCTCGTTTCGAATGGCATTGATGAGCGTTTGACGCACGTAATCCGTTTCGGAAATTTTTGATTCGTCACCGATGAAGTTGTGAAAATGATGCGCCTGAATTTCAATCACCCAGCCCGCTTTGCCTGACATTACGTTACTTGGCCCAGAGGACTCCGAATCTTCATCGTAGGTTTCATAATCATCCTCGTCATCTTCCTCATCCCCCCCTCCTACGCCAGCCATCGCTCGCAATTCTTCGCCGGAAAGAGTCTGGCGAGAGTAGATGTCTTTCACTTCCTCATACCACTCCGACAAATCTGCGAAGTATTTTGTTTCAAGGTGATCAATGTAGATTTCACCTCGGCCTGCAAACGGCACCTCTTGAGGACTGACCGTAGTAATCCCTTCGGCGCGCAGCGCTTCGATGTTGGGGTCTTTGGGTAGGGCCTGAAACAGCGCTGAATACATTTCCATCCACAATGTCTTGTTATCAGTCGCCGAAGAAAGGCCCTTGGCGATCGAATTCAACTTCTTCAGATACACCTTTTGCTCTTCATCGACGCTGACAAGTGACGTGCTCTTGGACTTCGCAGATTTTGCTTTACTAATTGCGTCGGACCAACTGGCTTGGCTGGTCCCCTTAAAGTCGGGACTCACCGACCAAAGCGCATTTTGTTTAAAGAACAATCCCAAAACGCAGCCCAGCATCAGCAATCCAACCGAAGCCAAAATCCAAGGTTTCTTTGCCTTGATGATCCGCTCGACAACCAGTTCGGTAGGAAGCAAGTTCGTCCTCAGCTGAGACATATTGAGCCCTTGCAAGCACAGTCCGTAACAAGGAGCGAACGACAGTAGGTTTTCGTCGAACGATTTCTGGCCAGCGACAGCTCCACCAGTAAGTTTTTCAAACGAATCGACCTTGCGAACGTCAATCTCGAGTTGCTTTGTAAGATACTGCCGTAATCCAGGAAGCTTTGCTGCGTTACCCAACAACACGATGTCTTGAATCTCCGCCGATTTGTCCATACTGCTAAAGAACGTCAAACTGCGTTGAACCTCATTGATCAAATCGTTGAACACCGGACGCATCGCTTGAAACACCTCTTTGGGGTTCTCAGCCAACCGCGCGTTGCGCTTGAGATGCTCGGCCTTGGCCTGAGTCAATTTCATCTGCCGCGACAGCTGCTTTGTAAAGTGGTTACCGCCGATAGGAATATTCCTCAACCAAAGTTTCATACCGTTGGTCACGATCATGTCCGTCGTGTCGGTTCCCATCGACATCACCACGATCGAAGGAGGCGGATTCTCTGGATCGAACGATTCCGCATCGGGAAGCTCGTCGATGAGATCTTGGCAAACAACATTAAAGATTGACAGCGGTGAAAGCTGCACGTAGTCGACCTCAATATTGGCTTCATCAAATGGAGACAACGCCCGGTAGACGGCTTCACGTTTCATCGCGAACAAACCGACCTCCGCGTCAACGGTGCGGCCCTCTACAATCGTGCCACCCAACTGTTGCCAATCCCAGATCACGTCCTCGATTGGAAACGGGATCTGCTGGGTCACTTCATATTTGACGATTTCGGGCAGAGTCTTGGCATCGACCGGTGGTGGCTTGAAGAAACGAGAAAGCCCTGCCTGACCTGGAACGCTAACAGCGACCTTATCACCCACCAGATCGTTCCGCGAGAGAAACTGCTCCAACGCATCTCGAACCAGTTCCTCCGGATCAGCGTCGGCTTGGCTGAGCATTTTGGGGTATTCGATGAAGTCGTACTTGTCCGCCACAACGGTTTCTCCATCACCGGATGTGGTGCAGCGCAGTGCCTTGAGAGCACATTGCCCGATGTCGATTCCCCAAACTGCAGTGGATTTTGCCATCTTTTAAGCCTGTAAATTCTTTTCAATGATCCGTTATGATCTTCCGTTGAGCCGCAACGCTCCGTTTGCCACCGTCACAACACGATAATCCTTCGTTACAAAGGGTATTGTGGTCAGGAGCCCGCCTTTAGCCTACCCCTACCTACAATTTAATAAATGTCACACAAAGATGTCAATTTATCGACGATATTCCAAGTGTTTTAACGCTGTTTTGATTTTTTTGACCGTGTGCAACGATCATCCCACTCTCAACGGCACCAATTCAATAATTCACAGTTCTTCTTTGGGCTAAAGCACGTTTTTGACGCCTGAAGCGGTGTATCAGTTCCATCCAATGAAAAAAATTTCCCGTCTCATTCAGTTGTTGCCGTTTTCTCGCCTTGAAGACTTCCCAAGCCACCTCAAAGGCGACCTCGCCGCCGGTATTTTGTCCAACTGGTCTGCCGCTTGGCATCCGCTTCTAATCTCTGCGGCCCAATCGGCTCCTGTCGTTTACGGTGCCGACCAAACGTCGTTCGAGCAATACGATGAAGATGCCCATTCAGACATCATCAGCTTCGAAACCGATTCGGACGAGCCGTCACCTGATTTTGACGTCGAATTTTGGAAAGACAGCCTCGTCTTCGTACCCAAAATCAGCTTAGAAAACATCGCAGAAGGTTTTGCCACCAAAGCCGTCCAACAGAACGCAAGATTCGTCACCGGCATGATCGACCGTAACCAAATTACTCGTCGCTGCTTTGAATTAACCGATCTGACGCCCGCCCCCGAAGGCAACACATCCCAATACTCCAATCGCGTGCAAGCGTTCTATTCTTTGGCGTACGCCTATCTGCAAATCCAACTACTCACTCGAAAAATCCGATACTCGTCAAACCTTGACCAGAAAGCGTTTGATCAAAAACTGGTGGAAGCTGCTCAAGCCTTCGCCAACGACGACACACTGGCCACCGATGCCGCCATCAGCGCTTGCTACGACCTCTTGCTACAAGAGAAGAACAACTACTATCCTGTCCAACCGACGCTGATCGACCTGGTGCTTACGACCCCCAAAACGCTGGGAGCCCGCTTCGTCTCTGAAATTGACTCCGAACATATCGTCAATTTTTTGATGACCGGCGAGACACTCTGCGCTGCCGGGCCCTCAGCCATTGAAAAACTCAAAGCGAAACTATCCCGCGGCCAGTCCGCCGTCATCGGCGGCAACGATGCTGAGCTGCCCGACACGCTCCTGTCGCCCGAAACGACGCTCCGGCAGCTCAACCTTGGCCTACGTAAATTTCACAACATATTAAACCACGAAGTCAGCATCTTCATGAGACGCCGGTTTGGATTAATGTCCAGCTTACCCAACATCTTGGACCAGCTGAATTTCTCCGGAGCTATGCACACCTCTTTGGACGGTGGGAAGTTCCCGACCGGTTCGTTTGGCACAATCCGCTGGGCAGGCGACGCTCAGGCATCCATTGTTTCCAAAGCAGATACCGTCATGGATGCATCGGATCCGGGAATAATGTTAGATCTTGGTGTAACAATCGGACGTCAAATAGATTCCGCACACGAAGCAACTTGCACGTTTGCCCATTGGCCCGGCCGCTGTCACCAATCCTACAAAGATCTAATCGGCGTCGCTGCCCGGTCGACTGTACTTGGCGAATTCCAAACGCTCGACGAACATTTCGAAACGCTTTACGATCCCGGCTACGCCGATAATTTCTCCAGTGAAGAATACGCGGCGCCGTTTCTTACCGAAGCCATCCATTCAAATTCCGAGGTCACGCTTTCTCGATTTGTCGACTACTGGAGGCAAACGTATGGTCTCCTTGTAGTCGAAGGTTTGCTTGCACAGTGGTGCTCCGTGTTGGTGACAGCACAAAAACCGAACATTAAACAAACCATTGTACCTTGGACTGACAAGTGTGAAGACTTGCAACAACGCATCGATTCTTTGACCAACGATTGGAATCACGATGCTGAAGTTGTTAACGCAATCGACGCAGAACTCTCCGCGACTACAGACCAATTGCTGGCAGAATTGTCTCAAGTCTTATCAGACTCCCATTCAACGTGCGAGCCAGAAACCAACATCGTAAATCCATTGTTTTTCACACGCCGCGCTGCGGCTGGGACTTCCACAAACGGCGCGCAAGATGGTTTTCACAAATCAGACAATCCATTTTCGGTACAACAGATCAGCGGCGGCAATCTTCAAACGGTCACCCAATGCCGAGGCTCCAGCATCACTCCGATTCGCGTCGCCACCGATCTTACGGCACTAAAACAACAGCCGAACATATTGGAAGGCACAAAACTTCAGAACGAGTTCTTCGTAGCGACGATTGATCGCAAAACGGGTGCCCTAACAAGTATTCTCTTCCACGGAAAACGTGGTAACAGAGCCAGCCAACGTTTAGTCTATCAAGACAATCGCAACAGCGCGGCTTCCACTATGGTTTGCGATGCGCTGGAATCCAATGCCTCCAGCATTCTCTCAGGCGAAATCAAAACCACCGGCCGCATCCTTGTCGGTGAAGAAACAGTCGCACAATTTACGCAGCTGTTTAGGCTGACGCGCGGCAAGCGGGTTTTAGAGTTAGAAATAGATATTCAACCCACAATTGACATCGGAAATTCAAAAACAAAATACTTTGGGCACCGATTGGCTTGGCGAGACGAAGCGTGCAAGATTTTTGGTTCGGATCAATTCGTGAGAAGCGAACTTTACGCGCCGAAGATTCAGTCTCCAAATTTTGTCGAAATTGAAAACCTGGACTACGCGCTAACGCTTCTCCCAGGGGGACTTCCTTACCACAACCGAATCGACCGCCGACAATTGGACACGATGTTGATCGTCGGCAACGAAAAAAGTCGATCATTTCGGATCGGGTTTGGCGTGGACCTAAAGTATCCGCTTAAAACAGCGATTGACTTCTCATGCCCTGCTTTGACGACCAAGATTGCGGGCTGCCAGCCACGGCAGATGTTTCACTTAGATAGTAGAAACATTCTTGTCTCACACGTTCAACCTCGATTTTCAGATTCCGCAAACGATCTTGCCTTAGAAGTTCGGCTGCAGGAAACTCAGCGCCGCAGCGGTGAAGTGACGCTATTCGTGCCGTTTAAAATGGCCGCAATTCACCGCACGAACTTTCATGGGGACATAATTGAAACTCTCCATGACGCCGAAGATGTGCCGATAAGCCAGATCAAACTTTCCTACGCTGCGGCCGACTATTTTCAGATTCGAATCGTCGTCGCAAATGAAGCAAAAGCTTAGAAGAAACAACTTTCTCCTGTTTCCTTCAATACAGCCCCGATGCGTTAGCGGGTGAGTTACCCACGACTTGCTTTCATGGAAAAATTCGTCCATTATAGAAGTCAGAAGATTGTCCTCTCACGTTAAATCATCCTCTTTGCAAAGCAAACTATGCCTACTTGGTGTGAAGCGACCATTACGAAGAAGAAAATCTGGACCGAAGGCTTGTTCACGATCACGATCAAAGCCGATGGTGTAAAGGCGTTTAAGCCAGGACAATTTTTGCAGTTGGGCGTTTACCCTAAAGGCCAAGAAGGCGTTGAAGATGCGATCATCAACCGCCCTTACTCCGTCGCGTCACCGCACGGCGACGAACTAGAGTTCTTCATCGTCCTCGTTCCTGAAGGCGAATTAACGCCAAAACTTTGGGCGCTAGAAGTTGGCAGTAGTTTGGTCGTTAACGATAAGGGTGCGGGGCGATTTTCGTTAGACCATACTCCCGCCGCTGAACATCTTTGGTTATTCGCAACAGGAACAGGACTCGCGCCCTACGTAGCGATGCTGAGAACAGAGGAACCTTGGGAACGCTACAAGAAGATCGTTGTCGTCCATGGCGTTCGGCATGAATCGGATCTCGCTTACACCGAAGAACTATCCCATTATCGCATAACACGCCCCGGTCAGTTTGAGCTCATCCAGGGTCTCACGCGCGAACAATCCGAAGTTGCGATGCGGGGCCGAATTCCAGCGCTGCTGGCAAGCGGGCAACTGGAAAAGTCTGCCGATTGCAAGCTCTCCAAAGAAACTTCAACAGTAATGCTTTGCGGTAACCCGGCAATGCTGGACTCGATGGAAGAGCTGCTCAACAGCCGCGACATGGTCAGACATCGCAGCAAATCGCCCGGCCAAATCGTGCTCGAACGCTATTGGTAGTTTGCAAAGTGTAGGCTGCCTAAGACACGCAGACCATCGCTGCAGCCTGTCACATCAAAACGCCATCGCATAATTTTCTTCCATTTTTATGAAACTCTTCGGCCTGCGACCGCGTCATTGATAAAAGGAAACCTTCAGCGTCCTAACGGCTTGGTAAAAATGGCCTATGGCGCAATCCGTTCGTCAAATTAAACTCGTAGGGTAACGCGATGGGACACAGCAAAACCGCAGCCATTTCTTCGCAAAAAAACTGCTATCTCTCGCGCTTAAAGCGACAGTTCAACTTTGATTACCTGTTGCTACTGCTGATGTTTTTCGCTTCGATGATCTTAGTGAATCCAACCGAAGCGATAGCACAGGGAATGTTCTTGCACGATCGAATCGTCCCGCCCGGCGACAACCTTCCGCAACGCTGGCGACCACAATTTACGCTCAAAGCGATCTCTGTTGATGCCAACATCAATGACCAAATCGCAAAAACACAAGTCTCGCAAACTTTCAAAAACACCAGTAACCGCGCCATCGAGACAACGTTTGTATTTCCTCTACCGGCCGATGCCGCGATCGAAAACTTCACCCTCCTGGTCGATGGGAAGGAATTGACCGGCAAACTGATGGCCGCCGACAAAGCCAAAGAAGTCTACCAGGGTTATGTTCGGCGTTTTGAAGATCCGGCGCTACTGGAGTGGGTTGGACAAGGCATGTTCGAATCCAGCGTCTTCCCTGTGCCCGCCGGTGAAGAACGCAAAGTCATCTTTACTTATTCGCAGTTATTGAAAAAAGACCACCGCTTGGTGGACTACCAGTTTCCACTCTCCACCGCAAAGTACTCCACCGGTCCCGTCGGAAAATTGGACGTGCGGGTCGCGATCAAAACAACGCAAGAGATGAAATCTGTTTACAGTCCAACTTTCGACGCCGCCGTCAAAAGAACCGATGAACATCACGCCGTCGTGACCTTCGAAAAGGACAACATCACGCCCAAGTCGAATTTTAAACTCTACTTCGACACAGTTGACGGAAAGATCGGTGCGAGCCTACTGTCATGGTGGCCCAAGGCGGAGGAAAACGGCTACTTCATGCTGTTGGCTTCGCCAGAGGTCAAAATGGAAGACGAAGAACAAGTAGAAAAGACGATCCTATTCGTTGTCGATCACAGCGGCAGCATGAACGGAAAAAAAATCCAACAAGCACGCGAAGCAGCCAAGTTTGTCGTCGACAATCTCACGGACAATGACACATTTAACATCTTCCGCTATTCCGACACGGTAGAAGCCCACACACCGGAACTCGAACGTTACTCTTCTCAAACCCGGTCCGCGGCCACCAACTTCATTAACGACACATTCGCCGGCGGCGGCACCAACATCAACGACGCACTCAAAGCTGCGGTGGGATCTTTGACGGATTCCGATCAACCAACCTACGTCGTCTTTCTTACCGATGGCAAACCCACCGTCGGTGTCACTGACGAGATGCAGATCGTGAACAACTTCAAATCTGCCAACACCGCAGGCGCGCGAATCGTCAGCTTTGGGGTTGGCCATGACGTAAACAGTCGATTGATTGATCGGCTGACGGCCGCATCTAACGGGCAGAGTGTCTACGTTTCTCCGGACGAGGACATCGAAACGTCCGTCAGCCGGTTGTATTCAAAAATTGCCGCTCCGATCCTGACCGATGTCAAAATCGACTACGGATTGTCCGGCGATGCAAACGCCACCGCCGTCAATCGCGTGTACCCTAAAAAACCGATCGACGTTTTTGCAAAATCACAGGTTGTCATTGTCGGCCGCTATAACAAAGCAGGCCTATCCACGATCACCATGAAGGGCAACGTTAACAAAGTCAAACAGAGCTATTCCTTCGGCGTCGAATTTGCTCAGCGTGGCCAAGGAAAAGGGCATCGCTTTGTAGAAAAACTATGGGCGTCTCGGCGCATCGGCGAAATCATTGACCAACTCGACCTCAACGGCCAGAACGAAGAACTGATAAAGGAACTGGTCGATCTGTCGGTAAAACATGGAATCATGACACCCTACACGTCTTTCCTAGCCGACGAAAATCAGGATCAGTCGGTGGCGCTTAGTGGCACTTCCAATTTGAGTCTCACCCAGAAAAACACCGAAGCACTCGAGCAGACTTCGGGCGACTACGCATTCGGCCAGCGTGCGGCAAAGCAAATGTACAGTGGAAAATCAAAGATTGAAAGCGAAGGCATGAGTTTTCAATTCGGTCTTCCAAGTTCATCCTCCGCTCTGCCCAAAAGTGCCCGAGGCGGTGGAATGGGAGGATATGGTGGAGCAATGGCAGGCTTTCAAGGTGGCGTTGCTACTGATTTCAGCCGCGCATCGAACTCCGGGATACGCAAGAACAAATCGGCAACGGTATTCAAGCGAGGCAACCTTTTGTTCGCGTCCAACGCCTCCGATGTAAAGATCGAAGAAGCGAAACCGATTGAGCTCATGCGTTTCTCCGACGAGTACTTCAAATTGGTCGACGCCAACTCAGACGAAGAAAACGAAGCCCTTTCGTTGCAGCAAGCCGGCGAAGATCTCATCATCAAACTGGCAGGTAAACTTTACCGCATCAAGGGATAGAAGACTTCATTCAATAGGTGAGCGGCAAGGTGCTAGCGCTTAGGTTTACCCACATCTATTTTGAAAACGCGCACCGGCGAGCATGGCGTTGAGTTCTCGCCAGCCCTTCCATAACTTTTGCCAGCCCGGTGGGTGATCGTGTTTGCGGTTTTGATGGCCGCTCAGCCGTGCCAAAGCTAACACGAACTCACCCACCGTCCAATCCATTCTTACTTTGCCGTGCCGCCACATCGAAAGGATCTTGATGTATTCTTTGTCGAGGTACTCCACAGCGGGCCGATCCTGTCTCTCTTCGTCTCGACTGTCGTCACGTAAAACCAACAACGTGATCGCAGTCACCGAGGTCAACGCGATGGCCGGCTCAAGCCGGTCGGTCGAAGTGAACTGATAGTCCTCAATCCCCATCCCTGTCTTCAGGCACTTGTGGTATTCCTCGATCACCCAACGCGCTTCGTACCACCCAACGACACGATAAGCTTCATCGAAATCGGTCACCTGATGGTTGGTAATCAGAAACCATTCCAATTGCTCCTGGCCTTGGGGTGGATCGGTTTCCCAGACCCGGACGACCCACAAATGGATCGCCGGAGCCGATTTGGCGGACGAGGTTTTCAGGCAAACCGGGGCCGCGCTGACCGCCATCGTGGCGGTGCGTTTTTTGCGTGTGACGTTTCGTTTTTTGCCTTTGCGGTTCTCGCTTTTGAATTCGGTTTTCTTCGTGACTTCGAGTTCCCAGGTACCCAACTCAGGCTGCTGGCGAGCGTGGTCGTGTAGCTTCCTTTTGTGCTCATCGCTGAAATCCGTGGCGTCATGACCAACGTAGCAATTACGGTTTTGACTTGAACGAATCACAAACGTTCGCCCACTGTCCGATTCGTACTTGATAAACTCGGTCGTATCGGCTCCCCGGTCGCAGACATCAACAAGCATGCGATCCGCCGGTAATGGCTGGGCGGCCTTGAGCCACAACAGGCTCTCACGCGACTCCCGTTTTTGACGTTCCGATCTCTTTTCGCCTTTCTTGACTTTGGGGCGGCGGTGGAGAACCTGGTTGGCCAACCCCAGCGTCTTGCGATTCTCGGGGCATACGGCCAACACGTTTTGAGCAATAAAACCACGACGGAATCCGTTGCCAATTTGACCAAGATCGTCCGAAAGTGATTTGCGGTTGGTGTATTCCAGTTCGGTGGCATCACTGATCAACAGCGTGTACCCGTCGCGTTGGGGAAGTACGTCGTCAAACAGGTGCTTCCGGTGCGATTCAAGAATCGCATCGTGGGTCACCTGATCGCTATCAAAAAGTCGATACAATGCTTTGAGGTCCTTGGGGGAATTAAGTTTTTCCGGAAGTGAACCGCTCGGCCGGAGTGCCATTTCATCGGCGACCGCAACGAGCCGATTTGTCCGTCGTTTGTCGCCCAGTACCGCATGACCAAAATTCTGTTCTCCGAAAGTCATCGTTTCCTCCATGTAAAAAAAGTGACACAGGTAAAACGATTCAAAACCGGCGTTGGTTCATTCATCACCAAAATTAACAACATGCTGTCACCGGAAAATGCTCAAAACCCCCGGAAAACAGACGACAGTTGTGGGTAAACCTAAG
>ENA-ORXT01001362-ORXT01001362.1-marine-metagenome-genome-assembly--contig:-NODE-1362-length-33307-cov-3.871652_pt1 | contig 33307 bp, 25 predicted proteins | sample MGYA00237868_ERZ511482 | MGnify/ENA metagenome assembly ERZ511482 | reverse complement strand
AATGATCGGCCTGAAGTTTGGATATGGTATTTTAATTTTTGTGATCTCTCATTGGCATTGTATTTATACTTCATAGCCTTTGCCCAGATCCGACGTGCCACTCTCCCGATAACAGCATATTCAGGATCAACTCCATTAGAAAAAAAGAAGGATAAATTAGGTGCAAAATCATCGACATTCATTCCTCTTGATAAATAATATTCCACGAAAGTAAATCCATTTGACAAGGTGAAGGCAAGTTGGGAAATTGGATTTGCTCCAGCTTCTGCAATATGATATCCTGAGATAGAAACAGAATAAAAATTACGAACATTTTTTTCAATAAAATATTCCTGCATGTCTCCCATCAGTTTCAATGAAAATTCAGTGGAGAAAATACATGTGTTTTGTGCTTGATCTTCTTTTAAAATATCTGCTTGCACTGTACCACGAACTGCCGCAAGCGCTTTAGATTTTAATTCTTCATAAATTGCTGATTCCAATACTTGGTCTCCTGTCAATCCTAGTAACATCAAACCAAGCCCATTATTGCCTTCAGGAATATCGCCATTGTATTTTGGTCTGATAATATTTTTATCATCATAATGTTTTTTAAACGCTACCTCTACTAAATATTCCAATTTATGCTCAGTAATATATTTTTCGCATAATTGATCAATGGCAGCATTCATAAAAAATGCACAAACTGTGGCAGCGGGACCATTTATTGTCATCGACACAGATGTTCTTGGATCACACAAGTCAAAGCCAGAATATAACTTCTTTGCATCATTAAGCGAACTGATGTTTACTCCAGAGTTGCCGACTTTACCATATATGTCTGGTCGATGATCAGGATCATTTCCATATAATGTGACAGAGTCAAATGCTGTTGATAATCGTTTTGCTGGCGTTCCTTTTGATAAATAGTGAAAGCGTTTATTTGTGCGTTCTGGTCCACCTTCACCTGCGAACATTCTGGTAGGATCTTCACCTTTTCGTTTGAATGGAAAGACACCTGCTGTAAATGGAAATTCTCCTGGCACATTTTCTTGCCTTACCCAAGTCAAGATATCGCCTTTGTCTTTGAATCTTGGAAGAACAACTTTTGGAATATTATTATGGGACAGTGACTTAGTATAGTTGTCTACTGTTATATCTTTTCCTCTTACTTGATAGACAAACTCTTTGGCTTGATAAGCAGCTTTTTTAGTTTCCCATTCCGATAAAATTAATTTACTTTCTTTAGTCAAGTCTTGTTCTGCATTTTCTTTTTTCTGCTCTAAGAGTTCTATCGTAGCTACATCAGAATTTTCCTTTTTCAAATGAGCGCAGGTGATGTCCAAACTAGATGCTAAGCGAGCGACTTCACTTTGTTTTTCAGTTTCTTTATCATATGTTCTGATTGTTTCAGTGATTTCTGAAAGATATCTGACTCTTGCTGGTGGGATAATATATTGTTTTTCACTTGTCCCTTTTTCTCCTTGGGTTTTTGATTGCTCAGGGAATAATTTTTTTATTAAAGCATGGAATAATTTATTGACTCCAGGGTCATTAAATTGAGAGGCGATTGATCCAAATACGGGCATCTCATCTGCAGGAGTGTCCCATAATTCATGATTCCGCTGATATTGTTTTTTGACATCGCGCAATGCGTCAAGCGAGCCTCTTTTATCAAATTTATTTATCGCTATAATGTCTGCGAAATCTAGCATGTCGATTTTTTCTAATTGCGACGCCGCTCCAAACTCTGGGGTCATGACATAAACTGATAAGTCAGCATGATCAACAATTTCAGAATCTGACTGTCCAATACCAGATGTTTCTAAAATGATTAAATCAAACTCAGCATGTTTCATAATAGAAATCGTCGCATCGATATGCTTGTTTAGTGCTAGATTATATTGTCTAGTCGCAAGCGACCTCATAAATACGCGATCATTAGAAATCGAGTTCATCCGAATGCGATCGCCAAGGAGTGCACCGCCAGTTTTTCTCTTCGATGGATCTACTGAAATTATGCCTAAGGTTTTTTCTGGAAATTCTCTCAGATACCGCATGACTAATTCGTCCACTAAACTAGATTTGCCTGCTCCGCCTGTCCCAGTGATGCCTAAAACCGGAATTGTCGAATCTTTTATTTTATTTTGTAATTCAGTGACCCACTTCTCATTTTCCGCTGGATAATTTTCGACTGCAGAAATTAGTCTAGCTATAGAAGTTTGATCTTTGCTTGCTACTTTGTTTAACTGGCCATTTATATTTTGACCCACTGGATAATCGCATTCTTGAAGTAAATGGTTGATCATTCCTTGCAGGCCCATTTCACGACCATCATCTGGTGAGTATAGTCTTGTGATCCCATAAGCATGAAGGTCTTCTATTTCGCTTGGTAGAATAGTTCCTCCTCCGCCACCGAAAAGCTTTATATGTCCTGCGCCCTTTTCTTCTAGAAGATCATAGGCATATTTAAAAAATTCATTATGACCTCCTTGATATGATGTAATGGCAATCCCCTGCACATCTTCTTGAATGGCAGAATTTACAATTTCGTGAACTGGACGGTTGTGCCCAAGATGAATGACCTCTGCACCTGATCGTTGGATAATGCGGCGCATGATATTGATCGCTGCATCATGACCATCGAATAAAGAACCAGATGTGAGAATCCTGATTTTATTTTTTGACTGATAAGGAGCAATCTTTTCCATAAGCGACATTTTTGTAAAGTTATTCATAATCAAGGTGATAGCTGCTGTAATCCACTTGACCCGAATCAAAAAAAAAACTGATCTCTTAGGAGCACTATTAGCCTTCTAAGAGATTTAATTAGTATACCACACTTCTTTGATTTCTTTCCAAGTGATCAATTTAATATTTTCCTCTTTTAGAATGTTGCGACAGGCTTCGCTTGTAAAAAAATTAAAATCTTCTTGTCTCCATTTCGATCCCCAATATTCTTGACCGATAGTCAATGCTTGCATTTCAGCATTATCAAAACCAAGATGAATAAGGAGGACATTAATTCCTGGATCTAAGTTTTTCAAAGTATTTGTATAGTATTTCGCCATTCCTGAATCATAATCCTGAGGAGATGCAGACATTACATGTTCGATGATGATGTCTTCATCAGTTATCTTATCTAGAAATGCCTGAGAAGCAGCTTTTAAAAATAATCGACTGACCATAACAGGTGTCTTATATTCTCGACCCAATTTTAAATAGACTTCAAATAAATCTGCAGAATTAAACAACAAACATCCCATGTGGGCATCAAAGTGCGTGGGAATAATTCCCATTTTATACGCTTGTTCTATTTGTGCTCTTAATTCTATTTCTGCTTCTGCTACTGTCGCATTTTGTCCAAACTCCAAACAATTGGGAAACATAAAGCCTTTATCATTGACTAGACTAGGTACTTTGTCTGAAGAGGCAACTGGACCCCAGTTCATATGGTACCATTCATTTGTCATCGTTAGGTGCAATCCAAAGTCAACTTCAGGGTTGTCTCTAAAATAGACTGCGACTTCTTCGACCCAAGGACAAGGCATCATGATACTCGCAGAATTCACCATCCCAACTTTTAATGCCAGAATACTTGCTTCATTTTTAGAATGCGCTACACCAAGATCGTCTCCATGAATGATTAACAATTTTGTATTGTCGTCGTAGCCAAGTTTTTTCATCAAAGATTCTTGAGCAGCAATTGTTACTGTCAGGCAAGTAAAGAGGAAAGTGAAAAAATAATTCATAATTAATTTGTTATAATATTTTGCAGGGAGGTAATTAAATAATTCATAATACAAAACTGAACATACAAATTCCACCCTCTGTTGCTCCCTCCAAAGGGATACATTTGCTTTCTATTCAAATTCAAATTCAATCTGACATTCAACATTCAAAACTTCTCGAAGTTTAACTATGTTTGGCCAGGGGTCTACGCATCGGTTTCAGCAATGCTCAAGCTAACAGATCCTTCACTACATGTCCATGCACATCAGTTAGTCTAAAACGACGGCCTTGATATTTATACACATATTGTTCGTGATGGATTCCTAATAAATGCATGAGAGTCGCTTGAAAATCATGAACATGAATGGGGTCTTTTATAATATTATAACCAAACTCGTCGGTCTCTCCAATTGTCACACCTTTCTTGACTCCGCCACCCGCCATCCAAATACTAAAACAGCGAGGATGATGATCCCGACCAAAGTTATCAGGTGTCAATGTGCCTTGCGAATAACAGCCTCGACCAAATTCTCCACCCCAAATGACTAAGGTGTCATCTAGCATCCCACGTTGTTTTAAGTCTTGTAGTAATCCTGCAGATGGTTGATCTGTCTGCTTAGCAAGTTTAGGCATTAAAGTTGGAAGTCCGCCATGCATATCCCATCCTTGATGATAGAGTTGAATAAATCGAACACCTTTTTCTGCAAGTTTTCGAGCAAGCAGACAATTGTATCCAAACGTTCCAGGTACCTTCGCATCTGGGCCATACATGTCATAAATATATTCTGGTTCATTAGAGACATCCAAGGTTTCTGGAACGCTCATTTGCATTTTAAATGCCATCTCATATTGCGCTATTCTTGATTTGATCGCTTCGTCTTGCAAAGTGTTGTATTGCTCTCCATGTATTTTGTTTAAGTAGTGGATCATTTTTTCACGATCCTCTCTTGCCATGCCCTCTGGATTATTCAAATATAAAACTGGTTCATGGCCTGACCTAAACATTACGCCTTGATGATCAGCTGGCAAGAATCCATTTCCCCACAGTTTAGCGTACAATGGTTGTCCACCTTCTTGTCCCCTTGATAATAACACCACGAACGATGGCAGGTTTTCATTGTCACTCCCAAGTCCATAACTGACCCAAGATCCAATGCTCGGCCTACCAGCTTGCTGTGATCCTGTCTGCACAAATGTTACTGCTGGATCATGGTTTATCGCTTCAGTATGCATTGTTTTTATGATGGCGATATCATCCACAATTTTTCGATGATGAGGAATTAAATCGCTTAACCATGCGCCGCTTTGTCCATATTGACCCCATTTGATTTTTGATGCGGCTAGCGGGAAAGATCTTTGGTCAGCAGTCATGCCGGTTACTCGCTGTCCCTGTCGGATGCTGTCAGGGAGCTCTAGCCCAAACATTTCTTTGAGTTTTGGTTTATGATCGAATAGCTCTAATTGAGACGGTGCACCACTTTGAAATAAATAAATGACTCGCTTCACTTTCGGTTGGAAATGCGGCAATAATATATCGTCAGATAATGGCATTGCTGACAACGGATTAGTCATAGAAGATAGTGCTGCTCCACCGATTCCAAACAAACTATTATTTAAAAATGTCCGTCTATTTATTTTATTTGCAATTGATTTAATATTATGATCCATATCACTTCTTCATTATAAATTCATCAAAATTCATCATGGTAGAGGCGATGACTGTATACACCGCCAGTTCTGCTTGATCTATATTGTCTGAAACTTGATATTCACCATTTTCAATCCACGGTTTTATTTTTTCTGGCTGAGTAGCAAACAGTTGTTTGAATTCGTCATATTGTTCAGAGAAGGATTGTTGTTCAAACGAACTTAGAGGTCTCGCTAATAATGATTTTGCAGCATAGTTTAATCTGTTTTCCAAATTACTGTTTTCCATTTTTACCAAGTTTTCTGCAAGCACTTTTGAGGCTTCCAGATATTGTGGATCGTTCATTAATATTAATGACTGTAGCGGCGTTGATGTTTTTTGTCTTTGGACCACACAATAGTATCTGTCAGGAGCGTCAAAGGTCATCATGCTAGGAGGTGGTGATGATCGTTTCCATACCGTATACATACTTCTTCTATATAGGCTGTCTCCAGATTGTTGTACGTATTTGGTTGCGTTTCTCGTAGCGAGAGCTTTCCATAAACCAAGTGGTTGGTAAGGATAAACACTTGGGCCACCGATTTTTCTAACTAGAAGACCTGCTCCAGCTAAAGCCGCATCACGAATATTCTCAGCAGATAGTCGATAAGCTGGAAAGTGAGAATACAAGATGTTTTGAGGATCGATCTCTTTCGCTTTTTTAGTAGGTAAACTAGACAAGCGATATGTGCTTGAAAGCATGATCATTTTGATAAACGCTTTTGTATCCCATTCCATGTCCATATAACTCGTCGCTAGAAAATCTAATAATTTTGGATGAGTCGGTAGGTTTCCTTGATTACCAAAATCTTCTTGAGTAGCGACAATACCTTTTCCAAATAATTTCATCCAAATTCGATTTACAGCAACGCGTGCTGTCAAGGGATGCGACTCATCAAATAACCATTCTGCAAGTTCTAAACGGTTCTGAGGCTTAGTATCTGTGAGATGACTAAAGATGTCTGGGATGCTTGGTCTGACTTCCGAAGTCGTTTGATCATACACGCCTCTGTTTAATATGTAAGTTGGCCGTACATGTTTTCTTTCTTGCATGACCATGACTTCTTTCTCATTTGTCAGCACTAGATTAAGTTCGCCTTTTGTATCAATGTACCGCTGCTTGTTTTTGCTGTAATCTTGGTTTAAATCGTTTTCTAAATAGTAGTTAAATAATTCGTCTTTCGACAAATGTGAGCTTGATATATTCGAAATGCCTGTGTATTGATTTTGAATTTCTTTCTGAGAGAGACTTCTATTATATACTTTTAATTCATCCATTTCAACTTGGGTAATGGACTTCCGTAATTCCATTCCTAATTGAAAAGGCATATTGGACCAATTCGTTTTATTGACACCATGAAGCAAGCTTTTATAGAGTTTGTCAGCATGAATTTTATTGCTTGTTTCAGTTCCATTTATATATGTGCCGACTCCAGAAGATTGACTAGAACCATCATAAGTCATAGCGATGTGAATCCATTCATTGACTGGAATTTTTTCTGTTGTCTGCAGATCAATCGCATTATCTGGCCACACATGATTAAGTTGGAAGGATAGTGTTCTATCTTTATTTAATTTGCACAGCCATCCACGATACCCCTCAAAGTCTCCATTAGAATTATTAAAAATAGGACCTGCTATTCCGTCTTCCAATAATCTAAACCAAATGCTAATTGTAAATTCATCATTGCGATCAATATCTAAGTCTCTGTTAAATCGAATGCCGCCGTCTCCATTAAATTGTAATCCTTTGCCATCATGTGCATTTACAATTTTTGGACGGAAAGTCGAGTCTCCAACAATCGAAGCATCTTGTTTCTTCTTTGCTAGATTATAGAAGGAGTGAACTAAACTGGACCTTCTTTTTTTATGAGCAGATTTATTCCTGTCTAGATTCATGGACCATTTATCAGCCAAAGACTCTTCTTCAAATGAAAAGTCTGCCAATAATTTATAAGAACTAGGAAAGTCTATTTTTGTATCAATAGTTATGTACCATTGCTCAAAGTCCTCCTTGTAATTGTCAGAAATTAATATCTCTTCTATCATATTGATCGCTTGTTCTAAGGAGTCAATTTTTTGTTTGGCTTCAGGAGTTGGTAAGAGGATTGTGGGAGAAGCTTCTCCGTTATACGGGACGATTCCAGATTCATTGTTATTATTAAAAAAAGCATACAAACTGTAATAATCTTTCTGACTAATCGGATCGTATTTGTGATCATGACAGCGCGCGCATTCTGTAGTCAAGCCGATGAGAGCTTTGCCAAATGTGTTGGTTCGGTCCGCTACATATTCTACTCGATATTCTTCATCTACGATACCTCCTTCTTGGGTCTGTGGGTGATTTCGATTAAAACAAGTTGCTAATAATTGATCATTAGTTGGATTTTCTAGAAGGTCACCAGCAAGTTGCCAGATGATGAAATCTTTGTAGGATAAGTTTTCATTGTGTGCTTTGATGACCCAATCTCTCCACGGCCAGGTAGTCCGCATCCCATCATCTTGGTAGCCGTGAGTGTCTGCATATCGCGACACGTCGAGCCAGTCCAAGGCCATTTGTTCTCCATAATGCGGAGACGCTAATAATCTATCGATAAGGTTTTCATAAGCAGTGTCAGATTGATTAGATAGAAACTGATCAATGTCTTCGGGAGTAGGAGGTAGACCTGTCAAATCAAAAAATACTCTTTTAATCAAGGTCTGTTTATCTGCTGCAGCCTTAGGTTTTAATTTGGCTTGTTGTAATTTACTTAGGATGAATTTATCAATATCTTGAGTAGACCAATCGTCTGATCGCACAGTCGGGATTTCTGGCATATGGGGACTAGAGAATGACCAATGGTCTTGATATTTAGCACCTTGGTTAATCCACTTGATCAGTATTGCTTTTTCATTTTCACTCAATTTCAGATGTGAATCAGGAGGCGGCATGAGAATGTCTGAATCTTCAGAAACAATTCTAGTAACCCAATCTTTGTGCTTTAAATTATTTGATTTGATGTCGAGTCTGAGTTCTGCTTTTCGCTCTTTTTCATCTGGTCCATGACATTTATAACACTTGTCTGATAATATGGGTTTGACATGAAAATTGAAATCGATATCATGAGTGAAATTGTCCATTGTGAATTTCACAGATTCTGGGACATCTGATTGACATGACATCAATAGAAATGATATCAATATGCTTGTAGATATGAAGATGCGCATCATGATTTCTAAAGCTACGAATTTGTTTATAAAAGAGGAGTCGCCCTCTTATGAAAACTAAATTGTTTGAGCGATTTTACCTAATTGAAGCATGTCTGTTCTTGGAGTCTGTTAGCCTTTGGCTGATGCCGCTGGTTCGAATACCAACGGCGGTATTCTATGATTTTCATTGCAATTATTATTGAAATTGAATTTGTCATTCTATTAGGAGGTTAAATTCTGGTTAAACAGCTAATGTTTAGAGCGATTGGGCATAAAACTTGGTTTTATTTGTAGTAAATATTCTGATTATGATGTTCAAGCCAATGATCTTTGTTTTTTTGACAATCGCTTCGGCGACTTTCTTTAATACACTTCCATCTGTGGATGTTAAGACATTTGAAGGAGACGCTGTCAATATAAAGGACTATACATCCAATGGCAAAATTCAACTGGTAAGCTTATGGGCGACATGGTGTGGACCTTGTAAGGTAGAATTAAATGCACTTCAAAAAGTGGAAGCTGATTGGAAAGAGAAGTATGATGTGGAGATCATTGCCATCACTTTAGACAATGCTAGATCTCTAAAAAGAGCAGAGTCGTTAGCTAAAAAGCAAGCTTGGCCTTATACATTTTTTACTGACACTGAAGGCATTTTAGCTGGCAATCTTGGCGTGAGAGGAATTCCTTATTCTATGTTAATAGATCAGGACGGGAACATCGTTTCTACTTCAGAAGGATATTATACTGGTTATGAAGTAGAGATGGAGGAAAAGATCAAAGCGATTGTTAAGTAATGAACCCTAAGTCTACATATATGTCAACTGAGTCGCTTTATTAATTCACGTGAGACTACTTTATATGTCATGTATTAAGAACAATAGCTCTGGTCTGTACTTTTCAAAAATCATATTTGATACGATTGGCTAGCTTCTAATTTTTCTTAGACTAGGAGTTAATACAAATGAAATGAAAATTTTGAACATCTATAAGCCAATTTATATTCATATCTTTCCATAAATTTTATTATCAATTAAGGACAAAATTAATGATAATCAGACTTTGCCATAAAATTGGCTACTAAAATATGAATATAGCTGAAAATATAAAGTTGATAAGGGACCGAAACGAAAGCGGTTTGTCGGCATTATATAATAAATATTCTGGTGCTCTAAATGGTATCATTACGAGGATAGTAGGCTCTGAAAAAGTAGCAGAAGAAGTATTGCAGCAGACCTTTTTGAAGATATGGGAGAAAATATATCAGTTTGATGAGACTAAATCTACTCTATTTACTTGGATGGCAAGTATAGCAAGAAATAGTGCTATAGATAAAGTCAGGCTTAAAAAATTTCAAAATGAACAGCTTATAAATTCGTGGGAGTTAAAACATATTGATTCACAAATAATAACGACAAAATCATCAAATATAGGCACGACAAACTTACTGAGTAAGTTAGAGCCAAAATATAAAGAGGTTCTTGATTGTATATACCTACAAGGCTATTCTCAATCACAAGCTGCCAAATTATTAAATATTCCTTTAGGTACTATAAAAAGAAGAATTTCAATAGGGATTAAACAGATACGTGAAGAATTATCAGAAGAAATATCCTTGTTTATGGGAGTTTTCATTTTCCTCATCTATTTATATGTACCGCAATGTCTATAGAAGAATTAATACAATCCGGTTTCTTAGAGTCCTATGCAATTGGAGATATCACAGATGCCGATCGACGAGTAGTCGATAATGCAATTAAAAAACATCCAGAACTCGCACAGGAACTCAGGGCAATAGAGTATGCTTTAGAAACTTATGCTTTTGCACATGCCATAGAGCCAGCTGCTACAGAAAAGCCTATGCTTTTTGCTGTACTCGATTTCAATAATAGAATGAAAGCTGGTGAATCTCAATCAACAGTCCCTGCTTTACAGCCAGGATCTTTGATTACTGATTATTCTATCTGGTTGAATAGAGCTGAGCTTCAAGAACCTTCTTCTTATGATGACATGCATGGATACATTATAGCTGCGACGGAAGCAAAGACTACATTAATTGTATGGCTTAAAGAAGGAGCTCCTGATGAAATTCATACAGATGAATATGAGACCTTCCTTATCGTAGAAGGAACTTGTGATATTGTCGTTGGTGCTAAAAGAAATTCGCTAAAAGCAGGAGATGTATTTTCTATTCCTTTGCATATTAATCATCGTGTAGAAGTTACTTCTGATATTAGATGTAAAGTTATACTCGAAAGAAGAGCGGCTTAAGATTCTGATATAGTTAATTTTTTATCCTCTGTCTTCTATCGTCTGTCCTCCGTCCTAAGATCTTCTGACATCTTCAAATTTTTCCTACATAAACTCCGCTAATTCTAGCCAGCGCGTCTCTTTTTCATCAACTAATTTAGTAATCTCACCAAGTCTCTGGGATAAAGTTGAAATGACATCGCTGGCCAAATCTCCTGAAAGGAATTTACCTTCAATATCCTTTTTCTCAGTCTCTAATTTTTCTATTTCATTTGGAATATCGTTGTATTCTTTTTTCTCAAAGTAGCTAAGTTTTCGCTTTTCTTCTATTTTAGGAGTTTTCGTTTTTTGAGCCTTTTTCTCTTCATGATTTGATTTTGGAGTAGAATGCTGGGCGTCAATTTTTGCATATTTGTAGCTTGTGTAAGTCCCATTGTAATCTTTGATGTGACCTTCTCCTTCTAGAATGAATAGATGATCAATAATCTTATCCATAAAGTACCTGTCGTGAGAAATGACAATGACACAACCTGGGAATTGTATCAGGTAGTCTTCTAGGATATTTAGCGTGACTACATCCAAATCATTAGTTGGCTCATCTAAAATTAAAAAGTTTGGATTCCCGATAAGGGTTCGCAATAATAATAAACGACGACGCTCACCTCCACTAAGTTTAGAGACAAATACCTGCTGCTGAGGACGTGGAAACAAGAATCTTTCTAATAAGGCTTCGGCAGTCATTTTATGACCTTTTTTCAGAGGTATATAATCAGCTACATCTCTAATGACTTGGATCACGGTCTTATCCTCTCGCATTTTCAGACCTTCTTGGTTGTAGTGGCCAAATTCGACAGTATCACCTAACACGACCTTTCCTGCATCAGGTCGAAGTTCTTTCGTTAATAATTTAATGAAGCTAGTTTTGCCAACTCCGTTAGGACCAACGACACCAATTTTTTCACCTTTTTTAAATTTATAACTGAAGTCTTTTACAATTGTTATGTCCTCAAATGATTTGCTGACATGATGTAGTTCTAAAATTTTGGAACCAAGTCGCTTTGGTTCGAATTCTATTTTAGATAGGGGAGTTTCAATCGTCTTATGGGCGTCGTCCTTTATTTTGTCAAAGGCGTCTACTCTGGATTTTGCTTTAGTATTCCTAGCTTTTGGCTGCCGTCTTATCCAATCCAGTTCTTTTTTATATAGTTGTTTGTCTTTGTCTAGTCTGCTAGAATCGTTTTGAAGTCGAAGATCTTTTTTCTCGAGATAACTACTATAATTTCCTCGGTAGGCATAGATTTCGCCATTGTCCAATTCTATGATTTCATTACATACGCGTTCTAGAAAATACCTGTCGTGCGTCACCATAAATAGAGCCATCTGTGAACTAGATAAAAACTTTTCGAGCCATTCGATCATATGGATGTCAAGATGATTGGTCGGCTCATCTAAGATTACAAAATCAGGATTTTCAAGTATGATTTTGACTAAAGCGAGTCGCTTGCGTTGTCCTCCGGATAGTGTACCGACTTTCTGGGTCAAATCATGCAGGTTGAGCTTGCCGAGAATCTCTTTGAGTTTAGATTCAATATCCCAAGCATTTAGTCTGTCTACATCTAATATTGCATTATTTATTTGTTCATCAGATCCACTGAGGATTGCAGCCTCATAATCTTTTATCGCTTTGATTTCTTCTGCTTCTGAATCCAAAGCCGCATCTAAGATCGTGTCATTTGGATTAAATTCAGGCTCTTGTGGTAGATATCCTATACTGATATTGGGGTGAATCATGATCCTCGCATGTTCACCTTCGGGGACTTCTTCTCCCGCTATTATTTTGAGGAGTGTTGTTTTGCCACTTCCATTTTTGGCGATCAGTGCTATTTTTTGACCTTTACTGATTGTCAGGTTTAAGTCTTTGAACAAGATCTTTTCACCAAATGATTTATCGACATGTTCAAGAGTGAGGTAATTCATACGAGTGCAAAAATAGAATAGCTATTTTGAAAAACGACTATCATCTCGAAAACTATCAGAAAGAGATGTATACTGTTACTTTAGCGCTTATCTGATTTAATCTCAATTGTGATTTGATTTTATCTATCTTAGAAAGGTGTAAATCAATTGGTCATTTCAGGAGAGCAAGAAGGCAGAATGATGCTGCCTCATGCAGAAGGTATTTATGAGAAATTCAAGGCTTAAGGTTTAGATCATAGCCATTTGAGATTTGAGATGATTCCAGGTGAAGGACATTGGCATAAAACTTGGCGAAAGTCTTTTGCCTTGGCTTATCCTTGGTTAATGGTAGTCGAGTAGTGAATCTCTTATACGGCTAGAAGCGAGGACGCCTTCAAGTACACATTTTGTATGATTGCCGTATTCAGAAATTGCAAACGAAGGTGTCGCTGTAGGCGTTTCTCCTCAGATTTTCTTCAGAATGGTAAATAAAAAAAAGCCATTGTGAATACACACAATGGCTTATAAATTATATTACAAAGGGGTTTATCTTCCTCTACCTGGAGAGGTTTTTTTATCTAAAAATGCACGATCAGCATTATTTGCTATCATATCACGCATTATTAAAAGTGTTTCTTCTACATAAATATCTTTGTAAAGACCGCCAATCCAATCTTCATTTCGACCGACTCGAGACTCATCAGAATTGATATATTCTAAATCAACATCCAAATTCTCTATAACTAGAGTCTTAAGAGTATCACTCATCAGATCTTTATACTTTTCAGATTCAAATTCTCGCTCTGCCATAAGTGAAGAGAACGCTTTTAAAGACAATGGATACTGGCTATCATCCTTATCTTCCATTATATTCTTAGCACTTTCAGTAATCAAACTAAACTGATCATTGGATGCAATTCTAGCTTCGCTTTTGGCTTTCAAGCTTTCTATGTTACTTAGCTGATAAACATCTTGATCATATACTACTGGAGCGATCTCTGACCATTCCATTGCATAGTCATAATCTTTTTCTCCGACGTCTACAAAGCTAAATCTATCTGGAAAGATAATGTCTGGTACGACTCCTTTCAGTTGTGTGGAGCCACCATTGATTCTATAAAATTTTTGCATTGTCAATTTGATTTCACCCAAAGGTTTCATATCTCTCGCACCACTTATAGCCTTATCTAGGTTGAAAAATCTTTGTACAGTACCTTTTCCAAAAGTAGAGTTACTGCCTACGATAACCGCTCTGTTATAATCTTGGAGTGCAGCTGCTAGAATTTCTGAAGCAGACGCACTGTAAGAATTGACCATGACAATAAGAGGTCCGTCCCATTGTACACTAGAGTCAGTGTCTTGGTACACATACGGTTTCTTTTCTCTTGGTTTAACCTGTACGATTGGTCCATCTTCTATAAAGAGTCCACTCATTTTCACGACATCGTTCAAACTTCCACCGCCATTATTTCTAAGGTCGAGGATAATTCCATTTACATTTTGTGCAGTTAACTTCTCTAATTCAAGTTTGATATCTTCTGCACAGCTATTTCCACCTTTCCGTTCAAAGCTAGAGTAGAATTTTGGCAGTTTGATATAACCAACATTTTCTACAGCATCAGGAATATCCATAATCACTGATCTCGCGAAAGAAGCATCGATAATAACTTCATCTCTTTCAATCGTAATGGTTGGTGTTGTGTTATCTTTTTTCTTGACTTTTAGGTGAACGATTGTACCTTTTTTACCTCTGATCAATTGAACAGCATCATCAGTTCTCCAACCGACGACATTGACTGGATCTTCACCATCCTGCGTGACTTCCATTATTTTATCATCTACTTCAAGTTTTTTTCCTTTCCAAGCTGGACCACCTGGGATAATGTCAACGACTTTGATATAATCTCCTTCAGTAGATAGTCTTGCACCGATGCCCTCTAACTTGCCACCCATGTTGATATCGAAGTCTTGCTTTTCCTTTGGATTGTAATAATCTGTATGAGGATCGTAAAGGTGAGTGAATGTATTAAGGTAAGATTCGAATCGATCTGATCGTCTCAACTTTTCCATTCTGACAAACCATTTATCCCATCTTTCCTGTACTTTATCTTTTGCTTTTGTTCTGATTTCTTCTGTAGTTAAAGCAGTCTCATCTTCTGCAAGTTCTTTTTGATCTTCTTCGATTTCATATACATCAGAGATGTAATCATAAGTGATGGAGGTTCTCCAAAAATCTTTGAGCTGCTCATCATTTTGAGCCCATTCTTTTTTCTCGCTATCTAGTTCAATCATGGCGCTTGCATCTTCTGGAAGATCTTCTTCTATGACTTCTTTGTAAAATGCTTTTGCTTTAACAAAGCCAAGATCTAATTTTTCCATCGACGCATTAAAGAAAGATAAATCTCTAGCCATTGCTTGATCATCAATCAGAAGTTCATATTGCTGTAGAGCATCAATATCTTCTTGTGTTAAGAATCTTTTACCATAATCGATATACTTTAAGAATGTCTCAAATGCTTTTTCTGAGAAATCATCATCAATGGTTTTAGGGCTAAAATGGACTCGATCCAAAATTGTTAATAGAGTATCGAAAATTACACCTTCTTTTTCTTTCGAATCAACTGATGGATAGTATGCACCTAGGAAGATTGCCCCTAACAATATCAAAACGAATATGGAACTTCGTAACTTCATATGTATAAAATCTAATATGTCTAATCTGCGTCTTGGCTTCATGCCCTAATATATTTATAAATATAAACGAAATATGCGTATAAAGTTTGTACAAAAAGCCACAAGAACATCTGATTTAACGTATGAATAACAAAATATCAAGGTTTTAAATCTACAATCGAGTTTAACGTGAGCAGAATGTGTCAAATCTTTTTTGGATTTATCTGAAAATACCTAAATAGAAAAGCCAAAACTTTCAAAATTTGTGTAGGAATGACCTAATCTGAGTTCGATGATTCGTTTGGAGTTCAGATTTTAAATTATTCAATAGTCAAAAGGAGTCTGCTCTGCTATGCGAAAGAATAATCGAACTGTGGTTTTTAACTAAAGTCTATTTTATCTTTATGTCCAAGTTCAGCTAAAATCAAATATGGATATAAGGAATATGCACTTTTTTTACTTCTGACCCATTTCTCGGCGATGTCCAAATTAAGGAAAGGTACTTTATCGGAGGATTTTAGCTCTTGAATAAAATCAATTACTTCTCTTTTTATTGGATTTTGATGGATACTGCTCATCGGCTTTAGACTGCCAGCAGTTTTTTTATCTCGCAGTCTAATGGATTCAGGTAGGTAATCTTTCATTCCCAATCTGAAGATTCTTCTCGACATATCTTCTGAAATCTTTTGTTCCATAGGCATTGAAATGACAAATTGTAAAAGTCGGATGTCTGTCAATGGATACCTATATTCTGTATGCCAATATTTGCCTGCAAGCTGTTCTGATTCCATTCTCATGTACGTATGCGGTCTACAGACGTGATTTCGTTGGTATTGTTTTAAACTTGTCGGGAAATCACTATGAGCCAAGGGAAAATGTTTTGGGCGCATGACCTATTTTAATTCATCTGAGCTATTGAAGTATTCTTTGTTGAGTAAGAGATTTCCTGAGACGTATTTAATATTTTTATATCTCCATTTGGAATAAGTTTGACTCATGCTGCCTTTCAGGATTGGAAGCAATTTTACAAGCAATGTAGGGATGAATGCTTTGAATCGTGTTTTAATGTCATGCCTTGACTTCTTTTTGTCAAAGAAATAGTCAATCAAATGCCCTCGGTCAAAATGTTCTAAATAAAAAGGTCGACAAAAAGATGTCACTAATTCATCTCCTGGAAAACCTGAAAGCATAACTTTTATATTTTGCTTAGCTGCTACTGCTTGCATTTCAAACTCTGTATTGACATTATTTGTTCTAGATTGTCCATCGCAGCAAAGTACTTCGTGTCTAATCTTGGACATTATACTTCTGTCCATGGGCTTGTTAATATTAGTAAAAGAAGACTCAAGATTTAGGTACTGGACAAGATCAAATGCCTTTAAATTTTCTTCTACACTATCAATGTTGCCATCGAAGAAAGATCCTGTAGGAAATTTTCATAGAGTGCTAAAGAATGTTGGGAAAAGAAGGGACAAATATTGTCACAAGTTCAAGCTTAAGTCCATGCAATTTTGACTATAATATTCCTTTAGATCCGATACCAACAAACATTTACCAAGCGGTCAATTCAGTACAAGCCAACACTATTTTAGTTCCTGGATCTACAGTAAATTTTTCTCAATACATAATTGGACAATTGGCATTCCATATACCTGACAAAATTGAGAACTGCAGCCCAAAAATTTGATCCAGCCTTACCGCTTACAGGATTACAAAAATAAGTCAAACATAGTTCGCTTCTGTATTTCCAAATACTACATTTTTGGTTATTTAAAAAAGGACAGGAATAACGGTTTCTATCTTCAAAAGAGATGGCTAATGTATTTTTGTTTTCCTTTTTACGCTCTTCAAACTCCAGAATATCACTTGTTCCTGCTATCCCAAACGGCGTCACACCATGCTTTTGTTCAATTTTCGATAAAACCTTTGCTTTGCCATAATCGAACTGATTGTCTGTTTCAGATAAAATGGCGCCGACCATATAATTTGGTAATATGACGTGGTATGTGCAACATTTCGTTTCGCTGATGGAAAGTTTCTTCGATGCACAGAGATGACAATTATCACAATCTGCAAATCTTTCTTCAGGAATTTCGTTACCCAGAAATTCTGGTAGAAAGCCATGATAAATAGGCGGAAATTTAGCACTTAATTTCATTGATAAATATGTAATGCTTAAAATAAATCAGGAGTCTCCGAATCTACCTGGCGAAACTAACCGCTCGTTTCTCACGGATCACAGTCACTTTAACTTGTCCTGGATACTGCATCTCATCTTGAATCTTCTGAGAGATCATAAAGGATAAATCATCGACATATTGATCGCTGACCTTTTCACTTTCTACAATCACTCTTAACTCACGTCCAGCTTGCATCGCATATGCTTTTTGGACACCATCATGCGCCATAGCTAATTCTTCGAGCTCTCCAATTCGTTTCAGATAACTTTCTAAGATTTCACGTCTAGCACCTGGTCTTGCACCTGAAATGGCATCACAAGCTTGTACGAGTGGAGAGATGATGTTATTCATTTCTATCTCGTCGTGGTGTGCACCTACAGCATTCAGTATGACTGGATGCTCTTTATGTTTTTTACACATCTCCATACCGAGTAATGCGTGTGGTAGCTCAGACTCTTCTTCTGCTACTTTTCCAATATCGTGTAGAAGTCCGGCTCTTTTGGCCATCTTAATTTGCTTAGGGCTCAAGCCAATCTCAGCTGCCATAGTGGAGCACAGAGTCGCTGTCTCTATCGAGTGTTTTAGCAGATTCTGCCCGTATGAAGATCTGAACCTCATTCTGCCAATCATTCTGATCAGATAAGGGTGTAGACCATGGATGTCTAGATCAATAACTGTTCTTTCTCCGATTTCCTTGATCTGCTCACCTAATTGCTTTTTGACCTTAGTTACTGTCTCTTCTATCTTGGCTGGATGAATCCGACCATCAGATACCAATCGCTTCAATGATAATCTGCATATTTCTCTTCTGATGGGATCAAAACTAGAAATCACGATAGCTTCTGGAGTATCATCTACGACGATTTCAGCTCCTGTCGCAGCTTCGAGTGCTCGGATATTTCTACCTTCTCTACCGATTATTTGACCTTTTATATCATCAGAATCTAGGTTGAAAACAGATACTGTATTTTCAATGGTGTACTCAGCACACATTCTTTGAATGCTCTGAATGATGATTTTTTTAGCTTCTTTGTTTGCTCCTTCCTTGGCTGTATTTATAGCTTCTCTTTCAATGGCCATGACATCATTGGCAGCTTTAGCTCTGACGGCATCTAAAACCTGCTCTTTTGCTTCTGATTCTGTAAGGTTAGAGACTTTTTCTAGTTCCTTTATGATTCTTTCGTTTGCTGTGCTGAGCTCTTCTTTTTTCTTTGCGACTATTTTCAGTTGTTTGTCAAGATTTTCCTTGATTGTCTTGACTTCAGCTTCCTTGTGCTCAATCGTTTCCATTTCATGTTTAAACTCTTTCTTCTTTTGCTGAAGATCTTTCTCTAGGGAGATCGCTGTCATCTCTCTTTCTTTAATCTGGACCTTCTGCTCTGATTTGTACGTTTCATAATCTGACTTGAGCTTAGCAAATTTATCCTTGGCTTCAGATATTTTCTTTTGTTTTATACTTTCGTTTTTGGACTCAGCTTTGCCGACGATCTTGTCTGCTTTTAATTGGGCTTCTTCCACGACTCTTTTAGATGAAATTCTAGCTTCTTCTAGAGTTAAATCAGCTTTTTTATTGACTTCTTCTATTTTTGATTGGTTTGCTTTATCAAGGACTACTTTCCCTCCGAAGAAGGCTGTAATTACGCCGATAACTAAACCAATAATTCCTGATATTGGATCCATAATTCAAATGTTTGCATTATCCTAATCTTCAATTCTCGATTAAGGATATTTGTGAAAAATAGCTTATAGCTTCATATAAGCTCAATATGATAAACAGGTCCGGTTGAAAAGAAATCAAAAATTAAACAGCGTCGTCAAGCATCTTATCTAAGATGTCTAGTTTGTTGTGTATGAGGACTTTAGTATCCTCTTGCTGCTTATTTTTATACAGGTCGAACGCATAGGTCAATAATGTCATTGTCAAAGCGTCTTGATGATCAATATCTTGAAATTCTGTTTTGTAGAATTGTACTTTATCATTCAACTCCTTCTCCATTTGCTGAACGTGGATCTCATCTTCAAGATCCACTTTAACAGGATATGCTCTTCCTGCAATTCTAATGGTGATGCTTTTTACGTTGACTGAGTCCATCAATTCTGTAACAGTTCAATACAGCTATCTATTTCAGATATATAATCTCTTAATTTTTCTTTGACCACTCTTATTTCCTTCTCTTCGCTCGAGTCTTTCTTCTCTAATACTCCCAATTCAGATATTTGTGATTCGAAAACAGATATCTGATCTAATAACCGGACTCTTTCTTTATGTAGCTTTTGGTTTTCTTCTATAAGAACTTTATTTCTTTCGTTTACAATATGTAACGACGATACTGTTTGTCTTAGTTTACCTTCAAAGGCGATTATTTTATCTAAGATAGCCTGCATCGTGCTACAAAGATAACATTTTAAGTCGATTACACATTGCCTAAATGAGGAGAGTGTATTTAACGAATAACATTAAAATAACATATATAAGATTTTGATAAAAAGTCTTTATAGGTACTCTGAATCGAGCAAGTCTGCCGGCAAAGGCAGGTTTAGGGTGACGATTGCGAAGAGTGGGTCATTCGGAATTGCCGTTCAATTTATCATGCTGATTTTCTCTTACATGTATCTCTTACAATCACTAATGCTAATCTCACTAAAAGTTTCTTCATCACCTCACTTCTGCTTGCAACTGATGTTTTAAACTACCGATCAATTTACTCATCACCTTTTCTACTTCTTTATCATTTAATGTTTTTTTCGGATCCTCAAACAGTATGCTGATTGCATAGGATTTCTTTCCAGCCCCTAGCTGTTCATCATTTTTATAGACATCAAACAGTCCTACTTCCTTGATGAGTTTTTTGTCCGCTTTTCTGACGATCGCTTCTATTTCATTGAAGGTATTATGGCTATTGACGACGAGTGCTAGATCTCTTTTGACAGTTGGAAATTTACTGATAGCTTTTATTTTAGTTTTTGATTGTTGTGCCAAAGTATACAGCATTTTCAAATCAAACTCTGCATAATACACCTCCGTAGAAATGTCCATAGCATTGCAAATTGAAGCCTTCACTTTTCCAAAACTGACAATGTGATCTTTACCTCTCTCATAAGTCATGCCATAGTCCCATCTTTCATCCTCTGGGATTTCTGTCGTCTTATGAGATGTCCCACCAATCTTGATCAAGAGTTCGTCTACCATTCGCCGTAAGGCATAAAAATCTACATCTCTATTTTCTTGGTTCCAATTTTGTTCTTCTTGACTTCCTGTCAATACTGCAATTAACTTATGGCTCTCTTCAATATGTTCAGCTCCAGACTTGTATTGTCTTCCAATTTCGAAATATTTTAAATTTTTAGATTGCCTGTTTTGATTATATACAACAGTCTGCAAAGCAGGTAATAACATCTCAGGTCTCATGACATCAAGATGGATGTTTGATGTATTATTGATATAAACGAGACCATCCATCAAATGCGGTAGAATTTTTTCATATGATTGAGACTGTATCAAAGACAAATTCATCATCTCATTATACCCCTTCCCTGTTAAAAATTGACTGATTGATTCTTTGATGTGAATGTCTTGAGGGTAGGAGAGATACGAAATCGAAGTGCTCATCTTATTCGAAATCGGGATATTATTAAAGCCATACACACGTAAAATTTCTTCTACGATATCTGCTTCCCTATGGACATCGGCTTTGTTAGTAGGTACCTTGACGGTAAATGATTCATCGTTAGAAGCGATGATTTCCATATCAAGAGCATTCAGGATTTTGGAGATTGTTTCTTTTGACATGTCAATGCCAATGAGGTCATTCACTTTTTCATAGCGAACATTTACCTTTACTGGCTCAATCTCATTTGGGTAAATATCTATGATATCAGAGCTGATAGATGCATTAGCATATTTCTCCATCAACTTTGCAGCACGCTTAAGCGCAAATAATGTTCCATTTGGATCTGTCCCTTTCTCAAAGCGCATCGCAGCATCTGTACGTAGCAGATGCTTTGTACTTGTCACTCTAATTCTTTTGGCATTAAAATGAGCCGCTTCTAAGAATATATTAGTTGTTCGTTCAGTCACGCCACTATACAAGCCGCCAAATACACCTGCGATACACATGCCTTCATCTACACCATTACAAACCATAATATCAGCTGGAAGAAGTATGCGTTCTTTTTCATCCAATGACATAAATTTGCTTCCTTCTGGTAAGGTCTTGACGACCACTTTAGACCCCTTGATTTGATTTAAATCGTAAGCATGTAATGGTTGTCCGGTTTCATGAAGGACATAGTTAGTGATATCCACAATGTTATTAATCGCGCGTACACCAATTGCAGCAAGTCGTTGTTGGATCCATTCTGGTGATTCTTTGACTTCAATTTGACTTAATGACACAGCGGAGAATCGAGGGCACCCTTCAAGATCTTCTATATCGACTGTGATATTGTTATGCTCATTGCTCTCTACACTAAAATTGAAAACATCAGGTAATTTGACTCCTGTATTTTTGATTTTGTGTACTTTATAATAGGCGAGAAGATCGCGTGCTACACCAATATGAGAAGTTGCATCTGATCTATTTGGTGTCAAACCAATATCATAAATTGTATCTTCTTTTAACTCTAATTGGACCTTAGCCTCTGTGCCTGGAATAGCATCATTATCTAAAACCATAATGCCGTCGTGATCATTACCGATACCGATTTCATCTTCAGCACAGATCATCCCTTCGGAGACTTCTCCTCTGATCTTTCCTTTTTTAATTTTAAATGGCTCGCCAGCAGTCGGGTGTAATGTCGTCCCGGTAGTCGCGACTAATACTTTTTGACCAGTAGCTACATTTGGCGCACCGCATACGATTTGGAGAGGCTCGTCTCTGCCGACATCTACTTTTGTGAGGGAAAGTCTATCTGCGTTGGGATGTTTTCCACATTCTACGACGTGACCGACGAGTACACCAGCAAGACCTCCAGGGACACCTTCGATCGTTTCCATGCCTTCTACTTCAAGACCTAGATCTGTCAGGATATCAGAAAGCTCTTCTTTTGATACAGGGATATCAATATAATCTGACAACCAATTCAAGGAAATTTTCATTCAATTGTAATTTGAGCTGCAAAGATAAGTTATCGAGTCCATAGTTTTCTAGTCCATGGTCTATGGTTTAGTTTCTACTATTAAACTGAAGGGCTTTTAAAATGAAATGTGTGAAAAATCAATAATGCACCCCATGGAAGATAAGAAGTCATAGCCTTTACTTTTGAGACTCAATTCAGCAAAAGGTCTTCGACTTTTTTGAGTCATTAAACAAGGTATTTATATATGTAAAATTGTACAACTTGTTCGACACACAAATAAATATCGCTGTGAACTCTATCACGACAGAAGTCAGTAAATTGTATTTGAGAGAGCAATACCAATGGCTTTAGAATCCATAAGTAAGCCAAACAAACACATCAAAGCTTATTCTTTTGATTGGGGATGTTTACTGATTTACTTAGCTATTCCTTTCTTTTATATTCTAATCCCGGGCCATCACAAGCTAACCATGTTCCTACGAGCAATTCAGAGTTGATTAATCTTAAAGTCTCTGTTTGATTTCCTAAACAATTTCCAATAATTTTGCTGTCTGTCTCAAAATTAAATTCTATCAAGTTCTCTCCTTCTACTTCAATGGATTGATAAGTCCCTGATGCTTCTGTAGTCACACCATCTCTATCTCTTTGCTTAATGAATGTTAAGTCCGCATTCAATGTATACAATTCTTGCCATTCCATATCATCACCTGTAGTTTCAGAATTTGGAATTTGTCCTGTCATTTTGACTAATTCCCATAGTTGTGTAGAACTAGTTGAGTCAATAGGATCATTTTTAGTACAAGAACTAATCGCAATTGATAGTAGAGTTAAGAGAACTAAATTTTTCATTTTTTATGGATTTGATTCTATTTTTATAGACGTTGATCCTGTAAGTTACCGTTGGTCAACTCAAGTGATTTTATCAATTAACCTTTTTGAAAAGCAAATATTCTGATAAGGTAAAGATATAACGGATAGGCAAATATTAATTAGAAACGGTAAAGCGAATTGTCAGATATTCGAAATGAGTATTTGGACTAGCACCATTCGAGCCTGTTGCAATTAAAAGTGAAATTTGGTCTTCACCGACAAAATTATCGCTGGGAGTATAACGATATTGACTTTCCCAATTTGTACTTGTATTCACAAAAATTATACTGCTGTTATAATGCTTTGCTTGTTGGAATATAGTTACGCCTTCTTCATCTCCGACTGATATGTCATTGGTGTAAGTTTGGCCATTTGAAATTGTTACATCATTTGTCGTAAAGGAAGCGGCAGTGGTGTGTAGCTGGCCTGATCCATCTACTGTTTATGTCCAGTATGACTCGTCTCTGGATTTCAGAATAATATGTTAGGGAGTATCTTCGATTAAGATTGGTCCTTCTATAATAGCACCGAAATTTGACTGTGCAATTGAATTGAATGTGCAGACTAAAACGATAAATTGGCTAATAGTAAAGTTCATATGAATTTATATTCAATTCAAAGACCTAATTTTTTTTGGATATAAGCTATGATATAAGCTGTTATTAGTAGTCAAAGAGAATTAAGATGCCATTTTGTCTTTACTGGACATAGTGTATATCGTAAAAGGCTTCATAGTTCTTAGTAGATTTCTGCTTTACAATTTCTCTATAATTATTTTGTGTCACGGCAAACATATCATAACTAAATTCATCTGGATTTAAGAAGCTCTCTACATTTCTACCTGAAATAGTCATATAGTCTAATGCTTTATCTCTATTCTCAAAACTTCTGATCAGTATTAGCTGTACTTTTTCTTCTGGATTGAGGTACATATTTGAAATACGTAATTTTGCTAGTTTGAAGAATTTATTATGGTATCCAGCGACAGCAATTTTCGCTCTTTTCATTTTGTCAAGATCACAATCACGAATCGCATAAATGATATAATGCAGCTTTTCATCTTGTCTTGTAAAATTAGCTAATTGCTCATCATAAAAATCTTTATCAAAAGCATTTTCATTACCTCTTAAAAATCTTAATATTTCACTTGCTCTAGTGGTCTCAGCTGTATTAGGATGGCGAGCGATAAAGCTTTTTAATTCTGTTATGTAGAAATCTTTTCCATCGATCGCGCCTTTACTCATCACTGCAAGAAGATCGAATTTTACAGCATACTCATTCTTTGGACCGAATATATCTGGAGATTGTGTCGCTCTATCGTAAGCGTCCACGTAATCTGACGCGTCAAATATTCTATACGTCTCTTCATAATAATCATCCAGTTTCTTTTGCTCTGTTTCCATACGCTCGACATATGTCGGATCTTCTAATGCTTTCGCAAAGTCTGAATCTGGGAATTCTGATTTAATTAAGGCCAAATAAATATTAGCACCTGCTTGATTATTTAATTCTAGATGATTAAGGTATAAATAGTAGTACACATCAATCAATTTTTCTGAATCTGGATAACGCTCGATGAAGTCTACGAGTGCTTCGTTTGACTTCTCATAATTATTTAAGTTATTTCTTAAATCTGTACCTAGTCCAAATAAGGCTGCTTGAAGTTTCTGGTTGGCAACAGCTTGTTGTTGAGCTGATAAAGGGATATCTCTTAGAATTTTTTGAATCTCTTCTCTCTTTTCTGAGTCAGACTTATTAGCTGCGACAGTTTCTAAGTCTTCTGTCGGCAATGCTGTGGTAGATAGTTCACTAGATCTTCGCCAGTTATCTTGAAAAGGCCTATCTCCCCATTTTCTTTGAAAGTCAAATTTACCTTTATCGACAACTAAGTCATTATATGCGAAGAATTTAGAGGTTCCTTTGTTACCAAAAGTAGGTTTTCTGGTGTTTGGTTTTGGGATTAATTTAGATTCAGTATCGGGCTCTTCGCTTAAATTTTTCTTTTCATATTCTGCCTCTGCCCACGCGATCAGTTCTTCTTCTGACATATTTGCCATCTGAAGGAGTGAGTCTTGCTCCAATATAATTGCTGAATTTTCTGCAACGGAGGTCAAATTCTCATTTAATAATTTAACATCTCGATACCTCTCATCTTTTTCTGGCAGTACCTGTAATGTACTGTCGTAATAGGTTTTAGCATTTACATAATCATCTATGCCATAAAAAAGACTTGCTAGTCTATAAAATGATTCTGCTTTTCTTTCAGGACTAGAGGAGCCATATTTGGTCGCCTCCATAAAGTCTTCAAGCGCTTTTTCTGAATCTCCATTTGCTAAATTGAGTTCCGCTTTTGTAAAATAAATTTGGTCTAAGAATTCATAATTTTTAACGTCTTTAGTCAACTTATTCAATTTCTTTTGAGTGCCATCCATTGAAGCCATGCCTCCAAGCCATGAGTTTCGAAGCATCGCTAATTCCGAATTAAACTTCATGTCATAGTGGGGACTCATGTCTTTAGCTCTTTCATAAGCTTTACTCGCATCCGCGTATTGTCCTCTCTTTTCTTTAAGCTGTGCCAAGATGAAAGCGTATCTCGCTCTGTCTTGCTTTCTGTTGGCCTGGTCCATAGCGGACTCTAAAGTTGGCACTGCGAGGTCTTGCCTGTTTTGTTTTAAATATAAATGAGCTCGCGATGCAGGTAGCCGTTTTGCTATGTCTTTAGAAATGTTTGTATCCTCTTCGAGTGTTTTTAAGAGATAATCTGCTAAATAATAATTTTCTCTTTCGATGTGAGTCATGGCTAACCAATACATACCTTCAGCATAAGCTGGTCGGTGCTTCATGAATCCAGTCTTTCCGATATTGTCTCGCTTTTTAATTTTGACATCTTCTTTTTCTTCTTCGCCTTCAGGATTGGCCGAAGCTATTTCTTCTTCAAATGGATTTTTTTCAGCTTCCTCTTCTTCAACTTCTTTTTTACGCTCTGATTGGCTTGCTAGATCTTCTGTTTGCTTTTCAAAATTTTCTTCAAGCTGATCTGTTTCTGATTTGTAATCTTCTAGAGCTTTGGCATCAGCGATGACTTGTTTTTCCTTATCTTGGATTTGTTTAGCTCTAAGTGCATCTAGTTCTGCTTCTTTTTGATCAATAGACTTAGATAATGCATCACTTTTACTGACTGCAGCGACTTGAGTTTGTTCTGAAATCTGCTGAGCATCTTTTTCATCTTTTCTTCTCTTAACACCTCTAGTATTTTCTTTGGAAGCTTTTGCTCTATCCTCGAGTTTTCTGTCTCTTTCCGTTTCACGTTCTTTTCTCTGAAGACTTGCAAGATCTGCTTTTAGACTTTTTATTTTATCTCTAAGATTTTTGCTTTCTTTATCGTTTTGCTTTTTAGTGTCATTTCTTCTAGTTCGTTGTTTTGATCTGAGATCAGCATATTCTTTCTTCCGTTTTTCAGTGAATTTTCTCTTCTCTTCTTTAACATCACGGATTTTGCCTTTGATCTTATCTTCGGCCTTTTTAAGCGCTTCTTTTATTTTGTTGTCTTCTTTTTTCTCCTCTTCGGCCTTCTTTCTCTCGATTTCTCTAACTTTCTTTTCTTCTTTAGATTTATTTCGGCGAGCTTGATTAGGGTCTTCTTTTTTACCAGCATTAAATACTCTCGAGTCTGGATCTGCTGGATTGAAATTGTCTGAAAAATATTTTAAGGTTTCTTCTGCCGACTCATAGTCTTGCTTCAGATATTGGCTTTTTCCGATCATGACATAGCAGTCATCAACCCATTTACTACCTGGATGCAAATTTGAGACAATAGCTACTTTTTCAATTGCTCTATCTAATTCAGCAGCTTGGGATTCAGGATTTTCTGTGCTAATTACAGGAAATACTGGTAAAAGTTTGTTGTAATTGTCTTCATGTTCTAGCTCTAGTGATGCAATACTTTCATTGTAAATGACATCAGCATTATAATAGCCGTTAAACCTAGAATTCATGTCATGCCAATTCTTCCCTAGCCAACCCATTTCGTCCTTTTTCTTTGTTGTTTTGCACGAAAAGGTGCTAATCAAAAAGATCGATGCGAGACTATATATAATTACCTTTTTCAAAATCCTTCAGCGTTTTAGCTTAATGAAGCAATAATTGTGACAGGATTACGCTATTTTTGGGTACCCAACCATAGAATCCTGAAATCCACTATTGTAACACATTTTCTTAAAAATTATTTTATAAAATAGCTAGTCAATTGGCCTCATCTCAAGCAGCTCAAAAGAAAAGACCTCTTAAAGAACGATTGCACGATCGTTATCGCATGGTGATTTTGAACGATGACACATTTGAAGAAGTCTCGTCTTATAACTTATCATTAAGAAATATATATGTTTTGATTAGTTCTTTTATTGTAGCTTTGGGCATCCTAATCGTGTCACTAATTGTATTTACACCGGTCAAAAAGTTGATCCCAGGATATGCTGACTTTGAATCAAATCCAAAATTTATCCAATTAACAAAGGATTTTGTGGCCATTCAAGATACCATTGCTTCACAGCAAGTTTATATTGACGGTATCAGAAATTTGCTCACTGCAGACGGTAGTACATTAGAAATCGGTGAAAATGTAACTATAACTAGCCCAGTATTGACTGAGCCAATCGAACAATATAGTTCAATTCCTGTTTCAAAATCTCGTATAGATCTTTCGTTAATATCTCCTTTAGAAGGGATAATTAGTCTTTCTTTCAATCCTAGGATTAAACACTTTGGAATAGACGTGCTAGCTCCGCAAGGATCGCCTATCAAAGCGATTTCAAATGGACATGTGATTATGTCTGGATGGAATCTAAAGACAGGACATACAATCGGTATACAGCATAAAGGCGATTTTCTTTCTTTTTACAAGCATAACTTGAAGAATTTGAAAGAAGAAGGAGATTATGTTAAAGCTGGCGAGGCGATTGCAATAATAGGTAATAGCGGAACATTGTCTGATGGGCCGCATCTACACTTTGAATTATGGTATAATGGGAATCCGGTAAATCCGGAAGACTATATAAATATTAAATAACATATGGATCATAGCTTAAAACAAATCACAAACGACAAAGGAGAAACTCTAAGTCCCATTCTGGATGAAGAAATCAAAAATTATTTGATTGATATTGATGGGACTATTTGTGATGATGTACCGAACGAAGAACCAGAAAGAATGGTAACCGTAGATCATTTTCCTGATGCACTTCAAATCTTAAACCAATGGTACGATGAGGGTCATATCATTACATTTTTCACTTCTAGAACTGAGGAGCACAGAGCTATTTCTGAAGCATGGCTTAAGGAACACGGGTTTAAATATCACGGCTTACTGATGGGAAAACCTAGAGGAGGAAATTATCATTGGATAGATAATCATATGGTTCGTGCCACACGGTTTAAAGGAAAATTCACAGATTTAGTCCTTAAAAACAAAGAAATAGAGGTCTTTGATCATTGATTGATAAGCGAATAAATCTCTATTTATTATTGTCGAAAATGTCTTTGAGAGCATAGTTCAGATCAGGAAATTCAAAATTAAATCCTGCACTCTGAATTTTTGCTGAAGATACGCTTGTACTATTTAATATAGTATTTGACATCTCCCCAAGTATAATTTTAATTATAAAACTGGGCGCTGGTACTTTTATAGCATTCAGATTTTTAGCTTGTATTATCTTATCAACGAGATGTTTGTTAGTTGAGGGATTCGGAGAAACAGCATTGTACAAGTCATCATCAATTTTGTTTTCAATGATGTCTATGCACATATTACACAAATCGTCAATGTGTATCCAGCTATAGACCATTTGACCGTCACCGAAGTAGGTGCCCAGCCTTCCGATTAAAAGAGGTTTGAGTATTTCTTTCAGAGCGCCTCCTTTTGTTGATAGGACGATACCTATTCTGAGAATTGACAATTTAGCTGTAAGCGCTTGCAATTTTTGGTGGGCTTTCTCCCATTGAGTACAAACATCGACCATAAATTCGCTATCTTCAGAGGACTGTTCTTCAGTAAGCAAAGATTGATTAGAGCTACCATAAATGCCGATTGCAGATGCACCAATATAGTGTTTGACTGAAAATTTGTTTTGTTCTACTGCTGATGCAATAAGTGAAGTGCTTTTTGTTCGACTGTCTAAGATTTCTTTTTTCCGTATCGATGTCCACCGTTTATCTGCTATTCCAGCTCCGGCTAAATTTATAATAAAGTCCGCATTAAGTGAATCTATGTCGATTTCCTGTTGATCAATATTCCATTGAAAAAAACTGACTTTAGGATTTCTTGATTTCCTGGCGGATCTCGATAAGATGTTAATGTAATAGCCCTTTTGTGCGAGCAAGGTGGTTAATCGTTTGCCGACAAGGCCTGAACCACCAGCAATAAGAATCGTATTTTCTTTGTTTTTCATTTGTAAATCAAACATGAATTACAATCTTTTGTTTATTTAAAATTTCATCTGATTATACTTATCTTGGAGAAACTGTAAGAAACTATAATATGAAATATATATTCTATCTACTTGTCATGTTGATGCTGTGTATAAGTGCTTGTCGTCATGATCAAGGTCTACAATCAAGTCAATCGAGTATAAAAGTGAGATTGGTTCAAGACCCCCAGCGTATAAATCCTGTTTTTGCAAGCAGTAACACTGTTTCGCGTGAAGTGTATCCATATATTTTCTTACAAATGGCAGAGTTTGATCCAAAGACTCTTTCGTTATCACCAATACTTGCAATTTCTATTCCTGAGAAAAAAGATATTACGGAAGGAAAATATACAGGAGGCATTTCTTATACTTTCGAAATTCTGGAAGATGCAGTATGGACTGACGGCACTCCTATTCTAGCCACTGATTATTTATTCACACTAAAAGCAATCAATCATCCTACAGTAAATGCTACTGCTTGGAAAAATATATTGAAAGATATTAGTGATGTAGAACTTTATCCATCCAACCCTAAAAAATTTACAGTTTTTTTTAGTGAGCCGTATATCCTAGCATTGGAAGCTGCTTCTTCATTCGAATTTTTTCCAGAGCATATTTATGATAAAAATGGGAGCTTAAAAGCATTCAGTTTACCAGAAATTAAAAATGCTGATAATCTTGACCGATTAAAAGAAAGTCAAGAAATTGCTGATTTTGCCACTAACTTTAATGACGTTATTTTCCAACAAGATAATTGTATGGGTTCTGGTCCTTATGTATTATCACAATGGGAAACAGATCAATTTGTTAGATTGACACGCAAAGAAAATTATTGGGGAAATGCATATCCAGAGCGAATATTTTTAAATTCGAAACCAAAGGAAATCATTTTTAATATTATTCCAGATGAAGTGACTGCCATCACTCAGTTAAAGGCTGGAGAGATTGACTTAATGACCATAAGTAATGGTGAAAATTTTAAACAATTGATGGAAGAAGATACAGACTTAAAGTTTCATACACCACAATTGACACTATATTATTATATCTCAATGAATAATTCTTCTGACAAACTTCAAGATAAAAAAGTTAGAAGAGCATTAAGTCATTTGATTGATGTAGATGCTTTTATTGAGCAAGTGGAATATGGAAACGCAAAACGCACAATAGGGACTATTTTACCATTTAAAGAAGAGTACAATAGTAATTTAAAACCCTTGGAATATGATGAAGTAAAAGCAGCTGGTTTATTAAAAGAAGCCGGTTGGGCTGATACAAATGGAAATGGGATTTTAGACAAAGAAATATTGGGTCAAAGTGAAGAGCTGATATTTGATATGTTTGTGTCTGGAGGACAAGTGGGACAACGCTTAGCATTATTGCTGAGTGAAAGTACTAAGAAGGTCGGAGCAGAAGTAAATATTATCCAGAAGGATGGCCGAGCGATTTTGAGAGAACATATTTATACTGGTGAATATGATTTATATCCAATGGTGATTAGGCCAAAGCTTGGAGAATATGATCCATATGGTAGCTGGCATTCTGACAATGCGAAAAATGGTGGAGGAAATTTTTCAAGATATGATAATCCAATTTCAGATGCTATCATGGAGAAATTAAAAACTGAAACTGATGCAACCAAACGAGTTGCTCTATATAGGGATTTACAAGAGAAAATGTATGAAGATCAGCCAGTTGTGTTTCTATATTCCCCTGTCTCTAAAATTGTTACTTCAGGTGAGATTGAACCTTTAATCAGTGTGAAAAGGCCAGGCTATTTTTTACAAACGGCAACAGTCACGAGGCCAGCTTTTTCTGAGAATTAATAAATGGTAAAATATATCATAAAAAGAATTCTTTTTATGATTCCGGTTTTGGGGATCATTATTGTGCTGTCTTACTTTATGTATCAATATTCAGGTGCAGATCCAGTAAATAGTATGTTATTAATAAGTGGTGTTGTAGCCGATGATGTATCTAGTTCAAACTTTGAGAAAGAATATAAAACAATTGCCAAAAAGATAGGAAGAGATCTTCCCTTATTTTATTTATCTATCGTTCCATCTTATTTTCCAGATACTTTACATAGGATAGTCCTCCCCGATAAAAAAAGATTCTCAATAAAATGGGACTATATTGTGATGTGGTTGATAATGGTGAAGCTGCTGTAGACCAAGTAAAAACTGTTGCGTACAATGTTGTACTAATGGATATTCATATGCCTGGTATTAGCGGATTAGAAGCCACAAAAATAATTAGAACCTTTGATAAGGAACTTACGATATTCGCTTTAACTGCTGTAACTCTAGAAGATAAAATGCAGGAGTTTGGTGATGCTGGTTTTGATGATATTATCTCCAAACCCTTTAAACAAGAAGATTTTGAAAAGAAGCTTCATGCTGTTCTTTCTGGCGAAAAAGTAGTTTCTAGTTTTTTCTAATTCACATAAGAGGTTATCAAGCTATTAAAATCTACAGCATTCTCAATAACCGTTGTAATTGGCACATAGTATAAGTTATCTATCAAACTATTATTATTAGACAAACGCACATAATCTTTTTCGGTTGTAATAATTAGACCTTTTGTTGCTAAATTTTCTATATCAGATGGCTTAAAATTATAATGGTCTGTATATTCTAAATGGTTAAACCTCAATCCTTTTTTGATAAGAAAATTAACTAACGGTTTTGCATTGGCAATACCAGTAACCAAAGTAAATTTAGGGAGAGTATTCAATTTTAGTTGTCCTTTTTTTGATACTACATTTTCAGCATAATCTATATGGCTAAAGAATAATTTCTGATATGACTTTAATTTCAATTTTGAAGAAATTATAGTTTTCTCAACGTCTGTAATAGTCGTATCACATTTTGTTACCACAATAATATCTGCACGTTTGGCACCAGATTTTGGTTCGCGTAAATTACCTGTAGGCAGAACCATATCTTTGTAATAGAGGTTATTGTATGCCGTCAGTAAAATATTAAAACCAGCTTTTACTTTTCTATGCTGATATGCGTCATCTAATAAAATAACTTCTGGTTGCGCTTCTAAGTCTCTTAGTTTGTGTATCCCATTTTGTCTATCAGAATCTACAGCTACTTTAATTGTTTCGAATTTTCTAAAAAATTGAAATGGTTCATCACCAATAGAATCTGTCGTTGCATTCTCATCTGCCAAGACAAACCCGTTAGTCTGTCTTTTATAACCTCTACTTAATGTAGCGATATATTTTTCATCTTTTAATAATCTTA
>ENA-ORXT01001361-ORXT01001361.1-marine-metagenome-genome-assembly--contig:-NODE-1361-length-33313-cov-16.255717_pt1 | contig 33313 bp, 31 predicted proteins | sample MGYA00237868_ERZ511482 | MGnify/ENA metagenome assembly ERZ511482 | reverse complement strand
AATCCGTTTGGTCTTCGGGTTTCATTGAAACCCTTAATCCGCGCTAGATCTGAGAGGGAAACTATGCACCCGAAATCGTTTCTGCGGATGTATCTCCGAGAAAAAAAGATAAGCGGTTGTTTTTGTTGAGGTTTGTGTTTTTGGGTCTGCGGATTTTGAGGTGGGTTGCGCGTAGGCCGGATAGAGCAACGCGAAATCCGGCGCTCCCAATCTGCCTGATTTCGTCTACGCATTTGCAAGCAAATACACTGACCCTATCGGGCCTAGGCGCTTTGGTTGGGACATCTTTGATATTCCATCAATCTTGTCTGCCATTTTGAATCTAATAATTTCTTCTGCCGCCTAAGCCCTTTGAAATCCCGGTTATAGACTTCGGTGCCGCCGTCGGCTGCGGGATAAATCATGACGTGGTCGCCGACGCCTATATTATTTCCGCTCAAGATTGTTTTGGTCAAGATTATCGACTTTGTGGTCAATAGGCGTGCCGGGCGGGAGGTCTATGTTGATATGTACCGAACGCATATTATCCCCGTAATGGCTACGTTCTTTTGTAGAGCTTTAGCTTAACACCCCAAAGCGGTACAGCGCCCAAAAAAGCGGCGGGAGGAGGGCGAGGAGGAGCCAATAGCTGCCCCATAATTTCGAAGACTTCACCGCGCGCAGACTTTTGTGATAGGCGTGTTGGTTATTATCAAGATCAGATTTACTGCGCAGGTCAGCGCGGCCAACGCGGATAAGCTCCGCGTCCTCGCGGTGCGTTTTGATGGACCGAAATTTTACGATCGCAACAATTAAAAATATAACGCTTAAACCTAACACCGTTTACCCCCCGGTAAAAATATTTCCTGCCACTCCTGCATGGCAAAGGATTTATGGCACATGAACAATGTGAAAATCAAAGAAAATTGACTCTATTCGGCCGCGACAAGGCGCTCGGCTTGGGTGAGCTCCATGGAGAGGAGTTGGGAGACACCTTGTTCCGCCATCGTGACGCCGAAGAGACGATCCATGCGAGACATGGTCACCGCATTATGGGTGATGGCGATGAATTTAGTCTCGGTAGATTTCGTCATCTCATCGAGCAGGTTGCAATAGCGCGCGACATTGGCGTCATCGAGCGGGGCGTCGACTTCGTCGAGGACGCAAATCGGGGCTGGGTTGGACAGGAAGACAGCAAAGATAAGCGCGGTGGCCGTCAGGGCTTGTTCGCCGCCGGACAACAGGGACATCGAACCCAGTTTTTTGCCCGGAGGGCTGACTATAACTTCAAGACCGGCCTCTAGAGGATCATCGGATTCGGTGAGTGCGAGAGAGGCTTCGCCGCCGCCAAACAGCGTCGTAAACAAACGCCCGAAATGGCCGTTCACAATATCAAAAGCTTTGAGCAGGCGTTCACGGCCCTCAGCGTTGAGGCTATCAATGCCCTCACGTAGACGGGCAATCGCAGCGATCAGGTCTTGGCGTTCGTCATTCATAGCGGCAAGACGTTGCTCTTGCTCTTCCGCTTCTTCGTCGGCACGCAGGTTGACCCCGCCCATGTTTTCACGCTCACGCGACATGCGCTCGAGTTTCTTTTCAATGTCGGCTTCCGCGAGATTGCTGCCCGGATCAAGGTCTCCAAGCTGACCTTCAAGCTCAGTCGGTTCGCAAGACAATGTCTCATTGATGCGGGCTTCGTATTCTGTGACGCGCTCTTGGGCGGCTGTTAGGCGCGCTTCGTTCGCGGCGCGAGCTTCGCGGGCCTTGCCATGAGCGGCTTCAGCTTCACGGGCTTCGTTTTCTGATTGGCGGAATGCGGTTTCGGCAGCGGCGAGCGTGTCGGCGGCAGCTGTGCGGCGCATTTCAGCGGCATTTAAGTCCGCGAACAACTTATTACGGCGCTCCTCAAATTGGTCCGGGCCGTCTGTCGCGGAATGCAGTGACATTTTCGTCGCGGCTTCGCGGGCGGATAATGTCTCGACGCGCTCAGCGGCAGTCTTGCTACGGCGGGCCCAATTTTCTCGCTCTGTCTCAACATTGGCGAGACGGGCAGCGCGAGCATCGGCTTCGTTTTTGAGCGTGCGGTATTGCGCGCTGGTTTCATTGGCGGTTTCGCGGGCCGTGATGAGCTTTTCGGAGAGAGCCTCTTGTTCCGCGATTAAAGCATCCGGACTGTCCATGCCTTCGGCCGTTTCCTTGGCCGCGTCGCGCTGTGTCGTCAGGTCTTTAATCTCGCGGGTAAGACGCTCCAGGCGTTCTTCGGCGGCACGGCGTTCGGCATTTTCGCGGGCAATATCGGTTTCAAATTGGGTAAGGGCCGCGCTGGCTGCGCGTTCCTTGCGTTCCAAGTCTGGCAAAGCCTGGCGCGCTTCACGGGCGGAATTTTGCGCCGCTTGGCGGGCTTCGCGTTTCGCTTCAAACGCAGCCATAGCTGTTTCGACAGTTTGAGACGCATGAGTTATTTCAGCATCTAGGTCGGCGAGGCGGCCTTGTTGTTTGAGCTTAATCGCGGCAGATGTTTCGGCTTCAGGGCGGATTTCAAACCCGTCCCAACGGATGAAACGTCCGGCTTTAGACACCAAACGCTGTCCGGGCTTTAGAGCGTTTGCAGCCGTATCAAAATCACCATCTTCAACCACGCCAATTTGCGAGAGCCGCGCTGCGAGTTCCTGCGGCGCTTTGACAAAGTCACTGAGGGCTTTGGCATTTGCGGGCAAGTCTTGGGACGGCGCGTTCGCACCTGTCCAGCGTAGCGGCGCGTCTTGTCCAATCGCCGCGTCGAGGTCTTCACCTAGCGCGACGGCGAGCGCTTGCTCATAACCTTTAGTCACGTCGAGCTGCGAGAGGGCTGTTGGCCAATCCGCAGTATCGCCCCGTGAGAGCATATTTGAAAGTGCGTTCTGTTCAGCCGTTAAATTCCCGAGCGCCTGTTTGGCGTCGGATACTGAATCCCGGGCCGTTTGATCGTCCGCTTCGGCGGCGTCTTTTGCGGCAGATAATGTGCGTTCGGTTTCCCGGGCCTCGTCTAGGGCGGTAAGAGCATGTTTCGAAGCTGAGGCAAAGAGGCTTTGGCTATCCGAGGACCCGCCGCCTTGTGTGAGTTTCTCGAGCTTAGCTTCTGCGCTGTCTTTGTCTGAACTTAGACGCGAAAGGCGCGTTTCCGTTTGCGAGAGCTCGCGTTCCGCCGAGTCCTTACGCGCGCTTTGATCGGCGGCTTTGCGGGTCAGCTCGTTATATTCAGTCTCGATTATTGACCGCGCAGCAATCGCTTGCTCGGCAGCATCAGCGGCAACGTCAAGCGCGGCACTGGTGTCTTTAACGGCAGTGAGGCGTTCATATTCTTCGGCAAGTTTGCCTTCGGCTTCGCCCGCATCCTCAATGATGTGCTGTTCGCGTTTCAGGTCAGCGATGATATTCTCAAGCTGTCCCTCAAGCTTTTCGATTTCTGATTTCGCCGCGTGTTCATCATTTTCAAGCGCGTCTTTGGCCGCGTTAAGTCGCCCCAAAACGGCGGCGGCGATGATTTGCTCTTCGCGCTTAGGCTCAAGCAGGCCTGACAATTCAGCGGTTTGCGTAGTCAGTGCGGCGGCCTTGGCCGCAGTATCTTGAACTTCAGTTTCGCAGGTTTTCAGGGCCTGCTGGCTTTCCACCAAAGCGCGAAGCGCTGTGTTCCAGCGTTTCCACCAGAGCAGGGCTTTGTATTCATGTATTTCCCCGGCGAGGCGTTTATAGCGTGTGGCCTGACGGGATTGACGGCGCAGAGATAAAAGCTGGCTTTCAATTTGCGCGAGAACATCATCAAGGCGTGCGAGATTAGTTTCCGCCGCCCGCAAGCGTAATTCGGCCTCGTGGCGGCGCGTATGAAGCCCAGAAATCCCGGCGGCTTCTTCAAGGATACGGCGGCGGTTTTCCGGCTTGGCGGATATCAGCTCGTTTATTTGTCCTTGGCGCACCAAGGCCGGCGAGTTCGCGCCCGTACTGGCATCCGCGAAGAGAAGCTGCACATCTTTGGCGCGCACGGTCTTGTCGTTGACTTTATATTTACTACCAGAGCCCTTGGTGATGATGCGGGAGACTTCGAGGATATCGTCGTCATTGAACATAGGCGGGGCGATGCGCGCGCTATTGTCGATCGTGAGCATCACATGAGCTTGATTACGGCCAGGACGTTGTTTCGTGCCTGAGAAAATGACGTCGTCCATCGCCTTGCCGCGCATGGCTTTGGCAGAGTTCGCCCCCATGACCCAGCGAATCGCTTCGAGAAGGTTAGACTTGCCGCACCCGTTCGGTCCGACAATGCCAGTGAGACCGGGCTCGATGATGAAATCAGTCGGGTCGACAAAGGACTTAAATCCCGCCAACCTTATCTGATTAAATCGAAGCGAGCCCATGAGGTCTACTCTTCGGTTTCGTCTTTAGCCGGAAGCGGTTCGCCGAGGATTGGCGCTAGTTTCTCGTCAAAACTCTCAAGCGTGAATGTCTTTTCTTTCACGCCATTAATAAAGAATGTCGGCGTGGAGGTGACGCCCGCATCAGTACCCGCTTGGACAACGGCTTTATATTTCGCAATTTCTTCTTCGTTCGCGAGACAAGCTTCAAATTCAGGAACGCTCATACCGGCGGCTTTCGCGAGGGCATGGTATTCCTGAAGGACTTTACCATTACGCGCGGCTTCAAAAATTTGGGGTTGCCGTTTGAACTGCAGAGAGATGTTTTCAAAGAACTTGTCTTCATTAGCGCAGTTGGCGAGCAAGAAACCTGCTTGCGCGAGATTTTCAGGCGCGGTCGGAAATTCGCGAAAGATGAAGCGGACTTTGCCGCTATCGATATATTTCTTTTTGAACTCAGGGTAGACCGTGTTGTGCCAGTTAGCGCACGCGGCGCAGACAACGGAGGCATATTCAACGACGACAGCTTTGGCGTCTACATTGCCAATGGCGTGATCGCCCGCGACTTCGTATTCAGACGCAGCAGAAGAACTGCCAGTCGTTGGCGTGGCTGTGTCGTTGCCGCCGCAAGCGGCGAGCATTATGGCGGCAGTGCTGGCGATGGCCAGTTTTCGCGCGCCCTTGGCCCATGATGTGTTGAGGACCGAATCAGTATGGAAATCAAATGTCATTAGTTACTCTCGCAATTTGGTGTTGAAACGCAAGTTACCGGTAACACTTTGTTAATTCGTTAACGCCGGATTAACTTTGCGCCTGTGGATAAAATAATCAGTATATGAGTTATTTTCCTGGGATTTTGCTCATTCCGCCCTCCGATAGGGCTTTTAATGCTTCATGCACGGTAGTTTTTTGGTCAAATTGCTCGCCGTTGATATAAAATGCGGGAACGCCTTTGAGCTTGGCGGCTTCGGCGCGGTCCATAGAGGTCGTGATATGATTGAATGCGGCCTCGTTTTTGAAGCAGGCGGTCATTTCGTCTTCGCTATTGAGTCCGGCTTCTGCGCCCATTTCCTCATAAGCCGCTTCACCGTCTCCAGCTTCAAGCCGTTCGAAGAGTTCTTTTTGAATGCCCATTTGGTATTCTATATGAGTCATAAAGTCCGGCGCACAATTAGCCAGAATGAAGCCTGTCATTGCCACGCGGGCAGGCTCTGTAGGGAACTCACGCATGACGACATTGGCTTTTCCGGTCTCAACAAAATCTGTTTTGATTGTTGGCCACATAGTATTGAACCACTCGGAACAATGTGGGCAGGTGACAGACGCGTAGACGATCAAGGTCGTAGGTGCGTTCGCGTCGCCGACAAGGTGGTCATCCGGCGCAATAGTGAAGACATGCGAAACAGGCGCCTTTTGGCCCGTTGAAATGATTTCGCTATTGTCTTGCGCCAAAGCCGGCGCAGCAAGAAAAGATGTTAGCACAAGCGCCGTCGCAAACCGTTTAAATGTCGATGTCATAAATGTCTTTCTAGCTGTGTCTATTTTGGCGAGCGCGTCAGGGCACCGCGGCCTAGTTTTTCTAAGGCGTCTCTTAATCCAGAATGGGTCACGTTTTCCAGTCCCGATTGCAGTTCCTTGGCCTCTGACGGTGTTAGCCCGCGCGGGGGAAGCGGTTTAGATTTCGTCTTAAGCGGAGTTTTCATCGCGCGCTGTACAACTTTGATGCGGGCGACAGACCCTTCGCCGAGAAACCCGTTAAGACGCTCTATGATGGGGCCGGAGGACGCCATGATGAGGCTGGCGGCTGCGCCGGGGGCAGATATAATAAGTGTGCGTCCGTCTCGCCCGCCGGTAAAGCGTTCCGGTTTTGAGATTTTCGCCCAGCGATCACCGACAATTTGAGGCCAGTGACGATCAAGGTCTGTTGTGCCGGAGCCAAATTTCTTGGCGAGTGGCCGAACAACTCGTCCCACAGCAATCCCCGCCGTGCGCGGCGGGCGGGCCTGCGGACGACCGCGCTGCGTCTCGAGATAACGCGCGATTTTCACACGGTCTTCTCGGGAGAGGTTGGAGGTGGGTTTTTCCATTCTACCAACTTGGCCTATTGGGCTGAACCCGTAAAGAGAAACGCTGTGATAAGTTTATTAAAACTGTTTAAGGCGCAGTTACTCTAAAGTAATGATCTGGCGACCACTGGGGTAGTCAATGGCAATTGTGTTTGTTGTTGATTTAATTTTGAAGTCGTATTCACCAAAAGTCTCACCACGGGGTTCTGGTACCATATCAACAGGACATTTAGATTTCATGTGACATCGAACTAATTGTAAAACAGGCATGTCATCATCGAACGAAATTTTAGCTCCAGCCATAGCGTAAACGCTATCCATTTTAGGCCTAATTTTTAAATGCAACACACCCGGGGCTGCGTCTCTTCTCAGCTCTATTTTGTCAATATAATCTGCATCATAAATGTTCATATGCGTTGCCTTACAAGACGCCAATGCAGAAAATAGAGCCAGAAATAATGCAGATTTAAATATAGGATTCACTCAAAATTCCTAACGACGAAAAAACAGAAATCCATCCATGACCGTCAATCAAAAGCGGTTCGCCTGCACTACCACCACTGCTCATACCCGAAGTATTTGAGTGAATTCCTAAAATAGTATTTGACGTATTCTTAGTCTCAACTTGTTAACTTTAGATTGTACTCTGACCAGAGTTAGAGACTATTTTCAACGTGGTCAACATTACCATACTAGAAATAAATATTAGGTGTTTCGGTAATCTCAAACTCAATTAACATCACAAGAACATGACGTGTAACGTGCAAACGCGAAAAATTGTACAATCTATAATAAATAGAGTTTCCTAACAGTGATGAAATCTTCTTTAGAAATAAAACGCCTCCGTGCCGATTTACTGGCTCATTATGATGATCATGGGCGCACGCTCCCTTGGCGTATTCGGCCCGAAGAGCGTACGGCGGGTGTTGTGGCAGATCCTTATGCGGTGTGGCTGTCTGAAATCATGTTGCAGCAAACCACCGTCCCGCACGCGACGCCGTATTGGGAGAAGTTCCTTGCGAAGTTTCCAAGCGTTATTGACCTTGCCAATGCGGACCGTGACCGTGTTCTGACGATGTGGGCAGGTCTGGGGTACTATGCCAGAGCGCGGAACCTGCATAAATGTGCGGGGGTCGTTCGGGATGAATGCGGTGGTGAATTCCCGCAAACCGAAGCCGAGCTTTTAAAGCTTCCGGGCATTGGCCCTTATACAGCTGCGACTATAGCTGCGATTTGTTTTAATGAGGCGACGAATATCGTCGACGGAAATGTCGAGCGTGTGATTACGCGTTTGTTTGCGGTGGAAAACCCTTTGCCAAAATCCCGCCCTGAAATCCGAAAGCTTGCGGGGACGATAGCGGATCCAAATAGGCCCGGGGATTACGGACAAGCTCTTATGGACCTTGGCTCGAGAACCTGCACGCCGCGCTCGCCTAAATGCGGTGAATGTCCGTGGTCGTGGGCTTGCGCCGCGCGCAAAGCAGGTAATCAAACCGACTACCCTAAAAAGATAAAAAAGAAGAAACTTCCCGTGCGGCATGGCGCGGTTTTCATATTGAAATGCAAAGAATCCATCTTACTCGAACGCCGCCCGGACAAAGGCTTGCTTGGCGGCATGATGGGCTTTCCGGGGACGCCGTGGGGCGATGTGCCAAGCGCCCCGCTTGCGAGTGCGCCGCTAAAACGGAATTGGGAAAAGGCGGACGGGCAAGTGAAACACGTGTTCACGCACTTTGAATTAAGGCTAAATGTTTATATGGCAGAAACGCCAAGGCGAATTGACGGGGAGTGGGCAGGCCTAAGCGAGATAGATAAATATGCACTGCCAACCGTGATGCGTAAATGTTTGAATTTAGCAATGAGTATATAGCCGTTTAATATTAACACCCTTGTTTGCGTATGAATTTTTTGGCTATAAGGCAGCTAACACATACAGGGGATAACATATGTCTGAAACAGCTGTAGCGCCGACTACGCAAAAAGGATTTTTGGGGTGGGTGGAGCGCGCTGGGAATAAGCTTCCCGATCCGGTATTTATCTTTTTCTATCTCATTCTTGTGTTGATTGTGATTTCTATCTTGTGCGCGGTGTTTGGCGTATCGGCGAAACATCCTGTGAAACTAAACGCAGATGGCACGCCGCTCATAGTCAAATCCGCCAGCCTTTTATCGGCGGAGAATATTCAGCGGCTTTGGGTGGAAATGCCCAAAACGTTCACACATTTCCATCCTCTTGGTTATGTTTTGGTCGTCATGCTCGGCGCGGGCGTTGCGGAACGATCAGGGCTGTTTGCGGCGGGTATCCGTCAAGCGGTGCGCGGTGCGCCTTTGTTTATGCTCACGCCAGTCGTGGCTTTAGTCGCCATGCTGTCTAACCATGCAGCTGACGCGGGTTATGTGGTGATGATACCACTTGCAGCGATTCTGTTCGCCTCTGTAGGGCGTCATCCGCTCGCGGGCATAGCCGCAGCTTTTGCGGGCGTGTCCGGCGGATTCTCCGCGAATGTCTCGCCGGGACAGCTCGATGCATTATTATTTGGTATCACCGAAGCCGCGGTCGACGGGTCAGGCCTTGATCCGAGTTGGACCATGAACATCGCCGGGAACTGGTATTTTATTGCCGTTCTGATGTTTATCTATCTCCCCGTTATATGGTTTGTCACCGACAAAATTATCGAGCCGCGTCTTGGCAAGTGGGTGCCGGATGAGCGCCAAGCTGATGAATACGGTGAAGAAGACAAGCCTTTAACAGATGCTCAGCGTAAAGGCTTGCGCCGCGCTGGCTTCGCGATTTTGGGTGTGTGTGCGTTGTGGGCGATTATGACATTTATGCCGGGAACCCCGCTGTTAGATGAACCTGCCGAAGGTGTGGAGCAAGCGTGGTACGTGACCGCGACGCCGTTCTTCCGCTCCCTTGTCGCTGGCTTCATGGTACTGTTTCTCGCAGCAGGCTGGGCTTACGGCAGTGCGGCGGGGTCTATTAAGAACCACCGCGACCTCGTCGAGATGATGTCCGAAGCCATGAAAGATATGGGCTATTACCTCGTGCTCGCTTTTGCCGCGGCGCATTTCGTGGCGATGTTTAATTGGTCAAACCTTGGCCTTATCTCTGCAGTTCACGGCGCGAATGGTATCCAAGCCAGCGGGTTGCCTTTGCCGATTACGCTTGGATTGATTGTTTTGTTTACGGGATTGCTCAACTTGTTTGTGGGGTCCGCGAGCGCGAAATGGGCGCTTCTTGCGCCAGTGCTTGTGCCGATGTTGATGCTGCTCGGGATTAGTCCGGAAGGCGCGACAGCGGCTTACCGTGTGGGTGACGGCGCAACGAATATTATTACGCCGCTCATGGTCTATTTTCCGCTCATCCTGATATTCGCCCAGCGCTGGCAGAAGAATTTTGGCATCGGCAGCCTGACCGCTATGATGATCCCGTATTCAGTTTGGCTCCTGATTTCAGGCGTTATTTTAATGGTTGTTTGGATAGCAATCGGCTTGCCGCTAGGCCCGGGCGCGCCTGTGAATTACGTCTTGCCGGGGTAGTTCCTAGCCCTCATCCCCCGACTCATACTGGGCGGCGGTTTGAGCGCCAAGTTGGCTAATGAGTTTGAAGAAATTTTCAGGGTCTGAGTGGCGCATCTTTGCGGCTTCAAGCTCAAACCCTTCGGCGTAGATAAGCTCGGGCAAATTGCCCGCTACGGCGTCTAATATGGCCCGCGCGCAGTCCATGGGATCATCGCCTTTGTCGATGACGTCATCAGACTTCCCGCGCTTCGACCCGTCTTTCGTGATCGCATTGCGGGACACATCTGTTTTGACGGAGCCTGGCAGAACATTAGTGACGTGGATATTGTGCGGAATTTCCACTTCGGCGCGCAGCGCGTCCATATAACCAATCAAGCCATGCTTAGCCGCACAGTAAGCCGTGCGTAGCGGCGCGCCAATGCGGCCTGCGACGGAACTAATGGCAATAATATGGGCCCCGCCTGCGTCCGCCATTTTAGGCAGGTTTAACTGGGTCAGCCAAATCGGGGCGATGAGGTCGATATTGATGAGGTCGGTATAGACCTGCGGGTCTGTGTGAATGGCGAGGCTCCGCTGGCTGATACCGGCATTGTTGACGAGGATATCGACGCGGTCTCTCCAGGCCCACGCGGTTTCGACATGCTTGGTGAGGGCGTCGTAATCCGTGACTTCGAAAGGGATAATGAGCGTATCTGTTGAAATTCTGCTCGCGACGGCTTCGAGAGCGTCCACCCGGCGGCCTGATAAAATGATATGCGCGCCGTCAGCCGCAAATGATTTCGCCAAAGCCTCACCAATCCCAGATGAGGCTCCGGTGATCCAAACGATTTTATCTGTGAATGACATGATTACGATGCTGCCGCATAGCGCGAAACGTCGATTTCATCCATCCGCGCTTTTGCTTTGGCGATATCGAAACTGTTCTGCATACGAAGCAACGTTGACATTGAGACTCCGAAAGCTTTTTCAATAGGGATGGCCATATCAGGGGACAATGACGCCCGCTCATTCAAAAGCGCGGAGAGGGCAGGGCGTGTAACGCCGAGGGCTTTAGCCGCCGCGTTAACCGTCAAACCCAGTGGTTCGATAATTTCAAATTTTATAAAACTCCCGGGATGGGCGGGGGCCAATAATCTCAATCCTGATAATGCACTCATTTATAACCCTCCGTCAGTGGTAGTCTTCGTAATCCAAATGCAAAATATAAATTTCGTCTTTGTCAATTTTAAAGGTCAAACGCCAATTTTTTGAAACGTGACGCTTCACGATTTGGCAGTTAAACTTCTTCCATCTCCGCGCGGATTTTTGTGCGTATGGCGTCAATTGGCATGAGCTGTTTGCCTTTTTTTGTGTGCCAGAAGGTCCAGCCATTACAGCTTGGCGCGCCTTGCAGGTGAGCGCCGACTTGGTGGATAGAGCCTTTGAAATCGGCCACAGCGAGAGAGCCATCCGCGCGGACACTGGCCGCAGTCTGTCCATTTGGCGTATAGAGTTTTGAGCCTGGATTAATGAAGCCGCGCTCGACGAGAGTGCCGAAGGCCACCCTAGGCGCGTGTCTTTTGGAGGCGGTGACCTTGATGGCTGCGCCTGTGCCCGTGTTGATTTTGTCGATTCGGCGTTTCGCGTGGATGATATATTCTTCTTCCATCTCGAAACCGATGAAAGCTCTGCCAAGTTTCTTCGCGACTGCACCCGTCGTCCCTGTCCCAAAGAATGGATCGACGATGACATCACCGGGATTGGATGTTGAGAGTATCACGCGGTGAAGCAGGCTTTCAGGCTTTTGCGTTGGATGGGCTTTGGTACCGTCGGATTTTTTCAGGCGTTCATGACCTGTGCAAATCGGCAATGTCCAATCGGAGCGCATTTGCACGCCGTCATTCATCATTTTCATAGCGTCATAGTTGAATGTCGGACGGGCATCTTCGGTTTTTGTCGCCCAAATGAGCGTTTCATGTGCGTTGGTGAAGCGCGTGCCGCGGAAATTAGGCATCGGGTTCGTTTTACGCCAGATAATATCGTTCTGAATCCAGAATTGCTGGTCTTGAAGGACACAGCCCACGCGGAAAATATTGTGATAACTCCCGATAACCCACATAGAGCCGTTCGGTTTAAGGATGCGCCGCGCGGCGTTTAGCCAATCATGGGTGAACAGGTCATAGGCGTCCATGGTATCGAACTGGTCCCAGTCCTCAGTCACGCCGTGAACAACAGAATTGTCCGGCCGGGACAGATTTCCGCCAAGTTGGAGGTTATAGGGCGGATCAGCAAAGACCAAATCAACGCTTGCCTCAGGGAGGGCATTCATGCCTTCGACGCAATTGCCTTGGATAATTTTATTCAGGGGGAGTGTAGCCACAGTATATAAGTCCTTATGAGGCAACCCACCAGCGCCTGTTAATGTTTCGAATCGTTAAAGGAATCATGTGCGCCTTTCCCTAACCAAAGGTAAAAGGCTTCATTCTAAATATATGAAAAGGTTAATGTTTTAACCTTTTGTTAGGGGAGGTTAACAAGGCTGAGAAATATTCCTCCACCGGGGCACCGGTGGAGGAATTAACGTGTGAGCAAGAACGCTTTTACAGGCGCAAAGCTAATCCGATGCACGGCGCACGGTCCGATATGAGCAACTGCGGCTCTATGCGCCGCCGTGGGATAGCCCTTATGCCCGGCAAATCCATATCCCGGAAAGCGTATATCCGCCTCCGCCATAATCCGATCCCGCGTGACTTTGGCCACGATAGACGCGGCGGCGATGGACAGGCTCTTAGCGTCGCCTTTGACGATCGTTTCGGTGACGCAGGAAAGCCCCGGATCACGGTTCCCGTCAATGAGCGCAGCATCCGGAATTAGGGGCAGAGCCTCAACGGCGCGGCGCATGGCAATGAGGCTGGCTGCGAGAATATTAATGCGGTCAATTTCTTCGGGTTCTGCAATGCCAACGCCGATTTGGGCGCAGTTTATGAGCTGCGCGAAGAGCGCTTCCCGTTTTATGTGTGTGAGTTTTTTACTATCATTAAGCCCGGCCGGGTAGATGTCGGGCCTAAGAATCACTGCCGCCGCCACAACAGGTCCGGCTAGCGGCCCGCGCCCCGCTTCGTCCACGCCGCACACAAGACCCGTATATTGGCCCTCATATTGCATATCAGGAGGTGTATTTTTGAAGCGCGGTATTTTATTTGGCAGGTTCATGTCGGGTTAATGCTGCGATTCTTAATATTTTTACAGTCCAAGCCCTTTTGTAGACAAATTAGGTCTGTTAAAAGGCGCTACCGAATTTAATAGGAGTTTATTATGGGTAAGTTTCGTTTTAGTGCAATCGCCGCTGGCTTTGCGCTCACCGCAGCTTTTGCATCACCGTCTTTTGCGGTGAGTAATGCAGTAGAATGTTCCAGCGAAGGCGGATCAATGGTCAACGTGAAGGGTAGTGATTTCTGCCTCGTGCCGATCCGTGACAAGGCTTATGCTGGGCCGGAATATGATGGAAATCAGCTGGGCGTCGTTGAATGTCCAGGATCTAAGTTGAATGACGGCGCATATTGCATGCATCCTGTCACATTGAAGAACCGCAATGCAAATGTCGAAGTTCTTGTAGTGCCGGAACCGATTATAACAACAACGGTTGAGCCGATGGACGAAGACGCCGTTATGGACGTCATCATGGATGATGCGGCAGATACCATGACGGATATGGCCAAAGACAAAGGCTCTGAAATGATTTCAGACAAAGCTAACAGCGCGATTGAAGCTGCGGAATAGGTTAGTCTTACGCTACATACTAAATACAAGCCCGATTTTGGAAAAGCCCAAGGTCGGGTTTTTTCTTGCCTAAAGCATAATAGGCCGCCTTAAAGGCTCCATGCTATGCGCCGTGATTCCAACTCTGAACTCTGAAGCCACGCTGGAACCTTTATTGGCGCAGCTTTCAGGGCATGCTGAGCGCATAGTTATTGCTGACGGGGGGTCGACAGACCATACTTTCGCTATCGCTGCACATTATCATGCGCGCATAGCAATGGGCCACAAAGGGCGGGGCTATCAGCTTGCGCGCGGGGCATCTTGGGCAAGCTTTAATCAAGAAAATGGCGCGGCTGATTGGCTGCTATTCCTGCATTCGGATTGCGTTTTGCCGACGGGCTGGGAAAAGTCTGTGGCGGGGCACATCAATAAGCACCCACAATCAGCGGGCTATTTCGCATTTGGCGCCAATGCGACCGGACTTCGTGCAAGATTTATGGAGTTTTGGGTGTCCTTGCGCACATTTTGGCTAAAATGGCCCTACGGGGATCAAGGCTTATTGATCACGCGGGAGATGTACGAGGCGCTCGGCGGATATCCGGAGCAAATATTGTTTGAAGACGTAGCCTTTATAAAGGCGTTAAAGTCCAAATATGGCCGCGCAAAACTGAAGCCGCTCAAGGGCAAAATCATGACTGATGTATCGGCCTATTATAAAGACGGTATTTGGAAGCGCGGGTCACGTAATCTTGGTTTGCTTAGAGGCTATCTAAAAGGCGAGAGTGTCGAATCCCTTGCGGCGCGGTATAAATAAAGCTCAAAACATGAAGCCTATTGTTTACATATTTACTAAAGCGCCACTCATGGGCAAAGCCAAGACCCGGCTCGCGGCGGATATCGGCGTGGTTCACGCGCAGCGCATATATAAAGCCATGATGAGCCGCGTTATCCGCAATGTTCAAAGCGAAAAATGGGACACGGTTTTAGCCGTCACGCCTGCGCGCTGGTTAAGCCGCGTGCGCGAATGGCGCGGCATGCCCCAAATTAGGCAGGTCTCAGGCAGTCTGTCTCCTCGCTTGGCGGATGTCTTCAAAACAAAAGGCCCCATCGTCGTTATCGGAACAGATTGCCCGCAAGTCACGGCGCAAGATATTGATCATGCTTTCAAAGCTCTCAAACATCATAAAGTCGTCTTCGGACCCGCCGCAGACGGCGGGTTTTGGCTGATGGGAGCCATTGGCCCGATACCCGCAGACTTATTCGATAATGTCCGGTGGTCACACGAGAACACACTCCTCGATCTTGCCGATAAATTTGACGATATTGGGGTGTTGCGTACGCTGACCGACGTGGATGACCTGGAGACTTTGAGGGAGGTGAGAGCTAATCCGGGTCCATCATAGATGTCACCAAGCCGGAGTGTTCTTCGAGGGCTTTTGCGCCAATGGTCGTTAGGCCGTAAACGCCGCGCTCGACCTTTTCAAACCAGCCATAGTGATTGGAGGCCATGAGGGTAGTGGCTTTTTCGAACCCCGCCATTTTGGCGACATATGAGCCTTTACACGCGCCTTCATCATACAGAACTTTGGCGCAGCGAAGCGCGCCTTGGCGATAGGATGTCATCATACCGGCGCTGGTCATACCGCCGAGATTTGGGTCGCCATGACGTCTTTCAAATTCAGAAAGAAGCTTAGTCTTTTTGGCTTTAATTTTTCGGGGTGTGAACGGGCCGGGTTCGCAGTGAACGTCCACGCGGCTGTCAGAAATCCGTACAGTGATAAGACCAATGCCTAGGCGGCGGCACAGCATTTTATTTTTGCGTATAGCGCGCATAGCGATTTTGCCCGTCTTACGTGGTACGGCGATGTAGACCTGATCACTCATGGATTGGCGGCTAATGGCTTGATGAAACAGGGACAGTGTGAAACTGGTTTTGAGCTCAACGATTAAAGGCTCACCGCCGCCAATGGGAACTGCCACGATGTCCGCAGCTCCGACTTCGCCTTTCACGTCATAACCTTTGGCCGTGAAGAAATCTTTGACCGGGGCGTAGAGCTGCGTTTCTTTTATGGTGACGGCGATGGTTTTACTCGGCTGTTTGTAATCTTGCCTGCAGCGCCAATAAGTCCCGCCACGCGTCGCGTTTGAGGCTGGGCTGTTGAAGCAGGAAAGACGGGTGATAAATCGGGAGAGCGGGATACGTTCTGCCGCCGACCGTAATGTCTTTCCATTGACCGCGTTGTTTTGTAATTCCTGTTTCCCCCGTCAGAGCGCCGAGAGAAATGTTTCCGACAATAAGAATGAATTTGGGGTCAACCAGCGCGATATGTTTATGAATAAATGGCAGGCACAGCGCGATTTCGTCAGCGTTCGGAGTGCGGTCTTTGGGAGGGCGCCAATTCACTACGTTCGTAATGTAAGCGGTCTCTTCGGAGAGGTTTATGGCCGCGAGCATTTTATCTAAAAGTTGTCCGGGTTTACCTGCGAAGGGTTTTCCGGTCATATCTTCTTCGCGCCCTGGAGCCTCGCCAATGACCATGATATCGGCTTGCGGATTACCCCGCGCAAAAACGGATTGCTTGGCGTGATCGGATATGAGGCCTGCGTCGAAATCAGATATACGCGTGCGGAGGTCTTCGAGTGTTTTAGCGCCTTGCGCGATTTTTTCAGAATTTGGCGGAGGTTTAGGAGGTTCGGGAGCCTTTGGGGCCGCCGCACCTGCCATGCGTTTTATCGGCGTTGGCTTTGCCCTAGGGGCCGGTTTAATCTCAGGCACTTCAACCCCGACAATGTCCCACCATTCCAGAACTGATTTAAGCGCCGCATCCATTTATTTCGGGGCCTTTAACACTGAGCTTACATTGCCCTCTATGCACTCTATAATGAGACCCGCTATGTCTTTGCCTGTCGCCGTTTCAATGCCTTGCAAGCCGGGAGAAGAATTGACCTCGAGTATTTTTGGGCCCGTATCAGAACGAAGAATATCAACGCCTGCAACGTTTAATTTTAACACCTTTGCGGCCTTCACAGCGGTTTGGCGTTCTTCTTTGGTGAGGCGTATTTTCTTCGCACTGCCGCCTTGATGGAGGTTAGAGCGAAATTCTCCCGCCTGGGCCGTGCGCATCATAGAGCCCACGACTTTGCCGTTAATGACGAGCGCGCGAATATCCGTGCCGCTGGCTTCTTTGACAAATTCTTGTACCAGGAAATGCGCGTCCAGGCCGCGAAACGCATCGATGAGTGCTGAGGCCGCTTTACGGGACTCTGCAAGGACGACTCCTTTACCTTGGGTGGACTCCAGTAATTTTACGACAACAGGCGCGCCGCCGACGGCGTCTAAAATTCCGTTCGTATCGCGGGACGATTTTGCAAAGGCCGTGTTCGGCATGCCGAGTCTGTGCTGGGCGAGGATTTGATGAGCGAGAAGTTTGTCCCGGGACGCCCCGATAGCGCCCGCAGAATTAACACAGTAAACTCCCATGCTCTCAAACTGGCGCACAACGGCCATGCCGTAAAATGTCAGGCGCGAGCCTATGCGCGGTATGATAGCGTCGAAACGGGGTAGAGCTTTGCCGTCATAATGCACTTCGGGTTTATGATTGTTTATGGCCATGTAACAGCGGCTGGTCTCAATACATTCAATGACATGGCCGCGCTTTTCAGCAGCCGCTATCATGGATTGGTTTGAGTAGTTCTTGGGTTCTTGCGTTAGAATGCCAATCCGCAGCGGACGGCGAGGTTGATCTTTCTTGTTACGGCGTTTTTTATAGGCCTCAAAGGAGAGGACGGGTTGCAAGAAAGACGCGGAGGGGACGACGGACACACCTTCTGTGAGTGTCGAGCGCCCTAACAGCATGCGGTAGCCCATATTTTCGCGGTTGGTCAGGGTAATATTGACAGGCCACTTTTGTCCCGCAATGACAACATTTGTTTGGATAACATAGCGCATTTCCGCTTCGCCGTTGGAGCTTGTGACGTTGCGGCGATCAATAACCTTGGCCGAGCAGACGACTTCAATTGTCGGGTCGGATGGGTCAGGGTGCATGATGAACCGGACTTGCGGATTTTTTTCCGTCCCAAACGGCTCGATGGCCACGGCATGTAGCGCAGATGTGCGCGCGCCAGTGTCAACTTTAGCCTTTATGGCAGGCAGCGACAGGTCAGGTAGACTGACCCATTCTTCCCATCCAAGTGATAAGGGTGTGTTCATTATCGTTTTATTATCCCATTCTGCGGCAAGAGGGGTGCTTTACCCCGTGCGCGTGACAGTTTAATCAATACGCAAAGAATGATAGGGAAGCGAGTCTTCCTACGAAATAAAGACTGAATAAGACGCTGAAGCATAAGGACTGAACATGTCAGAAGAAACCGTAGACCGCGAAGCCATGGAATATGATGTTGTTATCGTAGGGGCAGGGCCAGCAGGCTTGTCTGCCGCTATCCGGCTCAAGCAACTTGGCGGCGATGATATCTCTGTCGTTGTTCTTGAAAAGGGTTCTGAGGTGGGCGCGCATATTTTGTCAGGCGCGGTCCTAGACCCCTGCGGCTTAGACGCGCTTATTCCGGATTGGAAAGACAAAGGCGCGCCGATTAAAACTAAAGTAAAAACCGATAAGTTTTTGCTTCTAGGCCAAGCGGGCTCAGTCCGTCTGCCAAACTTTATCATGCCGCCTCTGATGAATAATCACGGCAATTACATTGTCTCTATGGCGAATGTTTGCCGCTGGATGGCGGAACAAGCTGAGGCCCTTGGCGTCGAAGTCTTCCCGGGTATGTCTTGCTCGGATTTGGTCTTTGGTGAAAACCAAAAAGTCATTGGCGTCGTAGCTGGTGAATTTGGCTATGCGAAAGACGGCTCTAAGGGGCCGAATTACGAGGCCGGTATGGAACTCCACGGGAAATATGTCTTCTTATCCGAAGGCGCTCGCGGCTCATTATCTCAAATGGCGCGAGGCACCTTTGGCCTCGAAGACGAGACTGATGTCCCTAAATTTGGTCTCGGGATGAAAGAGATTTGGGACGTAAAACCTGAAAATCATAATGAAGGCGAAGTTGTCCATTCTGCGGGTTGGCCACTCGGCTGGAAACAGGGCGGCGGGTCGTTCATGTACCACGCCGAAAACAACCAAGTTTTCGTCGGCTACATTGTCGATCTCAATTACAAAAATCCAAACTTGTTCCCTTACATGGAATTCCAGCGCTGGAAGCACCATCCTGATATTTCCAAAGTTCTCGAAGGCGGCAAGCGCGTCTCCTACGGCGCGCGGGTTGTGACGAAGGGCGGTCTTCAGTCTATTCCGAAAACAGTCTTCCCAGGCGGGGCTTTGCTCGGCTGTTCAGCGGGTCTCGTGAACTTGCCGCGTATCAAAGGTAATCACAATGCGATGCTTTCTGGGAAAGCTGCCGCAGAAGCGGCCTATGCCGCGATTAAAGCCGGACGTTCCGGCGATGAACTGACGACTTACGACGAAGAACTTCGCTCTGGCCCGGTTGGTAAAGATTTGGCAGCCGTGCGCAATGTTGCGCCGCTCAATGCGCGCTTTGGCCCGTTACTTGGCGGCATGATGCTTGGCGGAATTGATATGTGGTGCAAGTCGCTGTTTAAATTTAATCCATTCCGCACGCTAAAACATGGCAAAGACGATGCGCAGTCCACGGCTAAAGCCTCTGATTACAAAGTTATCGATTATCCAAAACCCGACGGCGTACTTTCTTTTGACCGCTTGACCAATGTGTCGTTTACAGCGACAAACCATTCCGAAGACCAGCCAAGCCATTTGAAATTAATTGATCCAGCTGTGCCGATTAAAATTAATCTGCCGGAATGGAACGAACCGGCGCAGCGTTATTGCCCGGCGGGTGTCTACGAAGTTCTGACGGATGAAGATGGGTCTAATCCGAAGTTTAATGTGAACGCGCAAAACTGTATTCACTGCAAAACATGCGATATTAAAGACCCGAGTAAGAATATAATCTGGACCGTGCCCGAAGGCGGCGGCGGCCCTAACTATCCAAATATGTAGTATTTGGAAGAATGAGATATTTATGAAACTAAGCCGCACATTTCTTGTCGCGACAGCTCTATTGTTTGCGTCCTGCACAACGGCTGTTACGCCGTCCTATGTGGACGATGTTACGCCGGACGGTAAACTGTTTGGGGATTATCTTGCGGGCAGTTATGCCAATTATTTGGAGGATGCAGAAGCGCGCTCGGACTATTATGCGAGTGCCTATAATCGCGCCCAAGATAATGTTGAGCTTGGCCGCCGGGCCGCCACATCAGCTCTGACGGCGGGTAATGTTGATTTGGCACGAACTATCGCCATTGAAATTCAACAAAAAAATCCGTCCGAACCTATGTCCCGAGCGCTTCTGGGGGGAAGAGAGTTTTCGAAGGGCCTTTATGCCCCAGCGAAAAAATACTTGGAAAAACCAACCGAAGATATTGGTATGCAAATCCTTATTTCGTCCATGAAGGGCTGGAATGAATATGCGATGGGCGATTATGATGAGGCTCGAAATACATTTGGCTCAATTAGCGGAGGTGGCTATATCCAAATTTTAGGTCAAATTCAAATTGCTAAAATGGAAGCGGCTCTCGGCAATATTGAAGCGGCTGAAGAGGCTTTTAACCTTGTCGATAACTCAGGCTTATCGACGATAGAAATGGCACTTTCAAAAGCCCGTATGCAATCTGCGTCAGGCGATATTGAGACGGCTTTGAAAGACTTAAAAAAGTTTTCTGATGATAATGGCACGTTCGAAGCAGGGCCAGTTAAAGCTTATATAGAGACGCTGAAATCCGGACAGCCGCTTGGCGTCAATCTGACCGCGCAACAAGAAGCGGCCCGCGCGCTGACGGAACCGGCTCTGCCGGATTACGGGTTTTTCGCGCGCAACAGAGCCCCTGAAGTCGGCGAAGTATTTTTGCGTATGGCCCTCACACTTGACCCGGGTCATGATAAGGCGAAAGTCTGGCTCGGGAGACAGTTGGAGACAACCGACCGAGAAGATGAAGCTTACGCCCTCTACAGCTCCGTACCAAAATCCTCCCCGCATGCAGTCTCAGCAGAGCTCTCAAAGGCTAATATTTATTTCGCCCGCAAAGAAGACCAAAAAGCGCTGGACGTGCTCGAAACGGTTAATCGGGATAACCCGTCATTTGTGACGCGCGAAGCCTTGGGCCGGGCGCGTATGATCCGTGAGAATTATGAAGAAGCCTTGCCGATTTATGATGAGCTCGTGCAAAGTTTGACCGAGGAAGAACTTAAACAAGATACGCAACCGCTTTATTTTCGCGCTATTGCGTATGAGCGTACGAAGCAATGGGACAAAGCCGAAGTTGATTTCAAACGGGTCCTCGAGATTGATCCAGACAATGCCGACGCCCTTAATTATCTCGGCTATACATGGGTTGACCGAGGCGAGAACCTAACAGAAGCTTTCGACATGATCCGCAAGGCGGTTAAACTTGAGCCCAATAGCGGCGCAATTATCGATAGTCTAGGCTGGGCCCATTATAAGCTGGGCCAATATGCGGAGGCAAAGATAAAACTTGAAGAAGCTGTCGCGCTTGCGCCGTCCAGCGCGACTATTGTTGATCATCTTGGCGATGTTTATTGGAAGCTCGGGCGTTACCGCGAAGCGGGTTATCAATGGGAACGCGCGCTGGAATTTGACCCGACAGACAAAGAGCGCGCCAATATTCAGGCTAAGCTTAAAGGTGGTCTCGAAGCCGTAAAGGCCGCTCCGTAAAGTTATGAAGCAGATTCACGGCCGAGGCGCTGCACGAGCGAAAATAAACCTCACGCTTCATGTTGGCCGCGCTATAGCAGATACCTCTGACGCATTTTATCGCTACCACCCTTTGGACAGCCTCGTCGTGTTTGCAGGTATTGCGGATCAAATATCTGTTCGGACATCGGATCAGATGTCACTAGAGATTACAGGGCCTTTTGCAGATCAAATCCCCAAGGATGAAGATAACCTCGTTCTCAAAACCATTCGTGCAACGGAACGGGCTACCGAGGTTCCCCCTCTGGCGTTTCATCTTGAAAAAAACCTGCCTGTTGCGGCAGGGATAGGCGGCGGCAGTGCAAATGCGGCTGCGACGATCCGATTACTGCAAGGCTATGTTAAGCTCGGGGCCAAGCATTGGGGGCGAATTGCGCTGGGACTTGGCGCAGATGTGCCGATCTGTTTAGTCTCAGCTACGAGCCGCATGACAGGAATTGGCGACAGCATTACACCCTTACAGAATTTAGGCGTTCTTCACGCCGTCCTAGTCAATCCAGGCGTAGAAGTTTCGACACCCGAGATTTTTAAACAGTTCGATAAAGGCCCTACGCTAGATCTCCCAAAGCCCCAAGTCATGCAGGGCAGCCTCTTGGCGCGGGCCCGCGCAGGGGACAATGATTTGCAGCCCATTTCTGAAAAAATAGCGCCTGTGATCCCAGAGGTTATCGACGCGCTGAACGCCTGCGAGAACTGCGAGATGGCGCGGATGTCCGGCTCCGGTGCGACATGTTTTGGTCTGTTCCCATCAGAGACAGCCGCAGCGCGCGCGGCCAAACTTATCAAAACCGATAATCCCGCATGGTGGGTTCAGGCGACGACATTAGGCGAGGCGTAATGGATACGCTCTCGGCGCTTGCACATTCTGCAGCCATTGCTTTCTCTCTGTCGCTCGCGTTTACCGGTTTCATGATTTACGCAGGCGTGGGGGATATTCCAGAAAAGAGGTCCAGCCATGACAGCGTCACGCCCACATCAGGCGGCATAGGCTTTACCGCAGCATTAGGCGGGGCGATGTTGTGCACCGGCTTGTATTATCCTTATCTTTTAGACGGGCCTGTCTTAGTGAAAATATTATCCATTGCCCTTGGGCTTACATTGTTGGGACTCACGGATGATATTTATGCAGGAGGCTCACGATTTAAAATGGCGATTGTTGCTGGATTGTCGTGTCTTGCCGTATTGGCTATTGGCCCGGCGACAGTCTTACCTCTAGGCGATATAAGTTTAACTCTTCCATACGCGCTTGGGTTTTGCGGAAGTGTTTTGTGGATATTTGTTGTTGTGAATGCCATCAATTTTATGGACGGGTCTAACGGTATGATGGGGCTGTGTTTGTTTATCGCATCGCTGATTTTAACCGGGCTCGCCTTGGTGGTTGGGGCCTCGCAAACGGCCCTGTTGGCTGGGGCTTTAGCGGCGGGCCTCCTGGGTTTTTTGCCTTATAATTTGCGATACAAGGCCCGAATTTTCTCAGGGGATGCGGGATCTTTATTTGCAGGGTTTGTATTTGCCTGTGCCGCGCTTCTACTCGTCAACGAGGCGCCAAAAATGGGCCTTCTTTATGCCGGACCACTTTTGATTTTACCTTTTTTGACCGATGTATTTGTTACCTTAATTCGGCGCGTAAGACGGAAAGAGAATTTACTATTGGCCCATAACCAACATCTGTATCAACGCTTGATACAAACCGGACTTAGCCATGTCCGGGTCGCCATACTCTACGGCGTTGCGACTATTGTCTGCGCGCTGATTGTTGTGAATGGATTGGTGCTAAATTATCTCGGGTCCGCTTGGGTGTTTTCAGGCATTATAACTGCGGCATCAACTATATACGTATTTGTGATTATACAGTTGAAACGGATTAACTAATCCGGTCAACGACGTAATCTGCTAAGTTCGCTAATTCTGTACGCCATGGGCTTTCCGGGAAAACGTCTAAGGCGGTACAAGCTTTTGCCGCATAATCACGGGCCATGTCTAATGTCGTATCTAACGCGCCAACGGCCCGGATGAGGGATACTGCCCGTTCAAAATCAACATCCTGTTGGTCGTTATCGACAATCACGCGTTTCCAAAAAGCGCCCGCATCCGCGTCTGCTTTTTGCAAAGCGTGAATAACGGGCAGGGTGACTTTACCTTCGCGGAAATCATCACCAACAGACTTTCCGAGCGCGGTTTCAAACCCGCCGTAATCAAGGGCGTCGTCCACAAGCTGGAATGCGAGGCCAAGGTTCAAGCCGTAAGCTTTTAACGCTGCTCGTTCTTTTGCAGGCCGCCCTGCGATAACTGGCGATACTTCAGTTGCGGCGGCAAAGAGCGCAGCTGTTTTTGCGGAAATAACCTCGATATAGGTCTCAACGCTCATGTCGAGGCGGCGCATAACAGAGAGCTGGTGGACTTCGCCTTCAGCAATAATAGCTGAAGCTTGTGAGAGAATACCCAACGCTTCGAGGGAGCCTGTTTCAACCATCAGGTTAAATGAACGTGCGAACAAGAAGTCCCCGACGAGGATTGAGCTCGCATTACCCCAAATTAGGTTGGCGGGTTTTTTACCTCGGCGCAGTTTGCTGTCATCAACAACGTCATCATGGAGCAAAGTCGCGCTGTGAATAAATTCGACAGCCGCCGCAAGTTTGTGGTGGTGGTCACCGTCATAGCCGCACATTTGCGCTGTTACGATCGTCAAAAGAGGCCGTAAACGCTTCCCGCCGGCTTTCACGAGGTGCTGCGCGAGATCAGGAATGAGGCCAACAGGACTGTGCATGCGCTCTAAGATGAGCGCGTCAACCGCCGCCATATCTTTTGACGCCATATTCAGCAGGCGATCCGCAGGGTTTGCAGGCGCAACGTCTGTAGTGATTTTGGCAGGTGCATTCACGTAACTGGGCACTTTCTTTATCAACGCCTTTTCTCTAGTTTTAATCTAGTGTCCCCATATCGGTGCGGCAAGCTATAAAAGGGGCGCTTTGGCGTCGCAGGGTACATCATGAAAGCCGTCCTTAAAACTGTGAATCCCGCTACTCTAAGCTTTGCTGAAGCTGTCCTAAAGGAAGCTCGCATCGAAAGTTTCGTCATGGACCAGAATGTAAGCATTATTGACGGGTCTATCGGTATAATTCCGCGCCGCCTGATGGTCATTGATGACGATTATGAAGATGCGGCCATGGCGATGCGCGCTGCAGGGCTTGGCGACGAGGTTTACACAGGTACTTAAAACTGCGGCATCATGCTCTGCTGGCTCGCCTGACAGTCCGTATTAAATTATGTATATATATTGCATGACGGTTCGAGAACTTGAACGGAATTGGCTTAGCCTCAGGTGCTGGCTCGTACGGTGTATTCTGCCGTCGGCTATCGCCCTTGTGCTCGCGCTATTGTCGTTTCGCTTCATTACACAAGACCCCTCGACGCTCAACCACAACGCGGTCATCGTTGGGTTTTTTACGATTTATTTTGTCCTGATACGAGGCGGGCACTTATTGATGATCCGAGCTTTACACTCCGAGTTAAAGAGTAAATATAAAGAAAAATATGCCCAGAGATTGGCGAGCGTTCCGCAAGATAAGATGCGCAGCCATAATCTGGGGTTTACCCTGACCCGTATAAAGCGCGAGCTTCTAGACGCGAGCAAGCGCTAACTAATCCGGCAGAATTTCGTAGCAGACAATTAAATGCCCATCTGGGTCGACGAAGGCCTGTTCGATAAATTTAAAATCGACGCCTCCAGCGATACGGGTTTCGGTAACTTCGAGGCCCATAGATTGAAGTGCAGAAAATTTGCTATCTAAGTCCGTAATACCAATGACCACTGTGCTCATGAAGGGGGCGCTGTGAGGTTTAGGTAGGGGAATGCCCTTTAGTTCCGTTAAAGCCATAACTCTAGCTTCTCCGGCTTCGCTTAAAGTCAAAGAGCGCATTGGGGTTCCTTTGGGGATATTGAATACAGGATAACTAAAAGAATCTTCCCCTGAAACCGAAGGCTCGCTTGCTTTGAGGCCTAATATACCCTGATAGATGCTAACAGACCGATCTAAATCCGCCACAACGAGGTTGGGACGCTTGACGTGCGGCATTTCAATTGGGTTCGCGACGGGTGCAGTCGTGGGCGCCTGGCACGCGGATAACAGGATCAAGCCTGTTCCGATGAAAATTGATTTAAACATAATATCTCCCTTTTTATATTCATAATCCCGCTCTGGTGCGGCGCGGTTGATAGACCTCAAAACGGCTTGGCCAAGTCGCATGGGTGTGTTACGCCCCAAATATGTTGAAAACGGCTCACATCATACGAATTATGGGCCCGGTAGGATAAGACCTATCGGGAGAGACGCCTAACCCCTCAACACCCTCATTCGAGATATTTATGACCGACCAAACACGCGATTACCGCGAGACTTTATTTTTACCAAAAACTGACTTCCCGATGCGGGCAGGCTTGCCTAAGAAAGAGCCGCAATGGCTCAAACGCTGGGACGATATCAAATTGTTCGAGCAGCAGCAGAAGCAAAACAAAGATGAGGAGCGCGAGCCGTGGATTCTCCATGACGGCCCGCCCTATGCCAATGGCCATATCCATATGGGCACGGCGATGAACAAGATCCTCAAGGATATCATTAGCCGCTCCCATCAAATGCTGGGTTACGGGACGCATTATGTCCCGGGCTGGGATTGCCATGGCCTGCCGATTGAATGGAAAGTCGAAGAAGAATTCAGAGGCAAGGGCCGCACCAAAGACCAAGTCCCGCCAGCTGAGTTCCGCGAACGCTGCCGCGAATATGCGGGTGAATGGCTCGATATTCAGCGCGAAGAGTTTAAGCGCCTAGGTGTCGTGGGTGAGTGGGATAACCCCTATAAGACCATGAATTTCCAGTCTGAGGCTGACATTTGCGGCGAACTCCTGAAAATCGCCAAAACGGGCCAGCTTTATCGCGGGTCAAAGCCTGTGATGTGGTCACCGGTGGAGCAAACGGCTTTAGCTGAGGCTGAGGTGGAGTATGCAGACCGTAAGGCCACCCAGATTTATGTGAAGTTCCCGGTTAAGAGCTGGTCAATGAATAATACGGCAAATGAAGCGGATATGGCCGTCATTGTCGAGCTTGCAGAGCAAATGCGCGATGCCAGCGTGGTCATCTGGACAACTACCCCTTGGACAATCCCGGCCAACCGCGCGGTGAGTTATTCGTCCAAAATCACTTACGGTCTCTATGAGATCACCGAAATGGAAGAGAGCGAGTTTGAGCCGTGGTCAAAACCGGGCGATAAATTGATCGTTGCAGACGATCTTTGGGAGGTCGTCGCGAAAGCAGGCTTGATCAAATCAGCCGAGCGCTTGAACGAGATCGACTTTTGTAACATCGACATGCAACTTTTTCACCCACTACGCAATATGGTCGACGCAGAGGGTAAGTTTGATTTCCCTGTACCTATGCTCGAAGGTGATCATGTGACTGCCGAAGCGGGAACGGGCTTTGTTCACACGGCGCCGTCCCACGGCGAGGACGATTATGTAGTTTGGATTTCTAATCAGACGAAATTAGAGCAAATTGAAGGCGTAGATACTGTTGTTCCTATGACGATGGATGATGCCGGGTGTTACACGGATATCATGCCAGAGCGGTTCGTCGGCCTCGACGTTATTCGTACGTCCGGCAAGAAACGCGGGCAGGACGGCAAGGCAAATCCGGAAGTCCTCAAAGCCCTCGTCGAATGCGGTAATCTTTTGGCACGCGGAATCACCATGCTGCGCGACGCGCATTCTTGGCGCTCGAAAGCGCCCGTAATTCGCCGCGCCACGCCGCAATGGTTTATCTCTATGTCGAAAGAGGGACTTCGCGATAAAGCGATTGCGGCGATTAATGAGACCACATGGTTTCCTGAACGCAGCGTCAACCGCATCACGGCCATGGTCAATGATCGTCCCGATTGGTTGATCTCGCGTCAACGCGCGTGGGGCGTTCCGATTACATTGATTGTCCACGAAGATGGCCGCCTCCACACAGAGCGCGATGACGCCGACGAGATTAATTCCCGAATCCTTGCCGCCGTCGAAGAGCACGGAGTCGACGGCTGGTTCGACGCGCCGCTTGAAGAGCTGATGCCAAATGATAATGAGGGCTGGATTAAAGTCACGGATATTCTCGACGTCTGGTTTGACTCCGGCTGTACACACGCGTTTTGTTTGAAGCGCCGGGATGATTTGCCGGACCGTGCGAACCTTTACCTTGAGGGCTCCGATCAACATCGCGGTTGGTTCCAATCGAGCTTGTTAGAGAGCTGCGCGGTTTACGGCGAAGCGCCCTACGACGCGGTTCTAACCCATGGTTTTGTTGTCGATAATAAGGGCCTAAAAATGTCTAAGTCCCTCGGCAATACGATGAGCCCGGAAGACATCTCGCGGCAGTATGGCGCGGAAGTTATGCGCCTTTGGACAGCTTCATCCGACTTCACCAATGACCTTAAAATCGGCAAAGAGATCATCCAGACCAATGTCGATTCTTATCGTAAAATGCGCAACACATTGCGCTATATGATTGGCGCGCTTGATGGATTTGAGGAAACTGAAAAGCTTCCTTATGCCGAGATGCCTGCGTTAGAAAAATGGGTGCTCCACCGTCTTTTAGAGGTAAGCAATGAGTTTCATAACTGCGTGGAAGTCCATGATTACAAACGTATTTTCTCCATGCTGTTTAACTTCTTTACAGTTGATCTATCTGCCTTCTATTTCGATATTCGCAAAGATGCGCTTTACTGTGATCCGCTGGACAGCACGCGACGACGCGCCTGCCGCACGGTTATGGACCACCTTTTCCGTGCTTTAACGACGTGGCTCGCTCCGATAATGTGTTTCACCATGGAAGAAGTCTGGCAAAGCCGCTTCCCGAGCGAAAAAGATAGCGTACATTTGAAGACATTCTACAAAGCCGATCCTGATTGGCTCGATAGCGACTTGGCGGAAAATATGAATAAAATCCGTGAGTTCCGGACAAGTGTTTATGAAGTCCTCGAGCCTATGCGCGGGGCCAAAGACATTGGCTCTAGTTTGGAAGTCAACATCACAGCGTCAACAGATGCGGCAACTGTAGACGCAGTTAAAGCCCTTGGGCTGAACGCCGGGGCCATGCCAGCAAACCCAACAGACTCTCTCGCAGATTACTTGATAATCTCAGAATGCACGGCGACGGTTTCCGACCCGAAACTGACTGTCGAAATTCTCTCGGAAAAAGACGGCTGGGCCAAATGCGAGCGCTCTTGGAAATACTTCCAGCCATCCAAAGGCGAGACCATTACACCGCGTGATGCTGCCGCTGTCGCAACATGGGACGCTGAAAATGCATAATTCTATTTCGCGTCATCCTCGGACTTGTTCCGGGGATCCATATGATTTGATTTCCGCCTGCACATGGATTGCCGGGACAAGCCCGATAATGACGGATTGGTTGAGAGTGTCGTGAATAAAAAACCCATCCTCATTTTCGGCGTTGCGCTCCCCGTTATTACTGTCGCTTTTGATCAACTCACGAAATATTGGGCGGTGAAAAAATTCGATGCGCCTATGAATATTTGCGAGATAAATCCATATCCGAATATGCAAATTGAAGTGTCGCCAATTGTTGATTTAGCTTTGGTCTGTAACCAAGGGATTAGCTGGGGGCTGTTGCAGGGTGACAGTTCCGTGAAGCGCTGGGCGCTAACGATATTTGCATTCGCCATGTGCATTGCGCTGTTCTATGTTCTGGCCAAAGCCAAGGACAATCTCACACGGCTCTCGCTGGGGCTTGTGATTGGCGGCGCGATTGGCAACGGGATTGACCGCGCGCTCTTTGGTGCGGTCACGGATTTCATCAATTTCTCAGACATCGGTTTCCGCTGGGTTTTTAATGTGGCCGACAGCGCCATCACCGTCGGCGTGGTCGGATTGTTACTCGCCAGCTTTTTCGTTAAGCCGGACGATGAGCCGGAAATCAAACCCAGCTAATTTTTCCCAACTGAAATTTAACATTTAACGGGCTTGGCGCGGGCGGCTGGGTTCGCTATGAAAGCCCTAACATCTAAGGAGTCGCACTATGTCACAGACGACACTGCGTAACATAATTATCGTTTCTGCTCTCGGCATCGCTATTAGCGGCTGTTCGTCAACGTCGAAAGTTCTGGGTCTGACCAAGCAAAGCCCGAACGAGTTTAACATTCTGACCAAGGCGCCTTTGGTAGTCCCGCCAGAATATAATCTCCGCCCGCCTGCTGAAGGCGTGTCCAGCGTTGAGAATAATTATACCCAAGACGCGGCCCGTAAAGCGCTTATTGGCGATGTTGATGATGCTGAACCGACACGCGGCGAGATTGTTTTGATGACCAAAGCCGGAGTCGGTCGTGCTAATCAGGAAATTCGCCTTGAAGTTGACGGCCAGAACAGTGTTGAGCGTAAAACCTCTTCGTTCTCTGACCGTGTTCTGTTCTGGAACAATGGTAGCTACAAACCTCGCGGGAACGTAGCTTTGAACCCGGAAACGGAAGCCAAACGATTAGAGTCCGTAAATTCCGCGACCGGCGGTGGCCAGGTTCAAATTGGACGTCGTCCGGGCGGCGCAAAACTTCCAGGACTTTAACTTGCTCCTGTAGTCCACAAACAATACCCGTATGAATATAGCCTAATCGCGTAAGTGCGGTTAGGCTTTTTTAATGTCTGAAAGTTCCACATCGATTCCCCTCTTTGAAATAAGGCGCCTTCCGCCTGAAACCGTCAACCGTATTGCTGCGGGCGAAGTGGTGGAGCGTCCGGCCAGCGTTATCAAAGAACTGGTAGAGAACGCGGTTGATGCGGGGGCGAGCCAAATCGACATCCGTTACGAGGACGGAGGCCGCACGGTCATCACTGTCACGGATGACGGGAAGGGCATGACCCGCGAAGAGCTTTCCCTCGCGATTGAACGCCATGCCACGTCAAAGCTCGCGCCAAATGCCGCCGGAGAGTTTGATTTGCTCAATATTGGGACAATGGGCTTTCGCGGAGAGGCTTTGCCGTCCATTGGTTCAATCGCGCGCCTAACCCTGACCAGCCAAACGCTTGACGATGACAGCGCGTGGGAGCTGTCTGTGAATGGCGGCGACCTTGTCCCGCCCAAGCCCGCGCCTAGAGTAGGTCTCCACGGGACGCGGATTGATGTGCGGGATTTGTTTTATGCCACCCCCGCGCGCCTGAAATTCCTCAAATCCGAACGCAGCGAAGCTCTGGCTATATCCGACACGGTCAAACGACTCGCCATGGCGAACCCGGCGGTGGGTATGACTTTGGCGTCCGGGACGAGAACAACGCTCAAAGTCGCGCGGCAAAGCGACGATTCTGACGGCCGTCTTGCGAGACTTGCGAGCATTCTAGGCCGGGATTTTGGCGATAACGCCCTCGCCATTGACGCCGAACGCGAAGGCATTCACCTCACTGGATTTGCAGGCCTTCCGACATATTCGCGGGGTAATGCGCAACATCAATTCCTGTTCGTCAATGGCCGCCCTGTGCGGGACAAGCTGCTCCACGGGGCTGTACGTGGGGCGTATCAGGATTTCCTCGCTCGGGACCGCTATCCCGTTGTCGCGCTCTATGTAGACTTACCAAAAACTCATGTGGATGTGAATGTCCACCCCGCCAAAACCGAAGTCCGTTTCCGGGATCCGGCTATGGTTCGCGGCCTTATCGTGTCGGCTTTACGTCATGCGCTCGCCGCCGCAGGCCACCGCGCCAGTACGACAGTGTCGGATTACGCCCTCGGTAAAATCCAAGCGGAACAACCGCAATATGCGTTTCAACAAAATTATAACCGTCCTCATAATAGCTTTGGCGGCGGCGCGCCGTATCGTCATGACCTGGCCTTGCAGCCCTTGGTCGATGATGTCGCCCCGAATAGCTACGGCTTTTCTGCGAAGGTGGAAGAAACGGGCGAGTCCTATGATTATAATTCCGCCAGTTCCTATGAAAACGGGCAACAAGCTCCCGATTTTACAATAAATCCTTTGGGTGCCGCGAGAGCGCAACTCCACGAAACCTACGTCGTCGCGCAGACTCAAGATGGGATTGTCATTGTCGACCAACACGCCGCCCACGAACGTCTCGTCTATGAACGTATGAAGGTGGCTATGAGCGGCCAAGGCGTCTCCAGCCAAGCGCTCCTTATTCCCGATATCGTTGACCTCGGCGAAGCTGATGCCGCCCGCGTCCTCGCCCGCACAGAAGAGCTCGCCGAAATGGGATTGGTCATAGAGCCCTTTGGAGCCGGAGCCGTCTGCGTCCGCGAAACCCCGGCCATGCTCGGCGAAATGAACGCGCAGGGATTATTACGAGACCTCGCCGACGACCTCGCCGAATATGACGAAGCTTTGTCCCTCAAAGAAAAATTTGAGCATGTCTGCGGCACCATGGCCTGCCACGGCAGCGTCCGCGCGGGACGGCGTCTCAATGGAGCCGAAATGAATGCGCTCCTGCGGCAAATGGAAGAAACACCGCATTCAGGGCAGTGTAACCACGGTCGGCCTACCTATGTTGAGTTGAAGCTTGCGGATATTGAACGTTTATTTGGGCGGCGGTGAAAGGCCTATTTTCCTTTTGCCTTATTATGGATAGATAAAAGTTGGTTAGCTAACAGGCTATGTAAATGCTCGGCCAACACGGAAACGTCTATTTTCCCATTTTCGATATCGGCCTTATCTGCTGCCTCGAGAGCCTCATAATAAGGAATTTTATTTTCTGATATTTGTTCTGGGATTGTGTTGTCGCCGGGGAGAAGTATGCCTGTCGCAACACATAAAACTAAATATGAAACCGCTCGAGCTGTTCGCCCATTGCCATCTGTAAATGGATGAATCCAGCATAATCGCCATAAAACATAAGCGCTGAGGTCAACTGGATCTACATTTTTCCAGTTCTCATTTACATAATCACACATCTCTTCGATCAATGATGCAACTCTTGATGCATGAGGTGGTTCGTGAGCGCTTTTGCCAATTTTTACGGCACCTGGTCGCCAAAGTCCTGCGTAAGCATCCATACCGTCTAATGCAAATTTATGGAGAGCTAATATTATTGACGGTCGCAGCTTGTAATTTGTACCACGCTCAATAGCAGTTATTATTTCTGAGGCAACCGCATCGAACTGTATAAGCCCATTCGCGGCTTCTCTCGCAGCTATATCATCTTCATCTGTTAGAAGTTTCGGAATATCCGCCTTGCTATGGCGTGTTTCGTCATCCACCACTTTTGGCTAGACGAGCGGCCTGTTCGTCGATCATCGGTCTTGTGATGCGATCATTTTCAATCTTTGTATTTCCATATGCGAAGCTGCGTCGTTGCTCTTCTCGCTGGGGGGGTGTCATTTCAATCTTACGAGCAGCATCCACAAGTTTTTTTAAGCTAACATTCATAACGTTTTCCTTTTCGCAGCTCTATATAAGCAAAACGAGTCACTTTTTTCTATAGAGAATGTAAGTATGGTCTGAGGCATAGCAATTAAAAAAGTGTTTTCTGACTGATATTTTCTTTAATATTGAGAAGGAAAATTTATATTCGCGCTTCAGTTTGAAATAGACGAACCATATTTCATGTTTTGAAGTCAGCCCTCAAAAACAAAACCCGCGCCGCGCCCCAAGTTTTGTCCGTTAATATTTCAAAACCTTTAATCTCTTCAATCTCTGCGTCTTTGCTATCTTCCAAAATAATAACGCCGTTTTCGGCGATGAGATTTTGTTCCTTCAGCTTGCGCAGGACGGGTTTCCACAAGCCCTTATTATAGGGGGGATCCATGAAGATATGGGTGAAGGGGCCGCGGAGGTTTCCGGGGGC